>Ga0102943_1000823_pt1 | contig 20028 bp, 12 predicted proteins | sample SalPonC_black_MG_FD_78174 | JGI IMG/M metagenome (GOLD analysis project Ga0102943, IMG submission 78174) | Salt pond soil microbial communities from South San Francisco under conditions of wetland restoration - Salt Pond MetaG... | ecosystem: Environmental > Aquatic > Marine > Intertidal zone >...
GTGTGCCAACAACAAACGCAAGTATCAGCAGCGCCGTTATCGGAAACACAATGTTGTGCATATCAAAACCGAACTTTTCGATGTTGTCCTGCCCGGCAACATAATCGGTCTGATATTCGTCTTTAATGACATTACCCACTGTTAAGACTCCTCTGGTAGCTGGAACCTTTGGCCACCCGCTTATGGCAGATGAATCCAGTGTCATCTCCGGGCATACTAAAAGTCTGAGTTCCAGGAATCAAAGTCGGGGGACCGAACGACCAGTCATAAAAAAACCGGGGCAGTCTGACCGGCCCCGGTTTTTTTAACGGCAGGCGAGCTTACATTTCGCCTCTGGCAATCAGCAGCTTACGCTCATGGGTCAGGCCTTTCAGCAGACCCCAGGTCATAATCAGCATGACCACCGTGAACGGCAGTCCGGCACTGATGGCGGTCGCCTGGATCGCTCCGAGTGCGTCTTCACCACCACCGAATATCAGGGCTGCGGCGATGGCACCTTCCATCACTACCCAGAACACACGCTGGGCGGTCGGGGCGTCGGTCTTGCCGCCGGCGGTGATGCTGTCGACAACCAGTGAACCGGAGTCCGAGGAGGTTACGAAGAACACCAGCACCAGGACAATACCAACGAACGACAGAATGCCGGTCAACGGCAGGTTGGCAAACATCTGGAACATCGCCAGCGACACGTCGGTCAGGCCGTCTTCAGCCAGAACACCAACACCCTGCTGGATCTGCTCCAGCGCGGCGCCGCCGAATCCACTCATCCATACCACGGTAATGAGCGTGGGAATCAGCAGAACGGCAGTGATAAATTCACGCACTGTGCGACCGTTGGAGACACGCGCGATGAACATACCGACGAACGGTGACCAGGAAATCCACCAGGCCCAATAGAACACAGTCCAGCCCTGCATCCAGGCCTCGTCTTCACGGCCAAAGGGATTGCTCAGCGGAACCACGTTAGCAACATAGGTGGAAGACGTGATCCAGATGGACTCAAGAATGGCCATTGTCGGGCCAGCGAAGATCACAAAGAAAAGCAGAATGCCTGCCAGCGCCATGTTGAGGTTACTGAGCAACTTTACGCCGCCATCAAGACCCCGCAGAACCGAGATCAGCGCCAGGGCCGTTACGCCCACGATAATGGCCATCTGCACATTCGTGCCAGCGCCGGTATCAAACAGGTAGTTCATACCCGCAGCCGCCTGCTGAGCGCCGAAACCAAGCGAAGTTGCCAGACCAAAGATGGTCGCAACAACGGCCAGGATATCGATCACATGGCCAGGCCAGCCCCACACACGGTCTTTCAGCAGCGGGAAGAATGCGGACCGGATGGTCAGGGGCATGCCCTTGTTGAACGCGAAAAACGCCAGTGACAACGCCACGATCGCGTAGATAGCCCAGGGGTGCAGACCCCAGTGGAACATGGTGCCGCCCAGGGCCATGTTTACCGCAGCCGGAGAATTGGCCTCAACATTAAACGGTGTTTCATACCAGCCGGTGTAGTAGGCGACTGGTTCGGCAACACCCCAGAACATCAGGCCGATGCCCATGCCTGCTGCGAAAAGCATGGAAAACCAGGACAAGGTCGAGAATTCGGGCTTGGCATCCATGCCGCCAAGCCTGATTTTCCCGACCGGCAGGAAAATGAGCGCCAGACTCACAACCACGAAAATATTCGCACTGAGAAGAAAAAACCAGTCAAAAGCGCCAATAATGTCCCACTTCAGACCGTCCAGAATCTCCTTGGATTCTCCGGGAAACATGAGAGTACCGACCACAAACAGCACAACCAGTGCTGCCGTAATCGGAAATACCGGCGCGTGCAGGTCCAGACCATACTTCTGGATGTTATCCTGCCCCGCGACGTAATCCGTCGAGTATTCGTCTTTAACTGTTTCACCCACGATGGAAGTCTCCATTTTTGGACAAGGAATTCGTAAAAGTACTTATGTCTTTACGTTACAGAATCGACATCTTATTGGTTTGAGTTCAAAACATCAAAGCGACGCTATACTGGGATACATTTAAAAGCATAGATCAAATTTCCGGGAGCCGGCGACTTGCCATTCGGAACAGTGCCGCTTTCTAAAAAACCGAGGTTTCAATGGCCAGAACAACGACCTTCCCGTTCCGCTATGCAACACTGGTCATCTGCGCCTCGGGACTGCTGATCACCCTTCCCCTCAGCATTTACCTGGGCGGGTGGTATCTGCTCCCTGTTGTATTCGCCGCGCTGACCATACTGGGCGTGCGGGACATGCTTCAGACCAACCACACGATCAGCCGTAACTATCCGATTCTGGCTCATTTTCGTTATTTTCTTGAATCCATCGGACCGGAGATACGTCAGTACTTTATCGAGTCTGATACGGAAGAAAGACCGTTTTCCCGGGAACAGCGCACCATCATCTATCAACGTGCTAAAAACGTCCTCGACAAGCGCCCGTATGGCTCCCTGCTCGGCATGTATGACGAAGGCTTCGAGTGGATAAACTACTCCATGCGCCCGGTGGAGATCAAAGACAGCGACTTCCGGATCGAGATCGGGAAACATTGCGCGAAGCCCTACAAAGCCAGCGTATTCAATATTTCGGCCATGAGTTTTGGCTCGCTCTCCGCCAACGCCATTCTCAGCCTGAACAAGGGCGCAAAACTGGGGAACTTCTACCATGACACTGGTGAGGGTTCGATTTCCCGCTATCACCGGGAACCCGGAGGCGACCTGGTGTGGGAAATCGGATCCGGCTATTTTGGCTGCCGCTATGAAGACGGCAGCTTCAACGAAGAGATGTTCCGCAAAAACGCGGCCCTCGATCAGGTGAAAATGATAGAGGTAAAACTATCCCAGGGTGCAAAACCCGGGCATGGTGGCATTCTGCCAGGCGAGAAAGTAACAGCGGAAATAGCACAAGCCAGGGGGGTGGAAGTGGGCAAGGATGTGGTTTCTCCTGCCAGACATTCGGCGTTCAGTACACCCATTGAAATGCTCGATTTTATTGAAAAGCTCAGAGAGCTCTCGGGCGGAAAACCGGTCGGATTCAAGCTGGCGATTGGTCACCCGTGGGAATGGTTTGCCATAGTCAAAGCCATGCTGGAAACTGGCAAGAAACCCGATTTCATCGTGGTGGATGGTGGCGAAGGTGGCACTGGTGCCGCTCCTCTCGAATTTATCAACCGCCTGGGCGTGCCCATGACGGAGGCGCTGCTACTGGTGCACAACACCCTCGTTGGCACCAATCTGCGTGAACATATAGCCATCGGCGCTGCGGGCAAAATTACTTCGGCTTTCAATATTGCCCGCACCCTCGCTCTGGGTGCCGACTGGTGCAATGCGGCAAGGGGCTATATGTTTGCGCTCGGGTGCATTCAGTCGCTCAGCTGCCACACCGGCAAGTGTCCCAGTGGTGTCGCCACCCAGGACCCAAGGCGGGGCAACAAACTGGACGTTGAGGATAAAAGCCAGCGAGTCTATAACTTCCACAAAAACACTCTGGATGCGCTGAAAAACCTGCTGGCTGCCTCCGGTCTCAAGCATCCCTCGGAGCTGGGACCTGAACACATATTGAGCCGAACCTCGAAAACCGAGATCCACTCCTATCTGGAACTGTTTCCGTATCTTGAGCCAGGTGACCTGCTCAAAGGTGAAACCGGCATCCGGGTCTACGATAAATACTGGCCAGACGCCCGCAGCGAAAGCTTTGACCCGCCCGAGTTCATCAGGGAGCTGAGGAAAACAAAACTGCGCTAGTGTCCTCTGGCGATGTTTATTTTTAAAAGAGGCTGGTGTAGACTTCGCTTCCGCTAAGCCACTGAGATTTCGATCAAGTCTCTCACTGGCGCAGAGCGAAACGGGGCGTGGCGCAGCTTGGTAGCGCACTTGCATGGGGTGCAAGGGGTCGTAGGTTCAAATCCTACCGTCCCGACCAGATTTATCAAACACTTGGCCCGGTCTCGAAAGAGCCGGGCTTTGTTGTTTCTGGAAAACAGCCTTTCTCGTCACCGTTTCTCAGACGCCGGGAACGTTGTGGTATACGGAAAAATGCTGTCTGGACAGGTAATGCCGGTCCAGCCACTCAACCAGGGATGCGATGGTAAGTTCGTCGTTCTCAATCCCGTCGAAGTCCACACCCAGGCCATAGTTGGTCTTGCGAACCACATGGGCCTTCAGTTTGCGGATCGGATTTTGCTGCCTGTCGGGTAGACGGAATTCAAATTCAATGGCCTGGTTCAGTTGGACTTCACTGCAGTCGGTTGCAATGAAAACACCACGTCTGGATGCGTCCCGGATCTGTCCGATAGCAACCGGCATGCCCCTTTTGTAGATCAGCAGGCCCAATTTGCCCTGTACACGTTCGCTGAGTCTGTGTTCCATCTTTGTCCCCCGCTGATATTCTCTGGATCGGCCTGGTCAGAATTACACATGCATGCTTTCGCCAGTTGACTGCGGTCAAAAACTGATCAGGGTTCATCAAGTCGTTCCAGAATTTACCAAGCACCAACGCCTTGTCGGGGCTTGCAGAGCGATTCAGGAGTTGTTCAGAGGCTCCTTAGAGACCGTTGGGATAATCCTGTCCGAGCATCTCGGGGGTCACCAGGACAATCCCCCCGGGAGAGACATAGAAATTCTTCCGATCCTCCGCCTCATCAATCCCAATGCAGAAACCTTCGGGAATTCGGCATCCCCTATCAATCACAGCATTGCGAATCTGGCAATGGCGACCGACGTCAACGTCCGGAAACAGCACCGAATCCTGTACTTTGCTGAACGAATGGACCATGACTTTTGAAAATAACAATGAATGCCGGACCACCGCGCCAGAGACGACACAGCCACTAGCTACCATCGAATCAACCGCCATACCTCTGCGATCGTCGTCATCCAGAATGAACTTGGCCGGCGGCAGTTGTTCCTGATGGGTCCAGATGGGCCATTCTGCATCATAGAGGTTCAGTTCCGGACTGAGGCCAATCAACTCCATGTTGGCCTGCCACAGCGAATCAATAGTGCCTACATCCCGCCAGTACGCAGCCCCCCCGCTGAGGGGGTCACGGAAAGGAAAGGCTATTATCCGCCGGCGGCCGACCAGGGAAGGGATAACATCCTTGCCGAAGTCATGGGAAGACTTTTCGCCACGCGCCTGGTCCCTCAGCAGTTCATCAAAAAGGACCTGCGTGGAGAAAACGTAAATGCCCATAGACGCCAACACTTTGTCAGTACTCCCGGGCATTGTCGTGGGGTTTTCCGGTTTCTCCTCAAAGTCGGTGATGCGGAGATCGTCGTCCACAGACATGATGCCGAACGCGGAGGCCGAATCAACCGGCACTTCGATACAGCCCAGGGTTATTTCCGCATCACTCTCCACATGGGCAGCCAGCATGGTGCCATAGTCCATTTTGTAAACATGGTCGCCGGCCAGGATCAGTACGTATTCCGGTGCATGGCTACGAATAATGTCCAGGTTCTGAAGGATTGCGTCCGCCGTCCCTTCATACCAGGAAGTTTCGATACGTTGCTGGGCTGGCAACAGCTCCACAAACTCATCAAGCTCGCTGCGCAGAAACCCCCAGCCCCGCTGAATATGGCGGATCAGCGAATGGGATTTGTATTGGGTAATCACCCCCACGCGGCCAATGCCGGAGTTGATGCAGTTCGAGAGAGGAAAATCGATGACCCTGAACTTGCCACCAAAGGGAACCACAGGTTTGGCGCGCCATTTGGTCAGGTCATGAAGGCGTGAGCCACGTCCTCCCGCGAGCACCAGTGCAAGGGTATGGCGGGTGAGTCGACTGACATAACGCTTTGGGTTGTGCATAGATGTCCCCTGAGGAATCTGCCTGTTTAACCGATCAATTATCGATTAAACTATGACGCTGACTTGAGGTCTTTAGCTGTTCCCAAACGTTACCACCGGTTTCTGGCGCACAATTGTCGAGGGTCATTTCAAAAGCAGGTCCTGTAGCGTCTAATGGAAAACACCAGCAGCTCAGGAGAGGCACCGTCATGGACTGTCCCATGCTCAGCGAATTTGACTTTGAGCCCTTTGCCAAAGGCCAGCACTGGTATACCTGTCACGTTCCCGGTAGCCATGCCTGTTCTTGCTCCACGGCCGGCGGCTGGCATCCGCTGATTGGCATTACCCCGGGGACAGCCTAATGACCCGGGTACTATTCGCCACCAGTGAAGTCTATCCACTGGTAAAAACCGGTGGACTTGCGGATGTTTCAGCCAGCCTGCCCCAGGCGCTCTGCGATCTCGGATGTGATGTTCAGATTCTCATGCCGGGCTACCCTGCGGCGCTGGAAACGGCTGCCGCCGCAGGTTCGTATAGAAAATCCCTTCGCATCGGGGAATACGAGGTCAAACTTTGGCAAACCCGGCTTACCGGCACCGACGTCCAATTGTGGATGGTTGACTGTCCCTCATTATTTGACCGGCCCGGTAACCCCTATAAAGATGAGAAAGGTCTGGACTGGGGAGATAACGCCCAGCGCTTCGCGCTCTTTTGCAGGGTCGGGGCGTTGATGGCCGCTGGCGATGCCGGGCTGGACTGGCAGCCAGACCTGGTTCACTGCAACGACTGGCAAACCGGGCTTCTCCCGGTTTTCCTCGACTCCTGTTCACATCGCCCGCGCACACTATTCACCATTCACAATCTCGCGTATCAGGGCCTTTTCTCACAGCAAACGTTTCGCTCGCTGGGTTTGTCGGAGTCGCTCTGGCGGTGGGACCGGCTTGAATTTCACGGCAACCTTTGTTTCATGAAAGGTGGTCTGGTTTTCAGTGATCGTATTACAACCGTCAGCCCCGGATATGCCCGGGAGATTCAGACTCTGGAATTTGGTAATGGCCTTGATGGCGTACTCAGGCACCGGCGTGAACGGTTAACAGGTATTCTCAATGGCATTGATGCCGATGTATGGAATCCTGAACACGATCCTGAGCTGGCCTTCAACTACCGTCGTGATCAAAAATGGAATAAGGCCCGCTGCAAGGCCAGTCTTCAGGAAGAACTCGGCCTCGAGGTTAATAACGGTCCCCTGTTGGGTTTTGTTGGCCGCCTGGCAGAGCAAAAGGGCCTGGACTGGCTGACATCAGTAATGCCCGGATTGTTGGAAAGAGGCTGCCAGTTTGCCCTGCTCGGTTCCGGAGAGTCGCGCTATGAAGAGCCCCTGAGGCAAATGTCACTCCATTGGCCCGGTCAGATGTCGCTGACACTGGGTTTCGACGAAGGCCTCGCCCATCGTATTACCGCCGGCGCCGACATCTTCCTGATGCCCTCCCGATTTGAACCCTGTGGCCTGAACCAGATGTACAGTCTGCGTTATGGCACAGTGCCCGTGGTGCACGCGGTTGGCGGACTGGCTGACACGGTGTCGGACCCGGATCAGTCCGGCATCGACAGGGCCAACGGTTTCCGCTTCAGCAAAGCTGATGATCAGGCCTTGCTGGCAGCTTTAAACCGCGCCCTGGACTGTTTCGGCAACCCGCCCTGCTGGCGCCGGCTGCAGGATAACGGAATGTCCGCAGATTACTCCTGGAAGCAAAGCGCCCGGAGCTACTTTGATCTCTATCAGAGCATGCTCAGGGCCCATCAATGGCCAGGATAGCCCACACTTGCCGGCGCGGAGGCAACAGACATGCAGAAACCGACAGAATTCCGTCTTGAGGCCCAGCCTGATCTCCCCGGGGCGCTGGCGCGTCTGGAGGAACTGGCCAATGATCTGTTCTACAGCTGGGACCACGGGGTTCGCAGGCTGTATGCACGGATTGATTTGCAACTCTGGCAGAAGGTGGAACACAACCCCAAGCTGTTCCTCCGCCGGGTGGCACAGGACCGGCTTGATGAAGCCGCCGAAGACCGCGCGTTTCTCGCCGAATACCAGCGAGTACTGAGCACCTATGAGGCCTATCTCGGTTCAGGCCCGGGACCCGACGTGACCGCCCGGCTAAATCCGGACAGGGAGCTGGTCGCCTACTTCTGTGCCGAGTTCGGGTTTCATGAAAGCTTTCCGATCTATTCCGGCGGGCTTGGCATTCTGGCGGGTGACCACTGCAAGGCAGCCAGTGATCTTGCCCTGCCCTTCGTCGCCGTTGGCCTGCTTTATCAGCAGGGCTATTTCATCCAGAGTATCAACGCCCAGGGCCAGCAGGTCGCACGCTATGAGTCCCATTTCAGTAATGAGCTGCCGATCAGACCATTACAGAAGAACGGTGAGCTGCTGAAGATTTCGGTACCCTTCCCGGACCGGGACGTCTTCGTGCGTGTCTGGGAAGCCCGGGTTGGCAACATCCGCCTCTATCTGCTGGATAGCCACACTGATGAAAACACACCGGAAGACCAGCAACTGACACTGCAGCTCTACGGCGGCGATGAATCCACCCGGATCAGCCAGGAGATGCTGCTCGGAATCGGGGGGGTTCGTGTTCTTGAGGCGCTGAATCTGGCACCGACTGTCTGGCACATCAATGAGGGCCATGCGGCATTCCAGATCCTTGAACGCTGTCGGCGGACCATGGCAGTCGCCGGGCTGGATTTCGAGGCTGCGCTGGAGGCCGTCGCCGCAGCTACCCTCTTTACCACCCACACCCCGGTCCCCGCAGGCCATGATATTTTCCCCAGAAAGCTGGTTGATCACGCGCTCGGTCGATACCTGGCGGTATCCGGTCTGGACCTCGAAAAAATCTGTGCGCTGGGTGGCAAGAACCCTGATGATACCTTCAACATGACCAGCCTGGGGCTGCGGGGCTCGCGGTTTCATAATGGTGTAAGCCGCATTCACGGCAGTGTGGCAGCCCGAATGGAGAGGGATATCTGGCCCGATGTGCCGGCAGAGGAAAACCCCATTGGTTACATAACCAATGGGGTACACGTGCCCACTTTTCTGGCTCCGGAATGGTCCAATCTGTTCGATATCCAGGCGCCCACCTGGAAGAGTGAACTCAGAAACCCTTCGTTCTGGGAATTTGTCGAGCAGATTCCTGATTATCACTACTGGAGCGTTCACAAAATCCTGAAACAGCAGATGGGCGAGTACATTGTTCGTCGGCTTGGACGTCAGCACAGGCGCAACGGTACCGGCCACTCGGTGACAAACCGGATGACCCGACAGCTGGTATGCGGGGAAAAAGACCCACTGGTCATTGGCTTTGCAAGGCGCTTTGCTACCTATAAGCGCGCTACCCTGTTGTTCTCCGATCTTGACCGGTTGGAGCGGCTGCTCACCAATCCGGACCATCCGGTGGTAGTGGTTTTCGCGGGTAAGGCCCATCCCCGGGACAAACCCGGCCAACAACTGATCAGGGTTATCCACGATCTGTCCATGCAACCTTCGTTGATGGGGCATGTGATTTTGCTGGAGGATTACGATCAGGCCATGGCAAGACGGCTTCTGAGTGGCGTGGATGTATGGCTTAACACGCCGGAATATCCCAAAGAGGCCAGTGGAACCTCGGGCGAAAAAGCCGCTCTGAATGGCGCCCTGAATCTGAGCATTCTGGACGGCTGGTGGGGCGAGGGTTACAACACCAGTAATGGCTGGGCCATAACACCGCGTGACCCGGCTCTCGATGCTGAATTCCGGAACGAAGAAGAAGCCAGAGATCTGCTGGATCTGCTGGAGTTTGAGGTAATCCCTCTATACTACGATCCAACCCTCCAGGGTTTTCCCAGTGGTTGGGTTAGCCGGTCCAAAGCCTCAATGAAGACCATTACGCCACGGTTCAATGCCGAGCGTATGGTTATGGACTATGTCACCAACTATTACCAGCCTGCATCCACCCAGGGCGCCATGCTCATGGCCGATAACGGCAAGCTTGCCGGTGAACTGTCACGATGGAAGGACCGGGTGCGGGCAGCCTGGCCGGGCGTGGAGCTGCGGGTTGTCGGTTGCGTGGATGATCAATGTCACCATGAAGGCAGCGTCGAGGTACGGGTCGAAGCCCACCTCAATGGCCTGAACGCCAGTGACGTGCGCGTGGAGTGTCTCCTCAAACCGGAGTGTACCGGAACCCGGAGCAGTTCCTCAGGACCCGGCAGCTTTTTCCTGGAAAAGGAAAGAGAAGACAACGGCAAGACGGTATTTTCGACACAGTTACAGCCTCCCTATCCCGGCCTCCAGACTTTCACGCTGCGCATGTATCCATACCACACGGCCCTGACACATCCACTGGAGCTGGGCGCCATGGTGTGGGCCTGAACCGCGTGACAGCCACTCAGGCATAAAAAATTTCTTTAAGCGGCAATATTGACCGTCGTCAACGAACGGCCAGAGATGTTCGATAAATTAGGGGGGTGGGGGTAGTCGGTACAATGAATCCGGACCTGAATGCAGTCGGTTGGTCAAGGTGCGATTTCCCCTCGGCGAAAGGGAGGAAGCGATCATCGCCCAGTAAGCATTGATCGTGGATATCAGGGACTGGAGAAAAGTCCCTGAAAATCAATCAAATTGCGGAGGCAAACCCAATGCCCGAGTCCACGCTATCACAAATGACTAAGGAAAATCCCTCGAATCTAATGGTTGTGCAATGCCCGAACTGCCATGAATTATCCATGATATCGAAAAAAGGGTTGGCGGGTGGTGACAACGTCAGTTGCAGCCACTGCCGGACACCGTCCCCTATCGAAAAGTTTAAAGGTTACTCATCCGCCGGGTCCATATAGGCGATTACCAGCGGCCCCGGGCAAACGCCTCAGTCTTTCCCGAGGAGTTTTGCCCGGGAATTCCGTGCCAGTATCACGCCCCCCAAAGGCGGCACGTCCAGGGCCAGTGAACAGGGCTGGTTCATCCAGGGTTGTTGTTCCGCCTGCAGGCCCTGGCCATTTCCCAGATCGCTGCCCCCGTAAAATCGCGAATCGGAATTGAACATCTCAAGATAGAGACCCGGCTCAGGTACGCCAACCCGGTAGCCGTGACGCGGCACCGGGGTAAAGTTGAGCACCACGATCAGAGAATTTTCGCCGTCGCAGCGACGGAAACAGAGCAGCGACTGGGCGGCGTCATGGCAATCGATCCATTCAAATCCCTGACGCTGGAAATCATAGCGGTGCAGTTCGGAGCAGTGAAGGTAGAGCCGGTTGAGATCCGCTACTGCCTTCAGCAGCCCGGCGTGTTCCGGGTAACCCAGCAGGTCCCAGTCAAGATTTGCGTCGTGATCCCACTCCTGATTGGCGCCGAACTCGTCGCCCATAAACAGCAGCTTTTTCCCGGGAAAGGTGTACATGCAGGTATAGAGCAGACGCAAATTTGCAAACTGCTGCCAGCGGTCACCCGGCATCTTGCTCAGTAGCGAGCGCTTGCCGTGGACCACCTCGTCGTGAGACAGCGGCAGGATAAAATTTTCATCAAAGGCATAATAGATAGCAAAGGTAATGGCGTCATGGTGGTAGTGGCGGTGGACCGGCTCTTTCTCCAGGTAGGCAAGCGTGTCATTCATCCAGCCCATGTTCCACTTCATGCTGAAGCCCAATCCCCCGACCCAGACCGGCCGAGTTACCTGGGGCCAGGCGGTGGACTCCTCGGCAATGGTAACGGTGCCGGGGCACTCCCGGTGGGTGACGGTGTTCAGTTCCTGGAGAAACTGAATCGCCTCCAGATTTTCGTTCCCGCCATGGCGGTTGGGCACCCAGTCATCTTCCCGACCATAATCCAGATATAGCATGGAGGCCACCGCATCCACCCGCAGGCCGTCGAAATGAAACTGCTCGAGCCAGTAAAGCGCACTGGATACCAGAAAGGACCGCACTTCATTACGCCCGAAATTGAATACCAGGGTGCCCCATTCCTTGTGCTCTCCCATCCGGGCATCCTGATGCTCGTAAAGCGGCGTGCCATCAAAAAGCGCCAGTGCCTGATCGTCTTTGGGGAAATGACCCGGCACCCAGTCCATATATACACCGATGCCGTGCTGGTGCAGACAGTCCACCAGATAGCGAAGGTCTTCCTCGTTCCCGTGCCGAACAGTGGCGGCAAAATACCCCGTGCACTGATAGCCCCAGGATCCGTCAAATGGGTATTCGGTCACCGGCATTAGCTGCACATGGGTGAAGCCGGTGCGGTGAAGGTAGTCCACCAGCCGCTGCGCCAGTTGACGGTAATCCAGTAGCTCGCCGGCCTCGCCCCGCTGCCACGAGCCCAAATGGACTTCGTAAATGGCAATGGGCGCCTGCTGCCAGTCGGGGCGGCGGTCCGGCCAATCGCCATCGCCCCAGCGGTAGCCAGAAGGCGACGCCACCACGGAGGCAGGCTGCGGGGGGGATTCGAATTGCCGGGCAAAGGGATCAGCGCGGAGAAAAACCGTGCCGCTATCGCCGTGACGGATTTCGTACTTGTACAGGGCGCCGGGGCCGACACCGGGAACAAAGAGCTCCCAGACACCACTGCTGCCACGGCAACTCATAGGGTGGCGGCGGCCATCCCAGGCATTGAAATCGCCGACAACACTTACCCGCCCGGCATTGGGTGCCCATACGGCAAAACGGGTACCTTCAACCCCTTCCCTGGCATAGGGATGTGAGCCCAGCATCTGCCATGCCCGGTGGTGCCGGCCCTCACTGAAATTCTGCAGAGCCGCGTTATCGATATCAGGCCCAAAGGCATAGGGATCCTGCTGGAGATGCTCTGTTCCCTGTTCATCCCGGTAGCGCACTGAATAGGGCGTCGGCAATTCATTCGCAGCACCGGTCCAGGTGAACAGACCGCTACCATCACTTTCCATGCCGGCGCCGCTTTCCTCTAACCACGCCTTTACGGCCTGCGGCAGGAACACCCTTACCACTGCCCTTCCCTTACCCTGAGGGTGGGGCCCCAGAATTTTATGAGGCGCGCAATGGCGTGCTTCTCGCAAGTGGAGCAGGTCATCGCTCGCCAGTTCCAGTTGCTTTATCGAAGAAAGACTCATCGCAATAATTACCCTCGTTGATGGCTGAAATAACGTCGCATTAGCAAAATGTGAAAGCGCACGTGTCCTCCATGGAGAACGGATCAACGAGCCTGTTTTTCTGCTTCGGCGATCTGCTGTTTCACCGCCAGAAAACTGTCGGGTGTCACCGAAATCGAGCTGATTCCATGGGCTACCAGGAAACTGGCGAAAGCCGGATGATCGCTGGGGGCCTGACCACAGAACCCAACGGGCGTTCCTGACCGCTGCGCCTTTTCCAGAAGAGCGGCAATTGCGATCTTCACCGCCTCGCTCTGCTCGTCAAACAGAGTCTTGAGCCGGTCGCTGTCACGATCAATGCCCAGAACCAGCTGGGTAAGGTCATTCGACCCGATGGAAAAACCATCAAAACGTTCGGCAAATGCTTCGGCAAGAAACACGTTTGCCGGAAGCTCAGCCATCACATAAATGGCGAGGCCGTGCAGCCCGCGCACAAGGCCTTCCCCGGCCAGAACGGCAAGCACTTTGTCCGCCTCCTCGGGGGACCGACAGAACGGAATCATCATGACGATGTTCTCCATCCCGATCTCTTCACGGGCACGCCGCACCGCGCGGCACTCCAGCGCAAAACCCTCGCAATATCCTTCGTCGTAATAACGTGACGCCCCGCGCCATCCGAGCATCGGGTTTTCCTCCTTCGGCTCGAAAGCCGCACCGCCAATCAATCGGGCATATTCATTGGTCTTGAAATCGCTCATGCGGACAATGACCGGTTCCGGATAATGCGCCGCAGCGATCCGGGCCATACCCCGTGCCAACTTGTCGACAAAATACTCGGATTTGTCGTCGTAGCCCACCGTCAACTCGTCGATCTGATGCCGGGCCTGCTTGTCCTCCAGCGTGTTGTAGCGCACCAGTGCCACCGGATGGATCCTGATCATGTTGCCGATAATGAACTCCATGCGCGCCAGCCCCACCCCATCCGTGGGCAGACGCCACCAGCGATAGGCAGAGGATGGGTTAGCCAGATTGATCATTACCCGTGTGCGGGTTTCGGGAATGTCGCCGAGATCAAGGTCGCGCTCCTCAAAGCCCAGTTCACCCTCATAAACCTGGCCCTCATCACCCTCGGCACAGGAAACCGTGACCACCTGCCCATCCCTGAGCTTCTGCATGGCATTGCCGGTGCCTACCAGTGCCGTGAGACCCAGTTCCCGACTGACGATGGCGGCATGACTGGTGCGGCCACCGTGATCGGTAACAATAGCAGAGGCGCGTTTCATGATGGGCATCCAGTCAGGATCCGTCATTGCGGTGACCAGCACCGCGCCTTCCTCGAAGCGGTCTATCTCCTCCGGGCTTTCGAGCCGCAGCACCTTACCCGTGGCAATGGCGTCACCAATGGCCAGTCCGGTCACCAGGCGTTTGCCCGCTTCCATCAGGTGGAAGGACTTGAGTGTAGCCGCCTCTTTGCGGGACTGTACTGTCTCGGGCCGGGCCTGCACGATATACAGTTCGCCGGTCTCGCCATCCTTCGCCCACTCCATATCCATGGGCTGGCCGTAGTGTTCCTCGATGGCGACAGACCAGCGCGCCAGTTGCAGGACTTCGTCCTCATCGAGCACAAAGGTGGTACGCTCCTGCTTGCTGGTAGCCACCAGCTTTGTCGTAGACTTGCCCGTGGCGTAGGTCATTTTGCGGTCTTTTCCTCCCAGCATCTTTTCGACGACAGGACGCTTACCGGTACGGTCTAGCAGGGGCTTGAATACATGAAATTCGTCCGGCTCAACCGTCCCCTGCACGACGGTTTCTCCCAGACCCCAGGCACCGGTGATCAGGGTAATGTCCGGGAATCCGGTTTCCGTATCGATGGAAAACATAACCCCCGAAGCAGAAAGGTCGGACCGGACCATCTGCTGAACCCCTGCCGACAGGGCTACCTGCATGTGATCGAAGCCATGGTTTTCGCGGTAGGCAATGGCGCGATTGGTAAAAAGTGAGGCAAAGCAGCGCTTTATGGCATCAAGCAGTGCCCTCTCACCGCGGATATTGAGAAAGGTCTCCAACTGTCCGGCAAAGCTCGCCTCCGGCAGGTCCTCGGCGGTGGCGGAACTGCGAACTGCCACGTCGAGATCGTCTCTTTCCAGGCGAGCCGAGAGGTCGCGATAGCATTCGCACAGAGTCTCTTCCAGGGGCCCCGGGAACTTGCCCTTGAGAATCATTTTACGCACAGAATCACCCACCTCTTCGAGATTGCTGTGGTCTTTCTTCAGTCCTGCCATTGCCTCAGTCAATTTCTCGCGCAACCCGTTGTGGTCAATAAATAACCAGTAGGCTGCTGCTGACGTTGCAAATCCCGAGGGCACATTGACCCCGGATTCCTGCAACCGGCTGACCATTTCTCCCAGTGAGGCATTCTTTCCACCCACCTTATCGCCATCGCTGCGCCCAAGGTCTGCGAACCAGAAAGTGAGAGTTTGTTTGGCTGTCATGGCGTTGATTCCTTCATGGCCTGTTGAGTCATCCCGTTACGATTGTCGCACTGGTCACGTCCTGGCTCTGATAAGCCGGAACTGCAGACATGAGCCGGGGCTGACGGCATGAAAAACGCCCCGGTAGGCGATGGTGATGGGGGCTGCTGTAAGTTGCCGACTGCTGACCCGCAATACGTCTTTGGTCACTTCGATATCCAGGTTCTGGCGCCTGTACCACAAGCCTGTTTTCAGCCGGTGGATTTCCTCCGGCAAGATGGGGTTCAAAAAAAGTACATTGCCCTGAACTTCAAGGCCCAGATAGCAGCGCTGAATCAGATCAACGGTACCGGACATCGCCCCCAGGTGGATGCCCTCCGGCGTCGTGCCTCCCTGTATATCGCTGATGTCACTATTCAGCGCATTCTGGAACAATTGCCACGAATGCTGCCGGTCCGATCGCGCGAGCACCCATGAGTGCACAACCCAGCTCAGGGTCGAACCGTGGGAGGTTCTGTGGAGATAATAATCCACATTTTTCGGTATGGTATGGGGGTCAAACGGATAGCCAAGCTGGGCAAAAATGTGCTGCAGCTCGTCCGCCGTGAACAGGTAGAACAGCATCAGGACATCGGCCTGTTTCGAAGCCTTATAGCGATTGGTGTCGTCGCCTTCGGACTCAAGGATACGGTCGAGCCGGTGGATATCACCGTATTTGTCCCGGGCGCCGCTCCAGTCATACTCCTCCAGGTCTTCGTAGCCTTCGAACTGATTGACGATTCCCCCTTCGTTGAAAGAAATGAACAGATTGCGGCTGACATCCTGCCACCGTTCAATCTCGCCGTCGGTGATCCCCAGTTCTTCGCGAAGCTGGCGCGCACGACCCGGAGCCAGAATATCCAGCACCTGACAGGCGCGAGTGAGGACCCACGCCGCCATCACATTGGTGTAAGTATTATTATCCAGCCCTCCCTCTGTCGAAGGGTCGGCGCCCGGATAGGCCGTGTGGTACTCATCCGGCCCCATGATGTCGCAGATATCATAGCGTCCCCGCTCTGCGTTCCAGGAGGCGATGCTGGCCCAGAAGCGAGCGATCTCGATCAGCATTTCGGCGCCGTATTCCTCCATGAATTCACAATCGCCACTCACCTCGTAGTAGTGCCAGAGATTGTAGGCAATGGCGGAGTTGACATGCCGCTGGCGGTTGCTGTTATCCGGAATCCATCGCCCCGATTTGGGATTGAGGTGCAGAACCTGGCTTTCTTCCTGTCCGTTACTGCCGCTCTGCCAGGGGAACATCGCGCCACCAAACCCGGCTTCCCGGGCCAGACTTCTGGCGGCCGGCAATCGGCGATAGCGATACTGCAGAAGCGCGCGGCATCGGCCGGGGGCATGCGTGATAAGAAGGGGGAAAATGAACAATTCATCCCACATGATATGGGCACGGTAGGCCTCACCGTTCCAGCCCCGGGGAGGCACACCGACATCCAGGTCATCGGTATGGCGCGTTACGGTCTGCAACAGGTGAAACATGTGGAGCCGCAGTTTCATCGAGAGGCTGACGCCGCCATCGCTATCGATCTCCAGCTCGAACAGCTCCCACAGGTGCTTCCAGGCTTGTTCATGAGCGGCGAGAAGCGCGTTGAAGTCAGCAGCCAGGTGGAGTTCATTGTGGGCCGCAAGCAGCGGTTCGGAGATGCCCTTGTCCCGGGAGGAAAAGATCGCCGCAATTTTCTCTACTCTGACGGTATCTCCCGCTTCGACATCGATGGAAGCCTCGTGCGCCGTCAGACCCTCGTGAACGTCCGCGGAACGGTCCGGATTAACGGCCTTACCGTTATGATAAAGGCAGGTTCTCGCGGCCTGCGCTATCTCGATCCGGGATTGCACGGTTCGACTTCTCAGCCAGATGATCTCATCCCCCAGCACGCCCGTGTCCAGGGATTCCAGATGCTGCCCTTCCAGGCGTTGATAACGGGCCACCCCCGCATTTGTGACCGTCCCATCCAGGGCCGAACGCAGCGTCAGACAGCCCGACCAGTCTTCCGCTGTGACTTTTACCTCAAGTCCCGCCAGGTGTTGCTCCGCCATGCTGACAAAACGCCGCTCCTCGATCTTTGTGGTGCGGCCCTGGTCGTCGCGGAAACGCCGTATGCGGGTCAACACTCCCCTTCGAAGATCAAGCACTTGGCGATAATCCAGAAAAGCCATCCGGGCCGGATTCAGCCAGGGTCCGTTGTCGACACGAATCATCAGGACAAGCCAGTTGGGGATGTTGACCAGATCCTCATTCTCGATTTCGCGGCCTTCAATTGAGGTGGTGAGCCGGTTGTAGCCACCAGCAAGATAGGTCCCCGGATAATGAATTTTATCCGCTGTCACATCGGGCGCCGCGCCCCGGGTGCAGAAATAACCATTACCAAGCGCGCACAATGTCTCGCGAAGCCCCTCATGCTCAGGCTCGTATCCCTGGTACTCAAGCAGCCACCCGTCATCGCTCATGCTTTATCTCCTGGCGCAGTGATTGTGCCCAGCCAGCTCAGGAAATCCGCCACATCATCAGTGCCTTCCAGCGCATAATGAGCCATCGTTTCCCGCTTGCTGTCATCCCGCACGACTATTCCAATGCCGCCATCGCCTGCTTTTCCATGCCTGAGGACCCGGAATGCATCTTCGTCCGTGGTGTCGTCGCCTATATAGATCGGCACCATTCCGGCACCTTCTCCCGGGTCGAATTTTTCCAGTAACCAGAGCAGGGCCTTTCCTTTGTGCCAGTCGGCACGAGGCTTCACATCAAAAACTTTTTTGCCGGAGGATCTCTGCAACCGGGAATGGTCAGCAAGCACCCTGGCCACAATTTTTTCCATTTCCGGCAGTTCCTCATCTGGAACCTGCCGGAAATGGACCGCGATGGAGAATTTCTTGCGCTCGACGGCGGCACCGTCAATATTCCGGAGGCCTTCGGTCAAGCCAGCTTCAGCGGAATCCAGGTCGGCCAGGAATTTTTTTCCCTGCTGAAGTTCCTCATGCCAGCCGTGGGGGCCGGCAATGTCGAAACCATGACTGCCGGCATAGAAGATCTGGTCAAGCCCTACCAGCTTGCGGACATTTTCAAGATCGCGACCGCTGATAACGGCCACGGTGAAGGTGCGGGCAAGTTTTCCGATGATGTCCCGCATCTGGCCGCTCAGTTCGGCCTTGCGATAGTCTTCGACGATCGGGGTCAGGGTTCCGTCATAATCCAGGAACAGAGCTATGCGCTTGCCCTTCAAGCGCTGTTTTATTTCTTCGCAGGATTTCCACACCGAGGGTATTTCCGCCATGGCCGCAGCAGGCACGCTTCGTTCCCCATCCTCCAGCAGCAGATCCAGTGTGTCGGTTACAACATTCGCCCCGCTTTTTCGCAACCCGTCGCCGTGGTCGGATCCCTCCCGGTTTACGCCGACAACCAGCGCAAAACCGCCACGAGCCGCAGCCTCCACTCCAGCCAGGGCATCTTCAATGACGGCCGCGCGTTCTGGGCGAAGGCCCAGCCGCTCGGTGGCCTGCAGAAAAATTGCGGGATCAGGTTTGCCCGGCAGCCCCAGCTCGGCCATGTCGACGCCATCCACTTTTACCTGGAACAGGTCTGAGATCCCGGCATTGGCGAGTACGGCTTTGCAGTTCCTGCTCGCGGAAATAACCGCGGTCCCGATATTCGCCCGGTTCAGTCTTGCTAACAGATCCAGGGCATCGGGAAAGGTGTCGACACGATTGGTTTCAAGCCATTCGCTGAAAAACCGGTTCTTGCGATTACCAAGACCGCAAACCGTTTCCTGCTTCGGGCTGTCGCCGGGATCACCCCAGGGCAGCTGGATGTCCCTGGAGGCAAGAAAATCATGGACACCGTCATATCTTGGCTTGCCGTCGAGATATTTGCTGTAATCCTCATGGCTGAATGGCGCAAAACCGGACTGCGGTTGCGCCCCATGCGCTTCAAGGTATTCATCAAAAAGTCGCTTCCACGCGGCCTCGTGGGCGCAACGGGTGTCAGTAATCACGCCATCGAGGTCGAATATCACGGCACCGGTGTTCGCCAGGTCCAGCAGAACCTGTGGGTGCTCAGCAGAGCTGCTGTTTTCATGTAATTTGATCACTCCACCATCCTCTCTAGCCCGACTGTCCCGAAACTCAGGGTTTGTTGCTTTCACGGCCCCCCGGCGTTGACCATCTGCGAAACAGGAATTTTTCGATTTCGACCAGGAAAAACACTGCCAGACCCACGGCGACGCAACGGGCCCAGGCGCCGGCATCCAACGGCGCGGATTCAAACAGCAGGTTCATGAAAGGGACGTGGGTGAAGAAAATCTGCAGTCCAATACAGGCGACAATGGCCAGCAGCACTGCCCTGTTGCCCACCAGACCCTGCCAGGAAATGGACGAGCGCGTGAAAAAACGGGAATTAAGGAGATAGAAGATCTCTCCCATCACCAGGGCATTGACCGCCATCGTGCGGGCGAAATCAACGGTGGATACACCACGGGCCTGTTCCTGCAGAAACAGGCCACCCGCCCCCAGCAGCAGCAGACTTCCCACAAAAGCAATCCGCCAGATAGTGAATCCTGTGAGAAGGGGTTCCTCGGTATTACGGGGCGGACGCTGCATCAGGTTGCCTTCGGCCTTCTCCCAGGCAAA
>Ga0102943_1000824_pt1 | contig 20023 bp, 18 predicted proteins | sample SalPonC_black_MG_FD_78174 | JGI IMG/M metagenome (GOLD analysis project Ga0102943, IMG submission 78174) | Salt pond soil microbial communities from South San Francisco under conditions of wetland restoration - Salt Pond MetaG... | ecosystem: Environmental > Aquatic > Marine > Intertidal zone >...
AATATCTTTTCCAACGGGGCCCAGGCCATGGGTGGAGAGCAGGCCCTTGCCGATCCCCCCTGTTTTTGGTTGAAAACCTATACAGAAGACAGGTTTGTCTGTATTGACATTAGGGATAACGGATCAGGGATGCCCCGGGAGGTTCGCAAACGGATATTTGAACCCTTTTATACAACCAAAGGGGTGGGAGAAGGCACCGGACTGGGTCTGGCCGTCTCCTACTTCATTGTCACGGAAAATCACAAGGGCCGGATTTCTGTCAGCTCTGCCCCGGATCAGGGGACCCGGTTCCGGGTGTGTCTGCCGCTGGACCCTTAAACCTTGACCTTCCATGGTCCGGCCTGAGTGGCCGGACCATGGGCGATGTGTTTACAGGTTGCAGATTTCCTGGCCGTCAATGACTTTGATATCGTTGCCGGTCAGAATCTTTCTGGCCTTTTCAATGTCGTCAAACCGGAAGATCATGATGGCGTTTTTGCACTGTGGATTGGCAAAGGCGTACATGTATTCAACGTTGACATCCTGTTCCCACAGGGGATCCAGCACCCGGTTCAGGCCGCCGGGTTCGTCTGAGACCTCTACGGCCAGCACCTTTGTTTTTCCCACGGTAAAGCCTTCACGCTTGAGGGCGGCCGTGGCCTTGTCATTGTCGTTGACAATGAGGCGCAATACGCCGAAATCCGTTGTGTCGGCCAGGGACAGGGCCCGGATATTGACCTGGGCATCCCTGAGGATGGCGGTGACTTCGGCCAGGCGACCTTCTTTATTTTCTATGAAGATGGATATCTGTTCAGCCATTTTTTTCTCCTTAAAGGTTTCGATTGTCAATAACCCGGACGGCTTTGCCCTGGCTGCGTTCAATGGTTTTGGGCTCCACAAGCAGCACCTTGGCAGATACGCCTAAATGCTCTTTGATGTCATGGGAGATTTTAGCCTCCATGGTCTGAAGTCCCTTGATATCGTCGCTGAACCTGGCCTCGTCAATCTCTACTTTGACAGAAAGGGTATCCAGGTTATCCACCCGGTCCACCTCAAGCTGGTAGTGGGGGGCGACCTGGCCGCCTTCCATGAGCACGCTTTCGATCTGGGAGGGGAAGACGTTGACACCACGGATGATGAGCATATCATCGGTCCGTCCCGAGGGTTTGTTCATCCTTATATGGGTTCTGCCGCAGGAACAGGGAACAGGATTCAGCGAGGTGATATCCTTTGTCCGGTAACGGATGATCGGGAAGGCCTCCTTGGTGATGGATGTAAAGACCAACTCTCCGGGTTCACCGTGGGGCAGGGGGTCTAGGGTGTCAGGATCCACCACTTCCACAATGAAATGGTCTTCAAAGACGTGGAGTCCTGACTGTTCTTCGTAGCATTCCACAGAAACCCCCGGTCCCATGACTTCGGACAGGCCGTAGATATCAATGGCCCTGAGGTTCAGTTTGGCCTCCAGTTCCTGGCGCATCTGCTCTGTCCAGGGTTCTGCTCCGAAAATGCCGGATTTGAACTCAAGATCCTTGAAGTCCACCCCCATCTCCTCAGCCACCTCGGCCAGGTGAAGGATATAAGAGGGGGTGCCGCAGAGGATGGTGGGCTTGAAATCCTTCATGATGGTGATCTGGCGCTTGGTATTGCCGCCGGATACGGGAATCACGGAGGCGCCCAGGCGCTCTGCCCCGTAATGGGCCCCAAGGCCGCCGGTGAACAGGCCATACCCCCAGGCATTGTGGATGATATCTCCGCTGCCGCCGCCGGCCGCTGCCATGCTCCGGGCCATGAGATCCGCCCAGGTGCTGATATCTCTTTTGGTATATCCCACCACCGTGGGTTTGCCTGTGGTGCCTGAAGAGGCATGGATCCTTACCACCTGCTCCATGGGTACGGCAAACATGGCATAGGGGTAGTTGTCTCTTAGGTCCTGTTTGGTGGTAAAGGGGATCCTGCGCAGGTCATCCAGGCTTTTGATGTCCGCGGGGGTTAATCCGGCCTTGTCAAAGGTCTCTTTGTAAAAAGGTACCGTGGCGTAAATACGCTCCAGGGTGGTCTGGAGGCGGCGCAGCTGAATGGCTTCCAGACCCTCCCTGGGCATGGTTTCAAAATCAATGTCGTAAATGGGCATATTCTCTTATCTCCCCTTATCTGAGCGTGCCTTTGAATTCGGGTTTGCGTTTTTCCAAAAATGCAGTGGTGCCTTCTTTTGCATCTTCACTGGACATGGTCATGCCAAAGGCATCATTTTCAATGCGGCATCCGGTTTCAAGGTCAGCTGCCGTACCGGACTGGATGACCTCCTTGGCCGCACGCAGGGCCACCCGGCCCTTTGATGCCATGAGTGTTGCTGTCTTGCCAACCGTCTCCATGAGGGTGTCATGGGGGCAGACCTGGTTGACCATACCATACTCCAAGGCCTGTTGGGCAGAGATATTTTTACCGGTAAACACCATCTCTTTGGCCCGGTTGTTTCCCACCAGCCGGGCCAGGCGCTGGGTGCCGCCAAAGCCCGGGATCAGGCCCAGGTTGATTTCAGGCAGTCCAAAGATTGCCTTTTCCGAGGCATAGATAAAATCACAGGCCAGGGCCGCCTCACTGCCGCCTCCCAAGGCGAATCCGTTGACCGCTGCAATGGCTGGAATGGAAAGGGCCTCGATCTTTGAAAAGATCTGCTGTCCCTTTCTTGAAAAATATTTGGCCTGGAGCGGGGTCATCTTGGCCAGTTCCGAGATATCGGCGCCGGCCACAAAGGCCTTGTCTCCTGACCCCGTGAGAATCAGCACCTTTACGGCGGGCTCAGCTTCAATCTGATCCAGGGCAGCGGAAAGGTCATCAAACAAAGCGTTGTTCAGGGCGTTTAATGCCTTGGGACGGTTAAAGAAGATGGTGGCAATGCTGTTGTCAATTTCAAGGATGATGTTTTCAAAAGACATGGGGTTCTCCTTTACGACTTAGAGGTGTTTGGGATTGGTTGCATTGATGTATTTTTCTATTCCGTCAGTAATGGCAGTGCACAGATGCTCACGATAACTTGCCGTCATCAGCCTTTTGCATTCTTTCTTGTTTGAAATAAAGTTTGTCTCCACAAGGATAGAGGGCATCCTGGCACCCAAAAGCACATAAAAGGGGGCCTGTTTTACACCCAGATCCTTGATCCCGGAGTAATTGGACTTCATGCCGGAGACAAGGGAGGTGTGAACGTTGTTGGCCAGACGGGAGGATTCCTCTATTTTGGCATGTTTCATCAGGTCGCTGAGGATATATTCAAGGTCTGAGATATTCTTTTCAGAGGTGGCGTTTTCCCTGGCTGCCACGGCTATGGCCTGATCGTCTGTGGCCAGGTTGAGGATATAGGTTTCAATGCCGGCAAGCCGTCGACTTTTTGCGGCATTGCAGTGCAGGGAGATGAACAGATCGGCCCGCTGGGTATTGGCAATGGCTGTGCGCTCCTCCAGGGTAAGGTATTTGTCCGTGTCCCTGGTAAGCAGTACCGTGCAGTTGAGGCGGTCCTGCAGTTTTTTGGCCAGGGTGGTGCCCAGCTTAAGGACAATGTCCTTTTCCCAGACCCCTTTAAAATAACCCGGTGCCCCGGGATCTTTGCCGCCATGGCCCGGATCAATGACGATTTTTCTCACCCCCAGGGCCAGCTGACGGGCAATATCCGAGGATTTAAGATTGTCAGTGGTCACCTGGGCCGGTGTCTCATGGGTATCCCTCTCCTTTTGACGGTTTGCCATGTGGGCGGCGGCTTTACCGTTTTTCCCCCAGACATCAATGACGATCCTGAAGGGATCTTTCAGGGAAAAGATCTTGTAGTTCTTGAAACTTTTGATGTCCACCACCACCCGCACCGTATGGGGCTGATACTGACCGGCCCTGGCCTGGATGAGCAGGTCGTCGTTGATGGGAGTATGGTCTGCCACGTCGCTGCCCAACCTGGCCTTTTCAATGTCAACGTACAGCCGCTGGGGCTTGTTGATGGCTGGGTCCTTTTTCAACAGGCGGTGGGCATAGGGCCGGTTTGAATCGGCATCGACCACGATGCGGGTATATTCGGGGTTGGACCAGAACCGAAGCCCTGTGACCCGGGTGTCGCCCTTGGGCAGGGGTGCAGGCGGTTTGGATAGCTTGGGGCGGGGGGCAGGCTCAATTGTTGCCGGTTTTTGGGTGGCGGTCTTGTTCAGGGTTTGTTTTTTTCTTGACTTGATGGTCTTGATTGCGGTGGTACTGCGGCGGACCGGTGCACGCCGTTTTTCAAGGGTCACGGCCCGGTGGCGGTAGGCGCTGTCCGGATACTTGTTTTTCAGCCGGGCCAACAGGTCGGCTGCCCTTGCCCCATAGGTTTGGTTTTTGGATATGTCAAAAAGCTGGAAGTATAGTTCCGCTGCCTTGAACATGCCGGCAGGGGCCCAGGAATCGGTGGGATAGGTGGTGTAAATGTTTTCGTACCGGCTGATACAGGAGAGCCAGGAAGAGACTTTCTGACGGCTTATGGCGGATTTTTTAAGCTGTTTCAGGCAATTGTCCGCAGCCAGGTATTGGGCTTTGGCCGCCTCTCCTGCATGACCGGGGCAGATACTGGCCTGGAAAAGGATGAGCCCAAGGGCTGCAATCAGCAGGGGGGTGAAGATGGCCTGGATGCATGCAGGCCGGATACGGGTGACAACAGTCATGAGCCGGCCTCTTGCTTCAGGGTATGGATAAAGTTCAGGGCGTCCAGAGGGGTCATAGTGGCGATATCCACCTTGTCCAGCATCTGTTTGAGCCGGTTTCCCGACGGGCTGAACAGGTCCATCTGCCCGGGATCCTCTGCTTTTTTCTTTCTTTTTGGTTTGCCTGGCGCAGGTGCTGGTGGGATATGTGGATCCGGTCCTTTTTCCACCGTGGCAAGAACCTGTTTGGCCGTGTGGATAATGGGGTCGGGGACCCCTGCCAGCCGGGCCACCTGGATGCCGTAGCTCTTATTGGTGCCCCCTTTGACCAGTTGCCGCAAAAACACGATATTGTCGTTGAACTCTTTGACGGCAATATTAAAGTTCTTGATCCTGGGCTTGGTCTCTTCCAGCCGGGTCAGTTCGTGGTAGTGGGTGGCAAACAGGGTTTTTACCCCGCGGTCGTCAAGGTCATGAAGGAATTCGGCCACGGCCCAGGCAATGCTCATCCCGTCAAAGGTGGAAGTGCCCCGGCCGATTTCATCCAGAATGACCAGAGAGTCTGGGGTGGCATTGTTGACAATATTGGCGGTTTCTTCCATCTCGACCATAAAGGTGCTCTGGCCCGAGGAAAGGTTGTCAAGGGCACCCACCCGGGTGAAGATCCTGTCGATGAGGCAGACCGAGGCTTTTGCCGCCGGGACAAACGCGCCCATCTGTGCCATGAGAACCGTCAGGGCCACCTGGCGCAATACCGTGGATTTGCCCGCCATGTTGGGGCCGGTGATGAGCAGTTGCTGATTACTTGAATCGTCCAGGACAATGGAGTTTGGCACATACCGCTCTCCCTGGATCAGCTTTTCCACCACAGGGTGGCGGCCTTCCTGGATGTCAATGAGCCGGTCCTTGTTGATGTCCGGCCGGGTGTAGTTGTTTTCCGAAGCAGCCCTGGCAAGTCCCTGAAGCACGTCGATCCTGGCGATGAATTCGGCCATGGTCAGGATATCCACTGCCCGGTCCACCACCTGGTCCCGGATGCTGCAAAAGATCTCGTACTCCAGGGCGCTGCGCTTGTCCTGGGCAGAGAAAATGGTGGATTCAACCTCTTTCATCTCTTCGGTGATAAAGCGTTCTGCATTCACCAGGGTCTGTTTCCGGATATAATGCTCCGGCACCTGGGCAGACTGGACCCGGGACACCTCGATAAAATAACCAAATACTTTATTGTACTTGATCTTCAGTGAGGAAAGCCCGGTTTTTTCCTTTTCCTTGGCCTCGGTGCCGGCAATCCAGGATTTTCCATCCCTGGTGATGGTTAAAAGCTCGTCCAGTTCCTCATTGTAACCGTCTTTGATCAGGTTGCCCTCGTTGAGCAGGTGCCCGGCATCCGCCCGGATGGCGGAGTCGATCAGGTCAGCCAGTTGGCAGAGGCGGTCCAGAAGTGCTTGACTTCCGGGCATGTCCTTGCCTGTGAGCCCTGGCTGGACAAGCTCCTGAAGGTCGGAAAAAATGCCGGGAAGGCTTGCCAGAGACCGTTTCAGGGCGAGAAGGTCCCTGGCGTTGCCCTGGCCCATGGCGATTTTAGACCCCAGCCGCTCCAGATCGTAGACAGATTTGAGGTGGTCTGCAACAGCCTCACGGACATGGGGGGCGTCCAGAAGTTCCTGAATACAGTCCAGGCGCTGGTTGATTTTGTCTGCATCCACAAGGGGATACCTCACCCAGTGCTTGATGAGCCGGCCGCCCATGGCGGTCAGGGTTTTGTCCAGAACCTGGATCAGGCTGCCCTTGTTGTCCTGGGTCTGTATATTGGCCAGAAGTTCCAGGTTTTTACAGGACCTGTCGTCAATGACGAGAAAGTCGGACAGGGTGTAAGGGGCAATTTTGAAAATGTGCCGGGTATCCTGCATCTGGGTTTCCCGGACATAGGCCAGAATTGCCCCGGCTGCTGAAATGGATGCGGGCATGCGTTCAATGCCAAAGCCTTCCAGGCTCCGGGTGTTGAACTGGTCGGTCAGCAGCTGTCTTGCCTCTTCCAGGTTAAAGGCGGTCTTGTCCAGATAGGAGATCTGCTGATCTGAAAAGGCCCGGCGCAGGGCATTGAAAAGGGGATCTGATTCAAAGGGGGCTGCCAGGAGAACTTCCCGGGGGCCCAGTTTTCTGGCTTCATCAATGAGTGCCCCTGGCACGCCCCCGGCATTTCGGGGCACCTGGCAGGTGGAAAAGCTGCCGGTGGAGATGTCCAGGCAGGCCAGGCCTGCGGCGTTTTTTACCAGGGAGATGGCCACGATAAAATTGTTGGAGCCCTTGTCCAGAAGGGTTTCGTTAAGGATCATCCCAGGGGTGATGACCCGTACCACCTCCCGCCGGACCAGGCCCTTGGCCGTGGCCGGATCTTCCACCTGATCGCACACGGCCACCTTGCAGCCTTTTTCCATGAGCCTGGCAATATAGGTGTCCGCGGCCTTGTAGGGGACCCCGCACATGGGAATGGGGTCCTGGTCATTCTTGTTACGGGAGGTCAGAGCAATTTCCAGGATGGATGCGGCACGCACCGCATCATCCAGAAACATCTCGTAAAAATCACCCATCCGGTAAAAGAGTATGGCGTCCTGGTGGTTTTCTTTGATGGCCAGGTATTGGGCCATCATGGGGGTCTGTTTCTTTTCGGTCATGGATGCCCGGAGCTTTGGGTGTAACCGCCTTAATTGACGTCTGCTTTTTCCGCGGAGGCATCCCCCTCAGAAGACTTGGAAGCTGTTCCCTCGTCCTGGGCTGCTTTTTTGTCTGTGGCCTTTTTGATGTAGGGGTCGCGGGTAAAGACGTCAAGCTGGGATTTGAGTTTGTCGATCTGGGTGTTCATATCCCTGAGTTTGGCATTCTTTGCCTTGATTTCCCGGCCCAGCCTGAAGGCGGTGAAAAGCCCTCTGATGCCTGTGATCAAAAGGCCCAGGCCAAAGCAGACGCCCCAATAGGCCCAGTTGGCCAGAGGCAGGGTGGTGTAATGCAGGGAAAAGAGCGTGAGGGTCAGGTCAGTGTCAGTTAAAAAATAGTCCTGATTCTGGTAGCCAAGGGTGGCCAGCAGGCCCAGAATGATCAACAACAGCAGAATCTTTATGACTTTCATTCATCCTCTCCATCTTGATTTGGAAGATCGTTATAAATTGAAGGTGATCATAGATCAAATTTCGCTTTTTTTCAATTGCTGTTTTGGGTTTACAAAATCGGTGCGATCCTGATTTTCAAGGTGGTTCACTTCCGGGAATTGCCCATAAAAACCGGATTGATGTGAAAGACCCGCTCCCGGTCCATGAAGAGGGTCCAGTTCAGCTCTTCTGGGGCAAGTCCCGCCGGCAGGCAGATACAGGAAATATGCAGGTGGGCGCGCAGCTTTGATTGTTTGGTCCGGGTGTCAAAGGTCTGCCCGAGAATGCTGCTGGTTTTAATCTCATCTCCCATGGCAATGCCGGGATCAAGGTGGGAGTAGACCATGACAGGCCCTCCGTCTTGCCAGGGTTCATCCGGCAAGGAGACCACAAGGCTTTTGCCCAAAAGGTCTTCGGTGATGTTCAGGACCCGTCCCGGCGCCATGGCCGGTACCTGAGCGCCCGGGGGCAGGGAATGGATGGGCCCGGACCCGAACCGGTAAAAACAGATGTCAATGCCTTCGTGGCAGGAGGCCCGGATACCGAAATCTGCCCACCATTTACGATTGCTTTCCTGGAGCATGCCGGGGTAAAAAAGCCACCAAAGCGATCTGTCCGGTTTCCGGATCAGTCCGTTGGCCATGGCCATGGCCTGAAGATACCTTTGAAATGGTACCATTACAGGGGTTTAAGAATGATTTTATGTCCCATGAGATTGATGTCTTCGATGATGCCCTTTACCTCTTTTTGGTCTCCCAGCAATCCCTTGAGAAGGAAGGTGTCTTTTCCAGAGGGGGTTATGGCTGCGACATTCTCCATGACCAGGGTTTCCTGGTCAGCTTCCCTTATATATACGTTTGATTCACACATGGGTATTCTCCTTTGTTGGGTCTAAAGGATTTTTAGCATCCAGGCGTCAGGGATGCAAGACAATTGCCTGGGGCAAGGCCCCTTTTTCAAGGTCAATGATCGCCCCCATGCTGGATTTGCCCATGCTGCAGTTGATCACCATGCTGGATCCCAATTGGGCAATGCCCGGGGCATCGTGGATATGGCCGCAAAGCACCAGTCCAGGCCCGGCTGATTTAATGAAGCGGGCCAGGGCAGGGGACCCGGCGTGAAATCTTCCTCCCACTTTGTCCAGAACCCCCCTTGGGGGCGGGTGCACCACCATGACGGTGTCCGGACCCATGAAAGGCAGCTGTGCCAGTCGCGCCTCTTCTTTGACACAGATCTTTGAGACAAAGGGAAGGGGCAGGGTGCCGCCGACCCCCACAAAGGAAAATGCCTGGATCTTTGTTGGACAGGCATCCAGATCGGTAATATTGGCGGCCTGCTGCATGGGGGGGCAGATCCGGTTTAAGTCGGTATTGCCCCGGATGGCCAGCACGGGCACCCTGAGGCTGTCCAGCTGGGACAGGCAGGTTCTCCAATTGAAAAAATGGGTCAGATCTCCTGCCACGACAACAAGATCGGGGCCATGCCTGTCCACCATGGAGAAGAGCGCATCCATATGCGCGGTCCTGCTGTGAATATCAGCTGCGGCATAGATTCGCATTTTATGATACCGTCTCCGTTCGTCCTGTGTTTGTATACGCGATTTTCCCCGAGATGACAACCTGTTCCGGTGCCAGAATGCCGGTAAGGTAGCTGAGATCCGCCGGGGTCTGTATTTGCCAGAGGGTGATATCAGCATCCTTGCCCGGTTCCAGGCTGCCCTTGGTATTTTCCAGGCCCAGGGCCCGGGCGCCGTGGATAGTGGCGCCGGCAAGGGCCTCTTCACAGGTCATACCGAATAGAAGGCAGGCCAGGTTCATCACCTGGGTCATGCTGAATACCGGGCTGGTTCCCGGGTTGAGATCCGTGGCCAGGGCCATGGGAATGTCCAGGTTGCGCAACTGCGCCACAGGCGGTTTTTGGGTCTGTTTAAGGTAGTGAAAGGCCCCCGGCAGCATGACAGCGGTCACATGGTTTTCTGCCATGGCCGTCATGCCCTGTTTTGAAAGATACTCCAGGTGGTCGCAGGACAGGGCCCGGTATGAGGCGGCCAGGGCGGCGCCGCCGGAATCCGAGAGCTGTTCGGCATGCAGCTTGACCCTTAATCCCAGATCAACGGCTGTGGTAAAGATGCGCTGTGTCTGATCCCGGGAAAAGGCGATGCCCTCACAAAAGACATCAACAGCCGTGGCAATGCCCTGGGTTTTGACCGCCGGCAGCATCTGTTGGATCACCAGGTCCACATACGCATCCGTATCTTTGGAAAATTCCGGGGGCAGGGCATGGGCCCCGAGGAAGGTGGCGTGGATGTCCTGGGGGGTGGCTTGGTTCAGGGCCTGGATGACCCGAAGCAGTTTTAATTCGGTGGCAAGGTCCAGGCCATATCCGGTTTTAACTTCAAGGGTGGTAATTCCCTGGGTGAGAAAGTGGCGGGCCCGGTGCCGGGCCAGGGACAGCAAGGTGGATTCCGAGGCCTTTCGGGTATGGGTTACCGTGGAGAAAATCCCGCCGCCGGCAGCGGCGATATCCTGGTAGCTGGCCCCGTTGAGGCGCATTTCAAACTCCCTGGAACGGGATCCGGCCCAGACCATGTGGGTGTGGCAGTCAACAAATCCCGGCAGCAGCCATTTGCCCTGGCAGTCTATGGTTTTGGCGGCAAAGGGGGGCTGCTGTCCGTGACACTCAGCCATGGTGCCGGTCCAGGCAATGGTGGTGCCGGAAACGGCCAGGGCGGCGTTTTCCATAATGGCGTATTTACCGTTGGCCATGGTGGCAAGGTTGGCGTTGGTAAACAGGATATCCCAGGGCGGGGTGACGCTTGCGGGCATGGCAGCCTCCTTGGCAAACCGGCAATGATGGCCGGTGTTTGCCGTTGACATTTGATTGTGAATTTTATACTACTTGTCTATACAAGTATAGAAAAGAAGTCAAGGCCCTGATATGATGCCTCCCAAAGGGTCCAAGGTTTAAATCTATGGTCAAAAGCGAGCAGCCCTGCGCCCTGTACGAGCAGATTAAACGATCGGTGATTCGTGATATTGAATCCGGCCGGCTCACCCCCCATGACCGTGTCCCTTCCGAGACCCAGCTGGCCCAGTCGTTCAACGCCTCAAGAATGACAGCCAACCGGGCCCTGAAGGAGCTGACCGAGGAAAAGCGCATCATCCGCATCCAGGGGGTAGGCACTTTTGTGGCCCGGCCCAGGCCCGAAGCTGCCCTGCTTGAAATCAAGAGCATTGCCTCAGAGATCCGGGACTGGGGCGGGGGGCATTCCGCCCGGATCATCTGTTTGGAAGAGACGGCAGCGTCCCAAAAGATTGCCGGTAAAATGGGGACCAAGGCAGGAACAATTGTGTTTCACTCTATCCTGGTTCACCTGGACCGGGGCCTGCCGGTGCAATACGCTGAGCAGTGGATCAATCCGTCTGTGGCACCGGATTTTCTGGACCAGGACTACACCGAAACCACCCCCAGCGACTATCTGCTGTCAGTGGCTCCGGTACAGGAGGCTCAGCATGAAATTCAAGCCATTCTGCCCGGAAAGAACGTTGCCGCACTGCTGGAGGCATCGGAAAACACCCCTTGCCTGAGGCTGACCCGGCAAACCTGGGCCCTGGATCAGGTGGCCACGTTCAGCTGCCTCATCTCCCCGGGGGAGCGGTATTCTCTCAAAGGGCGGTTTTCAAGACAATAATTGCCAAAGAGGAGTCACCATGACAGACAGGATCATACTGGACGGCCACGGCTTGACATTGACAGATCTGAAGGGCATTGCCCGGGACAATAAAGGGGTGAAGGTGTCTGAGACCGCCCTGGGCCGGATCACCAGGGCCAGGGCCCTGGTGGACAAATGGGTGGGACACGGCGAGCGGATCTACGGGGTGACCACGGGATTCGGCGCCCTGTCCGATGTGACCATCTCCTTTGAGGACACCAAGACCCTTCAGACCAATATCCTGCTTTCCCATGCCGCCGGCATGGGAAACCCCGCGTCAGCGGATGTGGTCCGGGCCATGATGGCCCTGCGGATCAACGATTTTTGCCGGGGAAACTCCGGGCTCCGCCTTGAGACCATTGAAAAGCTGGCCGAGTTGCTGAACGCGGGCATTGTGCCTGTGGTACCGGAAAAGGGCTCTGTGGGGGCCAGCGGGGACCTTGTTCCCATGGCCCATCTGTCTCTTGTGCTCATCGGCAAAGGAGAGGCGTTTTTGGACGGGCAGCGCATGTCTGGGGCCAAGGCCCTGGCGGCCCGGGGGGTTGCCCCCCTGGTCCTTGAGGCCGGAGAGGGACTGGCTTTGATCAACGGCACCCAGTTTATGATTGCCTTGGGATGCCTGGCCCTTTACGATGCCCTCAACCTGTGCAAGCATGCAGACATTGCCGCGTCCATGAGCCTGGAAACCCTCATGGGGACACGGACGGCCTTTGATCCCAGGATTCACAGGGCACGGCCCCATACCGGCCAGATGAAAGCGGCCCAGAACATGCTCAGGATAACGCAAAATTCTGAGATCATCTCCTCCCACCATGACTGCTCAAGGGTCCAGGATGCCTATACCCTGCGCTGCTCCCCCCAGGTCCATGGCGCCTCCTGGGATGCCTTGAGCTATGTGGATCGGGTGATCCGGGTGGAGATGAACGCGTCCACGGAAAATCCTTTGATCTTTCCTGAATCCGGAGAGTTTCTTTCAGGCGGCAACTTTCACGGCCAGCCCCTGGCCCTGGCCTGTGATTTTTTAGGGATTGCCATTGCCGAACTGGCCAATATTTCCGAGCGTCGCATCGAGCGCCTGGTCAACCCCCAGCTTTCAGGGCTTCCCGCCTTTCTGGTTGAAGACGGGGGACTGAATTCAGGCTTCATGATTGCCCAGTATGCCGCTGCCTCTCTGGTCTCGGAAAACAAGGTCCTTGCCCATCCCGCGTCGGTGGATTCCATTCCAACCTCGGCCAACAAGGAAGACCATGTTTCCATGGGGGCGGCTGCTGCCAAAAAATGCCGGGACATTGTTCGGAATGTGGAACAGGTCATTGCCATTGAGTTGCTCTGCGCAGCCCAGGGAATAGACCTGTTCACCAATATCAAGGCCGGGGACGGCACCCTGGCCGCCTACGAAAAGATCCGGGAAAAGGTGGCCTATATGACAGAGGACCGACAGCTGTCCATTGACATTGACACGGTCAGGCAGATGCTCAGCACCGGGTGCATTGCAAGGGCTGTGGAAGAAAAGGTGGGGCAGTTGTACTGAGGCTAAATCGGGATCAGCTCCAGATCCCCCCAGGCCCCAAGGGTCTTTCCCGAAATAATGACCATGCCCTGGATGCCGGCAATCTGCCTGCCCTTTTCCAATACCGCTTCAATGTCTTTGTCAGATCTCACCATGTTGCACAGGCGGGTTGCCGTGGCATCCGCCACGGGGCAGGAGTCGGCCAGGACACATACCGCATCAGCACTGCCAAAGCTTTTGGAGTGGCCAAAAGAGCCTGAAGAGGTGCACAGCCCATATGCGGTGCTCCGTCCAGAAATCTTGATCCCGGTTTTCATGCTCAGGGGGGAGTTTCCTGCAAAAATGGGAACGATTGTCTCAGAACAGGACCGGATGAAAATATCCCCTCCGTTTTCCACAATGATTTCCCGGGACTCTTTCAGCAGGGCCTTTCCGGTGAAGGCTGCCATAGCCCCGGCCACCGCAGCCATGGGGCCCACATTGGCCGCTTGTCCGGCCTGGATCATTTCCATTACAATGGCTGGAACCACGCCGGGGTCGGGCAGCGGCACCAGGCTGGTTTCAAATTCCGGATGCATTGCAATATGGGCATCAAGGAATTGGCGCTGGCAAAGTACCGCCTTGACCGCCTGGGAAGAGAGATCCTTGTCCGCCTGGATGTGAAGATTGGTCTGTTTGACCGTAATCTCAAACGGGACCAGGCCTTTTTTATTGTGGGCGCTGCGGTAGACCCGCCGGTTTTCAAACATGATCCACAGCCCCCGGCCTCAGATGCATCGGTGCCTGGCGGATAAAATAAGAGTCGGTCATGCCGGCGATAAAGTCCCGGACAATTTCTCCGGGCTTATGATCCCTGGCATAGGATTCGTCCATGCCGTCCAGAAATTCGGTAAAAATCACCGAGGTCCGGTTTTCCTTTTCCAGATCCGCTATGAACCGGGCGAACAGGTGCCTGAAACTATCCTCAATGCCGGCCAGGTGCTTTTTAATGGCTGGATTCTTGTAAATGCGTTCGTAGTTAAACGTCTTGAGTGCCTGGAGCCCTTCTGAGATTTCAGGGGAAAAGGCAATATAGTCTTGGTCCATACTGGTCTGGATCAGGTCGGTGACCAGGGTAAAGACAATGGTGCCCTGGGTGGTGCCCAGGATCTTTGCGCAGGAGAACGGGATCTCCTTGCGGGCGACTATGCCCAGGCGGATGGCATCTTCCAGGTCCCTTCCGATATAGGAGATGGTATCGGCCATGCGGACCACACACCCTTCCATGGTCATGGGCATGGGGTCTAGTGCGGGATCCTGGCGCATCTGGGATAAAAGCAAGTTAAATTCATTGAAATCTTTTCGGAAAGCAGGCCGCAGTTTTCTGGAGTGGGCCTCTCCGTTGTGGCAGAGGATGGCATCCAGGGTCTGAAGACTTAAGTTCCATCCGCTGCCGTTGCGTTCGATGCGGTCTAAAAACTGGATGCTCTGGCGGTTGTGGAAAAACGTTCCGGCCCCGGCCGCCTGGGTGAGCTCGGATAAAAAGGCCTCGCCGTCGTGGCCAAAGGGGGGATGCCCGATATCATGGCCCAGGCTGGCCGCCTCAATGAGATCCGGATTCAACCCCAGGTAGCGGCCGATGGTCCGGGCCACCCGGGACAGCATCTGAACGTGAAGGATGCGGTGGGTGAGATGATCGTTTCTGATCAGGGAGAAGACCTGGGTCTTGTCCGAGTACCGGGTAAAGGCCAGGGAGTTGAGGATTCGGTCGGCATCTGCGGAAAAGGCCAGGCGGTACTCAGTGGCTTCCCGGTCCTCAGGGCGCTGCCGGACGGCATCTTCCGAAAAACAGGCCAGGGCACTGAAGTTTTGTCTTTCCCTCTGGAAAAGCTGTGTCCTGAGTGCCCCGGTCTTGATCATGGTCAGATGGTATCCCCAAAGGGGTTATACCTGGGCGGTGATGTTTTTCACCACCCCTTCAAATGCCTTGGTAAAGGCGCTCTCCTCTTTGTCAAACATCAGGGGGGAACCGTTGTCTCCGGAAGCCACCACCCGAGTATCAAAGGGGATAGAACCCAGAAAGTTCAACCCCTGGGCCTTGGCTGTTTTTTCTCCGCCGCCGCTTTTAAACAGCTCAATGTGCTGGTGGCAGTGGGGGCAGGCAAAACCGGCCATGTTTTCAACGATCCCCAGGGTTTTCATCTTAACGGTCTTGCAAAAGGAGATGGACTTTCTGATGTCGGCCAGGGCCACCTCCTGCGGGGTGGTCACAATAATGCCCTGGGCATCGGGAATGGACTGGATAACGGTCAGGGGCTCGTCACCGGTGCCCGGAGGGGCGTCAATGACAATAAAGTCCAGCTCTCCCCAGTCCACGGAGCCGATAAATTGCTGGATCATACCGGTCTTGGCCGGGCCTCTCCAGATGATGGCCTGGTCCTTGTCCTGCATCAGGGCCTGGACAGATACCACCTTGAGGTTGTCATTGATTTGTTTGGGCTTGAGCCGCTGCTGGTCCGGGCTCAGATCTAAAAGCTCGGTCATGCCGAACATCCCGGCAATAGAGGGGCCGTGGACATCCACATCCATAAGACCGGTCTTGTACCCCTGCTTGCTTAAGCTGGCTGCCAGGTTGGCTGACACAGAGCTTTTGCCCACCCCGCCCTTGCCGGACAGAACAAATAGTTTGTGTTTTATCTTGGCCAGATTGGCCGTAATCATGGCCTGCTGTTCCTGCTGTTTTCTGGCCATATCATTGCCGCCCTGGGAGGGGCAGCCTTTGCCTTGTTTTGCATCATCTACATTGTCATGAATCATTGTTATTCTCTCTTTTCATGGGAAATTAAAAAAATGCCTAAGTAATTATGATCATGATCCAGCCCCTGTCAACCTGAATACCGAGGGTTTTACCTCGGGGTTGAAAAGGATGCGGGAGAGGGTCAGCTCAAGGCTGTTGCCGTCTTTGTCCGTCAGGCGCATGGTCTCTGGCATGATCCGGCCCTCCCGGACCTGATATCTTAGGTATTCAATGCGCATGACCATGGCGTTTGCCTTTTCCAGGAGGGTGAGGACGGCGATTTTGCCATCATCGTCAAATTGGACCTCCTGGACAAGAGATGAAAAGTTTTTGCTGGTCCGCACGGTGCGGGGGCTTTCCGGGGCAAACCAGGCCCGGTCAAAGCGGCGCAGGGGAAACCGGCCCAAAAGCATATTGACCATGTCGGACAGGTGGACCGGCAGGTTGATATAGGGGGACAGATCCGGGTCTGTGGACAGGGCGCTTTTGGGGGGGTGCCTGCCGGTGTGGGAGACAATGGAAATCCACTTGCCGGAGGCGGCAATGGTTTCCACTGGATGGCCGGAGGCAAGCAGGGTGAGGCGCAGCCTGTTGGGGGCCTGGGCAGCCCAGGCCAGTCTGAATCGTTCTTTGCCGTGGGCCAGCATGAGGGTCAGCCGGCCCTGGCCCTTTGTGGTGAAGATGTCGGCGTGTTTTTTTCTGGCAGCCAAGGCCAGGGCCATGGCCTTGGCATCTTGGGCCGGATCGGTGTCCGGCTTTGGCGGGCGGCATCCTGCAGCCAGGATGATAAGGCCCAGAAGTGGAATGAAAAAAAGGCGGGGCAGGCGCTTATGGTGCGGCATGGCCCTGTTTTTCCAGGTCTTGAATTTTATCTTTAAGCGCCTTTATCTCCTGTTCCTGATCTGTCTTGGCATTGGCCAGGGCCTTTTTGTAGGCGGTCAGGGCGTCGGAAAATCGCCCTGCTTTGACATAGGCATCCCCCAGATGAGTGGCGATGATGGTCTCATATCCGGAAATGTCAGCAGCCTTTTCAAGGTAATAGACAGCCTGGTCAACCTGCCCTTTTTTATAGTGGACCCAGCCCAGGCTGTCCGTGATATAGCCGTCCCCGGGCTTGAGGGCCAGGGCCCTTTCAACAAGTGTCTGGGCCTGGTCCAGATGGATTCCCATTTCAGCGTAGGTATATCCCAGATAGTTCAAGGCTGAGGGGTTGTCCGGATCCATCCGGATCACTTGCTTCATGGTGTTGATGCAGTCCTGCCTCAGCCCTGCCTTGTCCTGGATGGTGCCCAGTTTGAACAGCAGGGCGCTGTTCTCAGGGCTCTGTTTCAGCCCCTTCTGGAGCAGGGTCATGGCCTGTTCATACTGGCCCTGTTCTTCATGAAAGGAGGCCAGATACGAGAGCAGGTCAATGTCAGCCGGACTCTGGGAGTGATGCTGTTCCAGGAACCGGATGGCCTGTTCCGGCCTGCCCTGGTCCCGGTAGAGAAAGGCAATGCTTAAGATGGTCTTTTTGAACTGGGGATGGTCCGGCGTAACGTTGAGATAGAATTCAACGGCTTTGTCCAGGTCTCCAAGCCCCTCGTAGGCCATGCCGGTAAAAAAGTTGAGGTTGGCATTGGCGGGGTCGGCCTTGAGCAGCCGGGTCATCACCACAACGGCGTCTTCATACCGTTTCCCGGTCATGAGGGTATCCACAGCGGACATGATGAGCCTGGGGTTGGCTTTGGCCCTTTGGGCCAGATCGGCGAAAATGGCCTCAGCCTTTTTTTTGTTTTCATTTTTATAGTGGAACAGGGCAGCTTCAAAGGCGGCACGGCCATTGCCCGGATCAATTTCCAGAATCTGGTCAAAAAGGGCCATGATTTTTTGCCGGTTTTCCGGTGAAGGGGGCTGGTCTTCAAGGAGTTCAATCAGGCGGAACCGGGGCTCCACAAGGTCGGGTTCCAATGCCAGGGTCTTATTGAACGCCACAGTTGCTGCCTCGGTTTTGCCCACGGCATCAAGGGCCTCGGCCATGTAATAATAGGCCACATAATATTCGGGGAACCGCTCTACCATCCGGGTAAAAATATCAAGGGCCCGGTTAAAATCTTCATTGTCCATGTATATCTTGCCCAGGCGCAGGTAGCTTTCCTTGTTGTCAGGATCCAGCTGGATGATCTTGCGGAGCAGGTCAAGAAATTGCGGCGTGTTGTCTTTTCCTTTTTTCAGGCGGACCAGTATGAGCAGGTTGTCCACATTGTCAGGATCCGCCTGGACCATTTCTTCTGCCAGGGCCAGGGCCTCGGCAGATTTGTCCCGGCTGTGGTAAAGGCGGATCAACTCCTGCCTGAGAAAAGAAGAGGTCTCATCTTTTTTAATGGCTTTTTTCAGGGCCAGTTCTGCCTGATCCGGTTTTCCGGCGGCCAGGAGGCGACGGGATTTCAGGTAGAAAAAAGAACTGCTCCCGGTGGCCCCTGTGCTGTCTTTGGCTTGCACCCTTTCCGGGCTTCCCACCGGACGCCCCCCGGAAATATCTGTGCACCCGGCGGCAATCAGGGAAAAGACAAAGAGCAGGGCAAGGGTGTAAACGGCGTGTTTCATGAAAACTGCCCCCTTATGGCAGAAACCGGACCCGTCTATTGGGTATGGTCATACATATCAAAATCCGGCATGTCTTTTTTAAAATAGGTTTTCATTTTTTTCAGGATATTATTTTCGATCTGCCTGACCCGTTCCCTTGAAATGGCATAGATTTCACCGATTTCCTGGAGGGTCTCAGGGGTGTCTGAAAAGATTCTTCGTTCAAAGATGTCCAGCTCCCTGTCATTCAGGGTCTTTTTAAAGGTCTTGACCTTGGTGTGGAGGATATCTTCTATTTCTTTTTTGGCCATTTGGTCTTCAGAGGAATCAGCCTCCACATTGATGAACTCAATGCGTTCGGTGTTGGAGTCGTTTTTCAGGGGCTCATCCAGGGAAAGATCCCAGTTGGCCAGGCGCTGATCCATATCCACCACCTCTTTTTCAGAGACCCCCAACCGCTCGGACAACAGTTTGGGCTTGGGGTCGAAACCCTGCTCAAGGAGGCGCTGCTTTTCTTTTTTCAGCCGGAAGAACAGCTTGCGCTGCCCCTGGGTGGTGCCGATCTTGACCATGCGCCAATTGTCCATGATGAACTTCAGGATATAGGCTTTGATCCAGAATGAGGCATAATAGGAGAACTTGACGTTTTTATAGGGGTTGAACTTCTTGACCGCCTGTACCAGGCCGATGTTCCCCTCCTGGATCAGATCAAGGAGGTTCTGCATCCATATCCTCTGGAATTCCAGGGCGATTTTAACCACCAGCCTGAGGTTGGAGGTGGTCATGATATAGGCGGCTTCCTGGTCGTTCTCCTCCTGGATCCTTTTGCCCAGTTCCACCTCCTGCTCCCGGGTCAGCAGCTTGTAGCGGTTGATTTCATTGAGGTAACTCTGGATGGGGTCCGACTTTACCAGGGCTTTGGACGAACTGGCCCGGGCCTTGGATGCCGGAATGAGCAGATCCTTTTTGCTCAGACGTTTTGTGGATTTTTCTTTTTTAGAATCAGCAGTCTTATTCATTCAGAACCCTTAGTGTCGATTATAAAAAGCATATTATACCATTATCTTTGTTTAACTTAAAGGAATATCTTTTGCACGTTATATATTGGTCATCATTTGATGGTCATTTTTTTGTGGACAAGCCAGGATATGTTTGATAGATAAGCGTGTTGTTGCGCCTGTAGCTCAGTTGGATAGAGCAACGGACTTCTAATCCGTAGGCCGCGTGTTCGAATCGCGCCAGGCGCGCCACTAATATCAAGGGCTTTCAGCTTTCCGGGTTGAAGGCCCTTTTTGATTTATCTGTCTTTGCCCCCACATAGCCCCCACTTTTTTGTTCCTGTGGGTTAATAATTCTTTTAAGAACCGCTTATTTTTATTATAATTAGGATTCCTAACTATTTAGGTAAAAAAGGGGGGTATGCGTATGGGCGGGCCGGGCTCAGGACGACTTTTCAGATTTAATACAAAACCAACAGCTGAACGCCAAGTTTATATTGATATCCGATTGCTGAATAGGCAGAATGCTTTGACTTCTGGGACCGTTGGAACATTTTCCTGGTCATCGCATGGCAATAAAAGGGGGGGCGGTTAATTTTGATGAGACCGTAAAAAGTCTTCTATAATTATGTGCCTGAAAATATTGGATATATCGAAAATTGCCCCTTGACATTTTATG
>Ga0102943_1000827_pt1 | contig 20005 bp, 16 predicted proteins | sample SalPonC_black_MG_FD_78174 | JGI IMG/M metagenome (GOLD analysis project Ga0102943, IMG submission 78174) | Salt pond soil microbial communities from South San Francisco under conditions of wetland restoration - Salt Pond MetaG... | ecosystem: Environmental > Aquatic > Marine > Intertidal zone >...
CGCCAGCTGAAATATTTTTGGGATTCTTCATTCATCCCCCTCTTATACCTGCCGACATATAATCCGTCAAGAAGATAGCCATGACAGGATCCTGGATAATGAATGCCTTGCTTTTTTATGCCAGGACCGTTAATACAAACTGAAATGAACAAGATTTTAAAATTGGAGGTCGCCTGCATCGCTGCCGTGGGGATTTTTATTTTCGGCACCCTGACCTATATGGTCATTGAGGGATGGGATGTTCTGGACGCCGCATATATGACCGCCATCACCCTCAGCACTGTAGGGTTTTTAGAAGTACACGAACAATCTGATGTCGGCCGCATATTTACCATTTTTCTTATTTTTACCGGGGTGGGATATTTTCTTTACCTGGCCGGTGTGATCGTCGGATCTGTTGTGGAGGGCGAAATCAAGACTTTGTTGGGGAGGCAGCGTTTGGACAACAAGATTAAAAAGCTAAAAGACCATTATATTGTCTGCGGCTATGGCCGGATCGGCAGGGTGCTGTGCAATTTCATCAAAGAGGATACGCCGGATATCGTGGTCATTGAAAAAAGCGAGGAACTTGCCGAAACCCTGGCAAAGGATAAAATGCACTACCTCACCGGGGATGCCTCAGAGGAAGAGGTGCTGGAAAAGGCTGGCATCGGAAAGGCCAAAACCCTGGTGGCCGCATTGGCCACGGACACGGCCAACGTATTTTTGGTGCTCACCGCCCGGCAGCTCAACCCGGACATTTACATCATGGCCAGGGCGTCCAGTCCGGAGACAAGAAAAAAACTGATGGTGGCCGGGGCCAACCGGGTGGAATCCCCCTATGACACCGGTGCCGTGTCCATGGGCATGAAACTGCTCAGGCCCACTGTATCCAGCTTTCTGGATGCTGCCGTATCAAGAAAGAGCGAGGCCATCCAAATAGAGGAGGCCTTTGTCCCCCAGGGATCAAGGTATGTGGGCAAGGCCCTGAAAGACTCGGGTATCCGACAGGAGTTCGATCTGATCATCATTGCCATTAAAAACGCCTCGGATAAAATGGACTTTGCCCCCCATTTCGAAACCCTGATCCAAGAAGGTGACATCCTCATTGTCATGGGAAAAACCGAAGACCTCAAAGCCCTTCGAGTGGCCCTTAACCGGGAATAAAAAAGCCGGAGATTCCGCGGTTACAAAGAATTTCCGGCTTGGTGACAGCAACGGCCCGGCTAGAGTCAAATCTTGTAAATCACCCCTGTATCGGTAATGATGATATCCACAGTATATTTTCTGGACTCCATCTGAATCTGATCTACAATCTGTTCATCATAGGCCAGGGCGATTTTTCGACAGGTTTCAGGCAGTTTTGTGATCAATTTGGTATAATAATTATTGCCGAATCCCACACGCCCGCCCTTGTCATCAAAGGCCAGACCCGGAATAATGGCAATATCCACATCATCCAGAGCAATTTTCTTGCAGCGTTCAGGATTGGGTTCCAGAATCTCGTCAGCGTTGACGACCAGATCCTTGTCATAGTCACTTATCCTGTAAAGGTGAAACGCGTTTTTCGCATCGGTGAAAACCGGCAGGATGATGCCCTTTTCAATCTCCAGCGCCTTTCTGATAATCGCCTCTGTGGGCATCTCCGTGGAGGTGGGGGTATACATAAAAACCTGTTGGGCTTCCAAAAAATTGGCAAACTCAAATAGTTTTCCCTCAATGGTCTGGTATTTTTCCTCTATGGCTTCTGGGGACAGCGCATCCAACCGGTCCGCCACCTGGGCCAGCACACTGCTTTTTCCGTTTTTCATCTCATCCATGATTGTCATTCCTTAGGATTTGGTTGGGATAAATTAAGGAAAAATATTATACAGGTAAGCCCGATTGTCAACCGGCAATAATCATTGACTGTTTACTAGGCCCATGTTATTTCATTACAATTGTGAAAAATATATCAATTTAAGACCTTTCAACCCCATAATCTGTCAGGATAGAAATCAAAAATGCTAGATGCCAAACAGATCAAACATGATCTGGACACTGTAAAAAAAGGAATGGAAAAACGGGGGGCCAGGATCGATTTTTCAGACTTTCTGGACAAGGAAGAAAAACGAAAAACCCTCCTGGTTGAAATAGAGGCGTTGCGGTATCAGCGCAACACAGCCTCGGATGACATTGCCCGGATGAAAAAAGCCGGAGCAGATGCCCAACCCAGTATCGACAAAATGCGCACCGTTTCCGAGCGGATAAAAACCATTGACAAGGACCTGTCCGAGACTGAAGCGGCCATCCACGATTTTTTAATCACCCTGCCCAACCTGCCCCATGACGACGTGCCCAAGGGCAGGGATGACACGGAAAACCGCCTGGAAAAGACCTGGGGGACCCCAGAAACCTTCGACTTTCCAGCCAAGGACCATGCCGACATCGGCGAAGGTTTAGGGATATTGGATCTGGCCCGGGCCACCAAGCTGGCCGGGGCACGCTTCCCCCTTTATCTTGGTGCCGGCGCCCGCCTAGAACGGGCGCTGATCAATTTCATGCTCGACATTCACACCGGAGAACACGGGTATACAGAGGCACTGCCGCCCTTCCTGGTCAACAGGGCCACCATGACCGGCACTGGCCAGCTTCCTAAATTTGAGGAAGATTTGTTCAAACTGGACGGCTGGGATTACTACCTCATTCCTACCTCAGAGGTTCCGGTGACCAATATCTATGCCAAAGAAATTATCGATGAAGACCTGCTGCCGTTAAAGTTCACCGCCTTTACCCCCTGCTTTCGGTCTGAGGCCGGATCCTACGGCAAGGATACCAAGGGGCTCATCCGCCAGCACCAGTTCAACAAGGTGGAGATGGTCAAGATCACCTCTCCTGAGACCTCCTTTGAGGAGCTTGAAAGTCTGCTGGCCAATGCGGAGACCATTCTCCAGCGCCTGGAGCTTCCCTATCAGGTGGTCACCCTGTGCACCGGAGACCTGGGGTTTGCCGCCACAAAGACCTATGACATTGAGGTGTGGATGCCGGGACAGGACAAGTACAGGGAAATTTCTTCCTGCTCCAACTGCCTGGACTTTCAGGCCCGCCGCGCCAATATAAAATACCGGTCCAAATCGTCCAAAAAACCTGGGTTCTGCCACACCCTCAACGGGTCTGGCCTGGCTGTGGGACGGACATTTGCCGCCATCCTTGAAAACTATCAACAGGCAGACGGCTCAGTGACAATTCCCGACGCCCTTGTGCCATATATGGGAGGCCTTAGGGTTATTAAAAATGAATCTTGAACAATTTCCAGAACATATCAGATCCCTGATCATTCCTGAACCCAAGGGAGACCTGTTTTACAAATGCCTGGGCTGCGATGCTGAATATGGAATTGAAGACCTCTTATACGTGTGTCCTGCCTGTAACCAGGTGTTGCTCATCCATGACCGCTGTCGGCAGGATCTGAAAAAAATTGACGGAAAAACCTGGCAGCAAGTGTTTGACTACCGGAAAATGCTGAAAATCCCCGCACTCAAGGGCATCTACCGGTACCACGAGTTCATCGGACCCTCGATCCCCCTGGAATCCATTATCTACCTGGGCGAAGGCCACACCCCTATGGTAGAGGCCAATGACCGGCTTCAGCAGAAAACCGGCATCAAGTTCTTTTACAAAAACGACGGCCAGAACCCCAGCGCTTCATTTAAAGACCGGGGCATGGCCTCGGCCCTGTCCGCCGTAAAATACCTGGTGGACAGGAATCTGGTATCCGATGTAATCGCCGTGTGCGCCTCCACGGGTGACACTTCCGCGGCTGCAGCCCTGTATGCCTCCTATCTTGGAGAGACCATCAAATCCGCCGTGCTGCTGCCCCATAAAAAGGTTACCCCTGCCCAGCTGGCCCAGCCCTTGGGCAGCGGGGCAAAGGTATTTGAAATCCCCGGCGTATTTGACGACTGCATGAAAGTGGTGGAGCACCTGTCCAGCCAATACCCCGTGGTTCTGCTCAACTCCAAAAACGCATGGCGGATCCTGGGCCAGGAGTCCTTCTCCTATGAGATTGCCCAGGATTTTGACTGGGACATGACGGATAAAGTGGTCTTTCTTCCCATTGGCAACGCAGGAAACATCTCTGCTGTCATGAACGGCTTTCTTAAATTTTACCATGCCGGCATCATCCAGACCCTGCCAAAAATCGTCGGGGTGCAGTCACAACATGCCGATCCTGTGTATCAGTACTACCAGGAAACCGACCCTGGCAAACGACAGTTTATGCCCAAGGATGTCCAGCCCAGTGTGGCCCAGGCAGCCATGATTGGGAACCCGGTTTCCATGCCCCGGGTCATCAAAATTGCACAAGAGTATGACCGCATTTCAGGGCAGCCCACCGTCTTTGTGGTTCAGGTTTCCGAACAGGACATCATGGACTGGACCATTACAGCCAATAAAAACGGTCATATCACCTGCACTCAAGGTGGGGAATGCCTTGCCGGCCTGGTTGCGGCCAGGCACCAGGGCATTGTTTCGGCAGAGGAAACCGCTGTGCTGGACGCCACGGCCCATGCCATCAAATTTTCAGGCTTCCAGGACATGTACTTCCAGAACCAGATCCCCAAAGGGTATCACATTGATCCGGACCCTGGATTCATCAACCTGCCCGAACGGGTTGCGCCAGAAGACCCGGCCCTGGTACCCTCCCAGGACAAGCGGCTTGACAATGCCGACTTTTCCCGTTTTGTAAATGAGGTTTCCACAAAGATTGCAAATCTATTGGACCTGACCGCCAATCAATGATGCGTTGTTTAAACGGCTGCATAATATCAGGGCTTCTGCTGGGGACACTCTCCCTGGCACAGCCCTTTTATGCTTTTGGCCAGACAATGAAAACCTATGTCAAGCAATACTCTATTTTCACCTTTGAAAATCAGGACTATCTGTGTGAACCCTACCAGGTCAAAAAAGATGACTGGCTTTACAAGATTTTCAGGCAAAAGGGTGAAATTTCAGGCGAGGATTTCCCTGAATTTCTCAACATTTTTAAGCGACTGAACCCAAAACTTTCCAATATTGACGCCATTGAACCGGGCCATCAGATCCTGATCCCGTTAAAGCAGGTCAGCCGCAAGGCATACAAGGAAAAACAAAGGGGCATTGTCGAGGTACCGGTCCTGGAATTTTCCACACAATTCAAGCAGGAAAAACTGACCGCCTTTGTCAAAAATCATACCATCCAAAGAGGAGACACAGTCTCTACCCTTCTGGACAAAGCCTTTCTCCAAAAAGGAGGGGCGGTGTCTGATACCGGTAAAAAGGTCTTTACCCATCTGAACCCCGACGTTCGCGATCTTAACAAGATCTATCTGGGATCCCGGGTCCGGATTCCGGATCCATCTCTTTTGGCCCAGCCCTGGTTTCAAAAGTTCCTTGCAACCGGGCAGGCCGCCGGACCGCCCACCTCACAGGACAAAACCATAGCGGGCCAGCCTGCGCCCCGGCCTTTGCCCACCCTGCCGGAACTGGCCCCCGGGAACCTGGCGAGACTCAAGCGCTACACCCAATTGGTTCAAGGTGCTCTGCAGCACCAGGGACAAATGGTCTTTCCAGGGAAAAGCAAAGGGAATCCCAAGGTCCTGGATCTCACCCGCACCCCCCTTCTCACCGAAAATGATGGCAGCAAAACCCTGATCCTTCCGCAGGACACAGGGCCCCAGGACCTGGATACTGACCTGATTCAAGGAATGAAACAATACTGGAAGGAACTTCAAATCCAAGAGTTGAATCAGGCCCTTGCAAAGGGATCGTCTCTTATGTCACTGACCCCGCCCATGGACAAACATCCCGAAGATGCCAGCGCCATAATCAAAACCGTACTTGAGCCCACAGCCTTTGTTTTTCAGCTGCCCTCACCAGTTCCAATCCAAATCAACGGGGTGGGCATCAGCGTTGACCTGGCACGGATTACCCATGACAACCGCCCGGATATTCTGGTCAATCCGGGAACGGTCTACGGCGCAGCCCTGACAAATCTTGCGGATAAAGGCATTCCAATCCTGACCCTTTCCCCCGGCATGACCACAGGCGAAATTCTGATTCTTGTCTTTTCAAAACTGGGGTTTACCACATGGAAAAACCCGGCGTTTAATACAGATGGCCGGGTCAGTCCGCTCAAAGGGATCTATACTGTCTGCGAAAAAGACAAATTTTTTGTAACAGGGACGGCGCTTTCAGCCCGGGCCACCGCCTTTATGGATGCCGAAGGCATCATAGTCATCCGACTCAAAGGAAAATAATACCATGACAACCGATTTCACCCGCCTGATTTTCCTTGTCCTTTTCGTCTTTTCCTGTGCCGGAACCACAGCGCCCCAGAAAAGCGACAGACTTGCAAATGCCTATAAAAAAGAGGGAGATGCCTATCTGGCCCAGGGAAGTTATACCATTGCCCTTGCCAAGCTTCTGGACGCGGAAAAAATACTGCCCGCCGATCCCCAGATCCAAAACAGTCTGGGGCTGGCCTATATGGGGAAGAATCGATTTGATCTGGCCGAAGCCGCCTTTAAAAAAGCCCTGAAACAGGCCCCGGATTTTTCCAAAGCAAAAAACAATTTGGGCGCAGTCTATCTGCGCCAGGAAAAATGGGATTCTGCCATTGCCCAGTTTGAAAAGGTTCTGGCGGACCTGATCTACCCCACGCCCCAGTTCCCCCTGGTGAATCTGGGATGGGCCTATCTGGGGAAAAAAGAATTTGCCATGGCTCAGACGTATTTTAGACAGGCTTTGGAAGAAAGCCCAGACTTCATTATGGCCCTGCATGGCCTGGCCCGGATCTATCTTGAAACCGGTCAGATTGAACGCGGCATGGCCTTTTTACACCGGAACCTGCAGAAATCTCCAGATGCAGCCATTCTCCACGCAGACCTTGCCGAAACCTATGAAAAGCAGGGCAACATCAAACAGGCCATCAACTCCTGGAAATTGGTACTTGAACTGACCCCAGAAAATTCAAGCCTGGGCAGGGACGCCCGGGAGAGACTGGACGCCCTTATTTATTAAGTTATTTATTAAGGATCACCCTTATTCTTTTCTTTGCCCCGGGACTTGATTGGCTGCCCGGCTCAGGTTCTTCTTCTGGGGCAATTGGACAATAGAGGGGGTGATAAAGATAAGCAGTTCACTCCTGCTCTCCTCTTCTTTGGAAATTCCGAAAAGTTTGCCCAGAACCGGAATCCCTGTCAAAAACGGAAGGCCGCTGTCGTCATCGGTTTTGGAGGTTTTTACCACCCCGCCAATCACAACGGTTTCGTTGTCGTTGACCAGCAGTTCGGTTTCCGTCTCATTGGTCGCCAGGGTCGGCACCCCAGTGGTGGTCACAGAGAAAACATCATTTTTGGTCAGCGAGACCTTCATGGAAATTCTTTTATCCGGTGTGACATGGGGGGTCACCTCCAAAGACAGGTCAATATCTTTAAACGAGGTGGTTGTGCCTCCGGAACTGCTCTCTTCCTGATAGGCGTATTCAAAGCCCTGGGTGATTGTGGCGGTTTTATTGTCCAGGGTAAGCACCCTGGGCGAGGAGATGATCTTGCTGTCCCCGGTCTCTTCAGCGGCTTCAAGCTGGGCATTCAAGGCCGTGACCGAAGAGCCGAACAGGCTGAAAAAGGAAAACTCTCCGGAAATGCCTGCGGTGGCGGACTGATTTATTGCCACACCAAAATCGTCTGCAAACCCTGAGGTTGCGCTGCTGGCGTTGCTCAGGTTCCAGGCCATTCCAAGGCTTCTTGAAAAGTCCTTTGTCACTTCCACAACCCTGGCTTCAATCATGATCTGGGGTGTAACCGTGTCCAGGCGATAGATCAGCTCCTGGGCCTGATCAATTTTCGTCTGGGTATCGGTGATAATCACCATATTGGTCCGAGAATCAACAGACAGGCGTCCCCGGTCAGGGGTTAATATTTTCTGTACATGGGGCTGGATATCTGATGTGGCATCTGAATAGTTGATGGGAATGTACTCAGTCACCATGGGTTCCAAACTCTGTTTTTGTTCCAGGGATTTTTTACGGGCGGTAATGGCATCCTGATAGGACTTTTCTTCTGCCGCCATGGTCTCCAGAGTGGCAATCCGCACAACATTGCCCTCTATTTTTTTACCCAGGCCATTCATCTTCAGCACCAGATCCATGACCTGATCCCAGGGTACCGGCTCTTCCAGACTCATGGTAACCTTGCCCTGGACATCATCATCAATGGCAAAATTCAAACCGCTGACACTGCGTAATATCCTGAATACATTCTTGATATCTGTATCGTAAAAGTCCAGCTTGATTTTTTCCCCCGTATACACAGGTGGCTTGTCTGAAAACATATCTGCCGGGCTGGCAGATGTTTCAGCAACCAACAAAGCCGCATCTGCCCCCTCCTGCTGTGGCATTGGGTTAGATTCAACAGAATCAGGCTGACCCGTATTGATTCTTGCCTTGGCAAACTGAGGCGGGGTGATTGAAGACGGTTCAAAGGCCATGTGGATGCCCGCGCTGGTCTGCACCAACTGATAAGGGACCTGCTCCCTGATCTTGATGGCAATGCGGGCATTCGGAGAGTTTCCCGGAGCGGCTTTCGGCTGAACCTCTTCCACGGCTGAGTTAAAATACTGGGTCAGCAGGGGGCGTTTATGGATATCTGGAATACGGGTGTTGAACAATACCAGGTCTATGCGGTCTTCTCCGGTCTGCCTGGCCTCATACTTGACCGGCTGGCTGGTCTTAACCCGTATATCTGATCGGCCAGAAGGGGCGGTATCAAATTCAATATGGGTCAATGCGGCTGGATTACCTGTGGGCTCAACCGCCTTGGCCGCCGCGGCAGGGGGTATGTCAGATTCGTTCAGTTGCCCGGAAGCTGCCTGGGCAATCATGTCCTTATTTGCATCATCATTCTGAATAACTACTGCCAGGACATGCTCCCCCTCTTCTACCGCATAGGGCAGATCCCGGGTCAGGAAAATCTCAACTTTCACCGTGGTTTTCTTGTCATCGGCATACCCAACCCTGACGCCGCTGACATCGGGATTTTCAACATTCACCGGTGCCAATCCGTCTGCCATAACCGTGTCCGGCAGATAAACCGCTATGCCAAAGGGAAAGGCCTGTTTGATGCTGGTATATGCCATAGGGCCGGTTCCCCGGATCTCTATGGTAACATTTTCTGCCTCGGGCATGACTGAGACCGCTTCCACCGTCGGAAGCATATTGTCGGTAAGCGGGGCTTCTGACTCCTGTATCTGCTCCTGGCCCGCCTCTGGCTCTGCCATATTTTCAGCCTTATGGGTCGAACATCCCAGACCCAGAACACATGCCAGGATCACACCTGCCAGGACCATCTTCCGATGTTTGAAAACCGACTGAAAATACTCCATATTACTCTCCACCTTCATTCTTGTGAAATTTGACTTCCTCAATCCGCTCACGCCGTTTTCCCCGGTAGTCTGTATAAAATTCCTTAACGCGCAGCCCGTCTGGGGTGATGGCGCTTACCTGTCCGCCGTTGCGCCCCATATAGGTACCCACCCGGACCTCATACCCTTTGCCGCTGGCCTCCTCAACCATTGCAACGGTGCCCTTGGCACTCTGTAGAATCGCCACCAGCTTGATCTGGCTCAGTTCCATTTTCTCCAGAGGTGTCAACACCCTTTTGGGTATTTTTGCTTTAGCCACGGCAACCGGGGCAGATTCTTTTTTCTCACTGATCAAGGGAATAAACGGGTCCACCCGGCCCTTGAAATCGTAGTCTTCCTGGGACTGGAACAGCAAGGTTGCAGCTGTTAATTTGGTCTGGTTCTGGGCTAAAGCCTGGGTCTGGGCTTCAGCTTTTTCCCGTTTAACCTGGGCCTCGGTCACAGACGTTGACGCCCCGGTTTCCTTCTTGCCCACGGTATCATTGGAAGAAACCGGGGCTTTTTTCTTCTTTGCAGGCCCAGGTGATGGGATCTGCTTTGAAACGACTTGAGGCTTGGGGGCCGGGGCCTTGGAAGGGTCATCACATCCCATAAAAAACACAATTTTCCAAGCCATCCCTGCAATTATGATGATCAAAAACCTTTTTTTGAATCTGGGCATCATCTCTTTTTACCCTTTTTCGCCTTTCGGCTCTTTTTGCCTTTTTCGCCCTCGGCCTGTTCGGCAAACATATAGGTCACAGCAGAACATTTCATGCTGATTCTGCCCTTGTTTTGTTTGTCAATGGAGATGGACAGGTCATTGATATTCACAATCCGGTTCAGACTGGCAACCTGGAAAAAGAAATCCGCTGCCTGCCCGTAGGTGCCGCTCACGGTCATTGACAGAGGAATTTCCTTGTAAAATTCTTTGTCCACTACGGTTTCCGGCTGAAACAACAAAAATTTTAATCCGGCATTGCCACCGGCTTTGGAAACTCCTCTGAGAAGTGACGGCAACTCCTTTTTATCCGGCAGGGCCTTCATGGCCAGGTCAAACTCCTGCTGAACCTGGGCCATCTGTTTTTTAACCTTTTTCAGAGACCGGGCCTTGATTTTATAGATATCCAGCTGCTGTTCCTGGGTTTTCAACTCTTTTTGCACTTTGCTGAGCACCTGTGCCTTGGGGGCAAAGATAAAATAATAATACCCCCCGCCCAAAAGGCCGATGGCCGCAACACAGACGAGGATCCGCTGCACCTTTGTCAATTTGCCGATCCTGGCAAACAGTTGATCCACCAGGGTGGTCACCTTGTGGCGGAGATTGTCTTTTTGTTCCTCATCAGCCATACTTATTTGCTCTTTTTCTTGGGTTCAGGCGCCTTGGGTTTGGCTTTTGTACAGATCACTTCAAAGGTTTTCAAATCCACATCATCCTGAAAGGTCCGGCCCACGGATCGTTTCAAATCAACTCCCGAAAACAGAGGGCTGGCCTCCAGATTTTTCATGAAATCCGCAATGGTGGGGTTGTCAAAGGCCACCCCTTTTAAAACCACATGACGGGCATCAGCTGTCAGGTTTTCTAACCACATCCGCTCCGCTACAATACCGTCGGCCAGTTCCTCCAACAAAATCTGCTGCTCGTTTTTCCGGGTTTTCAGGGAGGCAACAATGGTCAGCTTTTCTTTGAGGCGTTTGAGCTTAGCCTTGAGGGCTGTGACCTGATCGGCCTTTTCCTTGTACAGGGCAATCTGGGCTTTGACCGATTTTATCTTATTTTGGGTATGGACAATTTCCTTGTCCATACCCAGGGTATACCACACCATGACCAGGCAGATCAGCAAAATAGACAATAGAAAAACAGACACTTGACGACGTATATTTTCCTTTTTTCTAGCCAGCCTGAAGGGAAGCAGATTAATCCGTATCATTTGTCATCCACCCGTCTGAGGGACAGCCCAAGGGCTATGGCAGCCTGAAGTCCAGTTTTTTCGATCATTTCAGATGAAAAGCGTTTGGGATCCACCTCTATTGCCGTGAAGGGGTTTAATTTTAAGACCGGGACATCCAATTCCTTGGAAAGACCGTCGGACAGGCTCTGAAGATAGCTGCCCCCCCCGGACAGCAAGAGTTTTTCAACTTGCATATTATTGGCGTTGCTTTCAAAGGTGTGAACCACCTCACAGATTTCCGCACACCATCCGGCAGTGGCTGACTGGCAGATCTCTTCCAGGGCCTGATGATCCACGCCCTCCCTGACACCGCCTTCGAGAACCTGCGTAGCCTGGTCCATGTCCATACCAAAACGATCGGCAATGGTTTCGATGATCTGGCTCACGCCCACCATCATATCCCGCATCATTGTGGAGGTATTGTCCTTGAGAATATTCAAGGAAATTTTTGACGCGCCCACATCCACCAGCAGGGTCACCTCTTCTGGATCCATGTCCGGCAGGGCCTCAAAGATATTCTGCAGGGCAAATGTATCCACATCAATGATACTGGGGTTAAGGCCGGCGGTTTTAATCAGATCCATATATTCGGCCACCAGGTTCTGCTTCACCGCCACCAAAAGCACATTGACTTGATCCGGGGAAAATTCGCTTTCCCCCAGCACCTGGTAGTCGATGTTCACATCGTCTATATCGTAAGGAATGTACTGCTCTGCTTCGGAGCGGATGCTTTTATGAAGTTCTTTGTCCGTGGCCTTTGCGGTGCTGATGGTCTTGATGACGACGGAGTGCCCTCCTGTGGAAATGGCAACGTTCTTCTCTTTGATTTTCTGGGATTTGAACAGGTTGCGAATGGTTTCTGCCAGACCGTCTCTGTCAGCGATGCGGCCCTCGACAATGGCACCGCTTGCCACAGGTGCCATGCCAAATTTCTGAAGCACGTTGCCCTTTTTGGAAATTTTGAGTTCAGCCACCTTGATGCAGGTCGATCCGATGTCTAAGCCTACCAGGTGATCCCTTTTTCCAAAAACCATACATCATATCCTTAAATTAAGCCGTCGCGTGGAATTTGAACTAATGGTTCTGCATTTTTTATATTGCTAAGTCATAATATTATTACTATAATCTGATACGATACATGCTTAAAGTCAAGTATAATCGTACATTTAAAGAAATGAATAGCAAATAAAAAAGTGATTTGTCAAATCAAATACCCCAAAAATGTGTAATAAACTACATTAAAATCTTATAAATTTGAAACCCCCACTCCCAAAAGACACCCCGGCCCAGGGCACCAGACCCTTTGTACTGGTCAAGGCCTTCACCATGTCCAGCCTCATTGTCATGCTCTCGGCCACTATTATCATTGCTGCCCTGAATGCCCATTGGGTAAGAAATATACTATTAGAAAAAAGTAAAGAATATAACCGCTTGTTGGTTGAAAACCTTAACCATCAGATATTTTTGCGCTTTGTGGCCCCCATGGTATTTAAACACGGAGAGGTTAAATTACGAAAAAAAAACCAGAGCCAGTTGCTGGATGCCGTTATTAAATCCACCCTTCACAGTTTTCATGTAGAAAAGGTCAACATCTACGGAGCCGATAATATTATCGGCTATAGCTTTGATAAAAGCCGGATCGGGCTGGAAAACGCCGGAGGGGTCCACTATGAAAAAGCCATGACCGGGGAGATCACCTCCAAGCTCATCCAGAAGGGCTCTAGCCTGGAATTGATGTTCTGGTTTCCCAAGGAAACAAAAATTGTCACCTTTGCCCCCCTTATCCAGGAAGTCCAGCTGTCCAGGACCAATGACAAGATGGTGATTGGTGTCATTGAAATCGTCCGGGATGTTTCCCATGACTACCAGCAGGTGTTCAAACTCCAGGGGTTGATTGTGATCACCTGTGTCAGTATTATGGGCCTGCTTTTTCTGGTTTTGCGGTTTGTCGTCAAATACGGGGAACGCATCATTGAGCAACGGGCCGATGAGCGCCTGCGACTTGAGGAAAAACTGAGACGGGCCGAGCACCTGTCTGCCATCGGAGAGATGACCGCCGGCGTTTCCCATGAGATCCGCAATCCATTGGGCATCATCAAAAGCAGCGCCCAGCTCATGAAAAAGAAGATGGCCCGGTTGGATCCCACCACCAATATTCCGGATATCATTGTAGAGGAATCCACCCGGCTGGATCACATCATCACAGATTTTCTGGATTTTGCCAGGCCCAAGACAGCCGATCTTCACCTGTGTGCCGTTGAAGACATCATTGAAAAAAACCTGGTTTTCCTTGCATCCCAGATACAGGAGAACAATGTCCGTGTCGTCAAAGATTTCCAAAACCACCTCCCGCTGATCATGGGAGACCCGGCCATGCTGTATCAGGCTTTTTTGAACATCATGCTCAATGCATTCCAGGCCATGGATGGGGATGGCACCATCACCATCTCCACCCGAATGAAAGAAGGACAGGTCTGTATCAGCGTCACTGACACAGGACAAGGCATCGACGAAGACATCCTGAAAAAAATATGGACCCCGTTTTTCACAACCAAAGAAACCGGCACCGGTCTGGGGCTTGGCATCATTAAAAATATCATAGAAGCCCACAGGGGAAGCATCCAGATTACAGCGGTTCCCCCCCAGGGCACCCGGGTGATGATCACCCTGCCCTCGGCAGACCAGATGCAAAAGGAGTCATATGGAAAACATTCTCATCGTTGATGATGAAAAACACTATCCCATGATCATCGGGGAGGTGTTGTCAGAAGAAGGCTATAGGCCCTTTACTGCATCCAGCGGCATGGAGGCCTTGGATATCCTCAACACCCAATTCATCGACCTTGTGCTCAGCGACGTGAAAATGCCGGGAATGAGCGGCATTGACCTGCTTGAAAAAATAAAGGAACTCAAGCCGGACCTGCCGGTCATTATCATGACGGCCTTTGGTTCGGTTGAAAAAGCGGTGGACGCCATGCACAAGGGGGCCTATACCTTTATTCTCAAACCCTTTGAAAACCAAGCCCTCATCGCCCACATTGCCAAAGCCCTTTCCATATACAAAATTGTTCAGGAAAATCAAATCCTTAAAGATGCTGTCCGGACCAGGTATCAATTTGACAACATCATTGGTAAAAGCAAACCCATGCAGGAACTCTACGAGGTCATCAAAAAGGTGGCCCCCACCAATGCATCGGTTCTCATTGAGGGGGAAAGCGGCACGGGAAAGGAGCTTGTGGCCAAGTCCATTCACTATAACAGCTCCAGGAAGAACAGCCCTCTGGTGGCAGTCAATTGTTCGGCCTTTGCCGAATCCCTTTTGGAAAGTGAACTCTTCGGCCATGAAAAAGGCGCCTTCACCGGGGCCGCCAATATGAAAAAAGGCCGGTTTGAGCTGGCAGACAACGGCACCCTGTTTCTGGACGAAATCGGAGAGCTTCCCATGACCCTGCAGGTTAAGCTGCTCCGGGTCCTCCAGGAGAAGACCGTTGAACGGGTTGGCGGGACCGCTCCCATTCCCGTGGACTTTCGCCTCATCGCCGCCACCAACAAGACCCTTGAGAACGAGGTAAAGAGCGGTAACTTCAGACAAGATCTATACTACCGCCTCAACGTGGTCAAAGCGATTATGCCCACCCTGCGGGATCGGCAGGAGGACATCCCTCTGCTCATCAACCACTTTCTTGAAAAATACACCCAGGACGCAAAAACCCCGGTGATACAAAAAAGGGCCATCCAGGTACTTTGTGAATATCCTTGGAATGGCAATGTCAGGGAGTTGGAAAATGTAGTCGAACGGGCGGTGATCCTGTCCTCTGGACCGGAAATCACCCTGTCAGACCTCCCCCCCCAGGTCAGGGAATCAGGCAACGCTTCCCTGAAACTGGACGGTATCCCCGAAGGGGTGGGGCTGGCCGAAACCCTTGCGGCCGTTGAAAAACGCATGATCAAACGGGCCATGGAAATGTCTGGGAACGTCCAGACCACTGCAGCCCAGAGCCTTGGCATCGGCAAAAGCGGCCTGAATCAGAAACTGAAAAAATTCAACCTGGATAAAGAACTGAACCTGGGCAAATAATCCCAATGAAAGGTTCAAAATTTTGAACATTGGAAAAAGCCTCTCTGCATAGGGCCTTCCCCACTTTCTGCTGGTCCGTTCATCAAATTGTTCAATATTTTGAACTTTCTGACGGCCTCTGGGCCTAAGACCATCTAGGCCTTGACGGGTCTGAATTTTTTTTTACCCTTTGGTTTCAGGGCTTTAGCAAATAAAATCAAAGAAACAAGGGCAATTGGCAGGGGGATTGCAAAATAGAATTATCACTAACCAAGGGTTAGTTTTTTCATCTTTTTTTCCTTTTCTAAAAAAGGCTGCCTAAACGGCAGCCTTTTTTAGTTTCGGCAATGGTACGGGTCTGGATGAGATTTCCCGGAGGGCTAATTGCCCTGGGATTTGGCCTGGGCAATGGCCGCATACAATGAGTTCTCATTGTCCTGGAGAATCTTTTCGTACATTTTCAGGCCGGAGGCCATATCATTGTCAGACTCGTAAATCTGGGCCAGGGCAAACCGGGCCTCGTCCTTCATCAGAGGAGAGGCGCCCTTTTCAATGCGCAGGTAAAACGATTTTGCCTTTTTTACATCCTTTTTCATCAACGCCATGTTGCCCAGGGCGGCCAGGATCATATTCTGCATTCCCGCCTCATTGTCAAAATGTTCCAGGGCATTGGCATAATAGGTATAGGCCGATTCCCAGTCTTTGGCATTGGCACATATTTTCGCGTAGGTCACCTGGGCCATTCTGCCTGCGGTGGTATTGGCATATTCTTCGAATAATTGTTGATACGCCTCCTGAACCGCCTCATAGGCTGCCTGGGCATCCTGATTTTTGGAGTAGGCAGCGTCGTAGGCCGTCCCGGCCCGGGCCGCAAGGGTCGCCGCAGTTGTCTCTGCCTTTTGAAAACTGTACATGACCGTTAAAAAAAGCACCAGGACAACACCCAAAGCCCCCAGGCCCAGCATTAGTTGTTTTTTATACTTTGAGGCATAGGTCAGCCCTTTGATCAGGTTTGCCTGGAACGGGTCCATCTGTTCAAGTTCCCGTCTTCTTTCGTTTGATACGCCTTGATCTGCCATGATCCTTTTTCCTTGTACACCTTGAAGTTTAAGTTACCATACCAATGTCTGGTATATCCACCCGGTCTCACCGTCTGCATGCTCGATTCGAATCCATTTTCCCTGTTGCCCAAGGACCTTGAAGGGCACCCCCCGCTCAACCTTGAGGACAATCCTGGATTTTGTTGTCGGTTTGGCCCTGACGTTACATTTTTCTTTTATGGTAATCACGGTCTTGGTCTTATTCACAAGGGATTGATGAATCCAGGCGATGTCCCCTTCAAAATCCTTTACCTCGTACCAGTTTCCCTTTTTTTTCAAAATCAAAAATGGATGATATTTTTCCACCTGCCAGAGCACGTTAAAATTGGTGCCTGCGCCATTTCTTATATTGGCGATGGCGGCTTTTACGGCCCGACGCTCGGCTGCCGCCGCTGTCCCGGCCAGCAGAGCAACACAAAGCATCACGGCTGCTAATGTCTTCAAAGCGCTGGATACCTGCTTTTTTTCCATGTCACATCTCCACTTGAAAAACTCAACTCAACATCATTCCAGCACGGTATACCAAAAAAGACATGCCCCATGCAAGGATGGTCGTATAAATCACATTAAACCAGGCCCAGCCGGCAGACGCCTCCTTATAGATGGCCACCACCGTGGCAAAGCAGGGCACATAAAGCAACACAAACACCATCATGGACAAGGCAGAAGCCCGGGTCATCCCGGAGGCTTTCAATGCCGATTCCAGGGCGTTGTCCCCATCCTGGCCCACACCGTAAAGTACCCCCATGGTGCTGACCACCACCTCCTTGGCCACAAATCCTGTAACCAGGGCAACACTGCCCTGCCAGCTGATACCCACCGGAGAAAAAACCGGTTCCAGGGCCCTGCCGATCATGCCGATATAGGACCGGGACACCTGTTCTTGTTTCCTCTGGTTTTCGATGTGTGTCACCGCCTGTTCCAAGGCCTGGGTCATGGCGCTCAGCCGGTCATCATTGGGGTCTGCCTTGCGCACCGCCTCAATGTCTTGAATGGCAGCGGTCCTGACCCGAGCGATTTCAGCTTCGTAATCCATTGAATAGGTGATGTTCCTGGGAAAGTTGGACAGACCCCAGATGATAATGGATCCCACCAGGATGACCCCTCCCATTTTTTTAAGAAACATCTTGCTTCTGTCCCACATATGGATGACCAGGCTTTTTAGCATGGGCACCCGGTAGGGGGGAAGTTCCATGACAAAGGGGGCATCTTCGCCCTTGAACAGCAGATTTCTCAATAGTCGCCCCGACAAAATGGCCATGATAATCCCCCCGGCATAGAGGCAGAAGATCACCGTACCTGCCCTGTGGGCAAAAAAGGTCCCTGCCAAAACAATATAGACCGGCAGCCTGGCCGAACAGGACATGAAGGGGGTCATCAAAATGGTCAGCACCCGGTCCTTCTGGTTTTCCAGGGCCCGGGTGGCCATAATGGCCGGGACGTTGCAACCAAACCCCATGAGCATGGGGATAAACGACTTGCCGTGCAGCCCTGAGGTATGCATGACCCGATCCATAAGAAAAGCGGCCCTGGCCATGTATCCGGTATCCTCGAACAGCGCAATGCAGAAAAAAAGAATCAAGATATTGGGCAGAAAAATCACAACCGAACCAATGCCAGCAACCACTCCGTCCAGAACAAGAGACTTTAACATGGAGGCTGGCAGCAGACTGTCCAGAGCCATGGAGACCCAAGCCACCCCGTCCCCGATCCACTCCATGGGATAGGCGCCCAAAGAAAAGGTCAGCTGGAACATGACCCAGATAAAAAAAATAAATACCGGGAGGCCGAAAAACCGGTCCGTAAGGACCAGATCAATGGTTCTGGACATATCCACCCGGTTCCGCCGGGACTGGGCCACGGATTCTTTGAGCAACCCTTCGATGACACCGTAGCGGTCATCGGTCAAAACCATTTCGAATTCATCCTGAAACAGATCAAAAATCCGCTCCCGGCACTTTTCGGCCACCGCCACTGCCGCTTCTGAATGGGGGGCCACACGCTCCTTGACCAGGGGATCGTCTTCCAAAAGTTTGATGGCCTGCCACCGTTCGATCACGCCGTCGGGATCGTCTTCCCGGGGTGCCAGACAATCGGCCACCTCCTGGATACAAGCTTCTATCTCCCGGCTGTAAAACACGGGCCGGCCCTGCTTGCCGCCCTCAAAGGCGTTGATCTCGCTGACAGCCCGATCAAGGATATCCACAACCCCCCGGTTCCGATTTCCCACGGTAAAGACCACTGGCAGTCCCAGCAGGGATGACAATTTATCCGCATCAATGCGGATGCCCTTGGCCTCTGCCATATCAGCCATGTTCAGGACAAAGAGGCAGGGCCTGCCCAGTTCCAGGATCTGCAGGGCAAGAAACAGGCTGCGCTCCAGATTGGAGGCGTCGATGATGCTCACCACAATATCCGGCGCCTGCTCCATGATATAATCCCTGGCCGTAATCTCTTCAATGGAAAAAGGGGTCAGGCTGTAGGTACCGGGCAGGTCAACCACATTCACATCCAGGCCCTTGTGCGTCAAGTGACCCTCTTTTTTCTCAACAGTGACCCCGGGCCAATTGCCCACCTTCTGCCGGGCACCGGTTAGATTGTTAAAAATGGTGGTTTTACCGCAGTTGGGGTTGCCGGCAAGGGCAATGGTAATAGAAGAATTCATATTATTTTTTTCGGGCCCTGACATTTTCAACGAGAATATTGACCGCCTCTTCCACCCTCAGGGAAATATGGTATCCTTTTACCACCAGTTCCAAAGGATCTTTCAAGGGCGCATATTTTTCAACATAGACATGGGTTCCCCGATTAATCCCCATCTCCAGAAGGCGCCGCCGCAGCACAGAGGCTCCGGAGACCCTTACAATTGTACCTTCCTGGCCGGATTTCATAAGACTCAAGGGTGTGACGTTGCCAGTCAGCTCCCGGGGACAGATCCGGGGACAGGCGGGTTTAAGGCAGCGGCGGCCCCTTCGGGCCCTGGGCTGCCTGGGCAGGGCCTGGACCCAGACCTTCTCGGCCATCCCCTTGCCCATCACCAGACGGTTTTCCCCGGAAGCGATGACCACCTGACCGCCCATACCCCCGGAAACCATTTCAATGGTATCCCCGATCCTCAGCCCCATGGAAGAAATTCGAAGCTGCATATTCGTCCCCGCGTCTACGGATCGAACCACCAGTCGTTCTCCCGGTTTTGCCATATGAAGGGGCACCAGGGCATCCCGCTCGGCCATACAATCACAGCACAGGCCGTAAATTTCCATCTTGTGCTGGAGCATGTAAAACCCGTAGGCTTGGGCCACCTTGGCCTGAACCTCCTCCATGGCCTCGTCCCGAAATTCCAGAATCTGACCGCACTTGGTGCAGACCATGTGGTCATGGTGGACCCCAAGGTGGCGGTGCTCGTACAGGATCTGGTCCCCCTGGTCAAATGCCACCCGGCTGGCAAATCCCAGCCGGCACAGATCTTCCATGCAGGCGGTTAAAAAATCCTCATCCAG
>Ga0102943_1000828_pt1 | contig 20000 bp, 23 predicted proteins | sample SalPonC_black_MG_FD_78174 | JGI IMG/M metagenome (GOLD analysis project Ga0102943, IMG submission 78174) | Salt pond soil microbial communities from South San Francisco under conditions of wetland restoration - Salt Pond MetaG... | ecosystem: Environmental > Aquatic > Marine > Intertidal zone >...
GCAGCATCCCTTCTTTGATGAGAGGAGAGACAATTTCTCCGGGGTCGGTGCTAAGGGGGTGCTGGTCCTTGGGGGGGGTTGTTCGGGTCATGTGGTATGGCCTGTCCTGTCATTAATCCTTGGGGGGGTGCCTATGGATTTTATTAGCTATATTTCACAATAAAGTCAATAGAAAGCATCACTTGTGATCTTTGATCAGGCCATATTCTTGTCCAGCTTTGTCTTTTCAGCCGTCGCGATGCGCCGGATGTCCTGGTGGGTGATCCCTTTTTTCATCCCCGGGCAGGAGTTGGCCATGATGTCCCAGTTTTCGGGGTTTGCGATCAGGGTTTTAATAAAGGGCCAGGCCCGACACATATAGGGTTTGACCGGGTGGATGGTGCATTGTTTTTCAGGATCAAAAAAAATACAAGTTCCGGATTTTTTTGTGGTCAGAACGGGCCGGGATCCAGACATGTCACAATACCGGTCAATGAAGGTCTCAGGATCCGTGTTTGTATACCGGCAGATATTTTCAATATCATCTTCAGTGACATAGGTGCCGCCAAAGCCGTTGCAGCACTGGCCGCATTGCTGGCATTCAAAAATATCCTTGCTGGTGGTTGGGTCAGATGCCATAGCGTTTTTCCATTGCCTTTTGCATGGTCAGGGGGTCGACATATTGGAGGTCCCCGCCCATGGGGACGCCCGAGGCGATCCGGGTGATGGTCACAGGGCTGTTTTTCAGCCGCTCTTGAATATAGGCGGCTGTGGCCTCTCCTTCTACATTGGTTTTTGTAGCCAGGATGATTTCCACGATCCTTTGGGCCTGTATCCGCCTGAAAAGTTCTGCCAGGCGGATATCATCGGGTCCGATGCCGTCAATGGGTGAAAGCGCCCCACCCAGAATATGGTAGGTGCCTGAAAAGGCATTGGCATTTTCAATGGCCGCCATATCTGTTGGGTTTTCTACCACGCAGATGATGTTCTGGTCCCTTGCAGGGTCGGCACAGATCCGGCACCGCTCTGTATCACTGAGGGCAAAGCAGGAGGCACATAGCCGGATGCTGCTCTTGAGTTCAATGATGTCCCCGGCCAGGGTGGCTGCCTCATGGTCCGGTGCATGTAAAATATGCAGGGCCAGGCGCTCGGCGGTTTTTTTCCCGATCCCCGGCAAAGAGGACAGGGAGTTGATCAGCTTGAGTATCGCTTCAGGGTAATGATTCACAAAGTTACCCTAAAGTCCGGGAATGTTCATCCCGCCGGTCAGTTTGCCCATCTCAGAGGAGATCATTTCCTGGGATTTGTTCAAGGCGTCGTTGACTGCTGCCAGGACCAGGTCCTGAAGCATTTCAATATCTTCAGGATCCACCACTTCTTTTTCAAGGGTGATGGACTCAAGTTTCTGGTCGCCGTTGGCAATGACCTTAACCATACCGCCGCCGGCAGAGGCCTCAACGGTTTCGGTCTTCAACTCTTCCTGGGCTTTGAGCATTTTTTTCTGAAGTTTCTGGGCCTGTTTCATCATGTTGTTCATGTTTTTCATTATGCAAACTCCTTATGGGGTTAAAGGATAATTTCTCCGTCAAACAACCGCCGTGTCTCCTGTACCAGAGGATGCATGGAGGCGTGTTGTCTGGCTTTGTCCTCGGCCTTTCGGGTCTCGTGATTTTCCTTGGCCGGGCCTGATTCCTGGGTCAGTTCAAATTTAATGGGCTTGCCAAGGAATTGTTTGCTCAACCGCTGCAGCTCGGTGTTTTTGGTTCTCAGGCGGCTTTTTTCAAAGTCAGATTTGATTTGAAGGGTCACCCGGACCTCATCACAAGACACCTGGGCCTGGCTGCGGGAAAGCAGGGTGAATATAAAGGGCAATCGTTCCTGGATCTTGTCCAGAAACTTTGCCCAGCTCAGGGGTTCTGATGGGTTTTTGGGGTTGCTCCCTGTGTCTTCTTTGTCGTCAAAAGGGGGAACAGAAGGCGGGGAACAGGCCGCTGGTTCAGGCATTGCCGGCCCCGGTTCCGGCGGGGATTGGTGCGCTGGCGGCGGTGCCGGGGCTGGCGCCTCTGGTGACGGGTCTTCTACTGGCCGGGGGGCCTGGGCCTGCTGCCCAGGCTGGCCTGATAAATGGGTGTCAATCTGCTTGGCCAGGGTGTCCAGCTTGGCGATGATCTGGTCGATGTGCATGCCGGGATTGACCTGAATCATCTTGAGCAGGACCATCTCCAGGGCGGTTTGGGTGTGGCTGGCATGTTTTACCAAAGCCTCGTTTTCCAAAAGCATCTGGAGCATGAGGTTGAGATAGTCCTGGGAGAGTGAAGCAACAAGCTGGTTCAGGCTGTCTTTTTCCACGGGGGTCAGGTTCAGTGTGGGATTTTGAGGACCACACAGCTTGATGACATTCAGATTTCTAAAGTAAAAAATGATATCTGCATAGAACTTTTTCAGGTCCTGGCCTGAATGGTTCATATGGTCCACCAGGTTGATGAGTGCGTCTCCCTGTCGGTTAAACACCGCATGAGCCATGTCTGCCATGAGCTGCCGGTCCATGGTGCCCAGGCCTGCGCTGACCATTTCCCGGGTCACGGTCTTGTCCGGACACGCAGAAAGAACCCGGTCCAAAAGGCTTAGGCCGTCCCGGATGGATCCGTCAGCCTCTATGGCAATGAGGTCCAGGCTTTGCCTTTCAATGGCAAATCCTTCTTTTTCACACAGCGAACCCAGATGGGCCGAGATCTGTTCCAGGGCGATCCTGGACAGGTCGTGGCGCTGGCACCTGGACAGGATGGTGGCAGGGATCTTATGCACCTCAGTGGTGGCAAAGACAAACAGCACATGGTCGGGGGGTTCTTCCAGGGTCTTGAGCAGCGCATTAAAGGCTGCTGTGGAGAGCATGTGCACTTCGTCGATGATATAAATTTTCACCCGGGCCGATGACGGCATATAGGTGACATTTTCCCTCAGATCCCGAATCTGATCCACGGAGTTGTTGGAGGCACCGTCGATTTCAAATACATCGGCGCAATGGCCGTTGGTAATGTCTTTGCAGCGCTTACAGGCGTTGCATGGGGTGGGGGTGGGACCCTGTTCGCAGGCCATGGCCTTGGCCAGGATCCTGGCGATGGTGGTCTTGCCCGTTCCCCTGGGGCCTGTGAAGAGCAGGGCATGAGCCACCCGGTTGCTTGATATGGCATTGGCAAGGGTGGTGGTGACATGGTCCTGACCCACGACATCTTCAAACAGCTGGGGACGGTATTTTAAAGCTAAAACCTGATAAGACATGGGGACTCGGGGCATGAAGGTTGGCGGAGAGGGAGGGATTCGAACCCTCGGTACCCGGATAGGGTACACACGCTTTCCAGGCGTGCACCTTCAGCCAACTCGGTCACCTCTCCGCAATCAATTAACCCGGGCAAAATAGTATCTTTTGGCTGGTGTGTCAAGGATTAAAGCACGTCTGATGTGCTTTTATGGGTGCATGATGGTTTTTGTCGAGAATCAGGGGATTTAGGTGTTCGGTCTTTTTTGCTGGGTGGTTAACGGCTGAAACCAGTATCCGGAAGGCGGGCGTTTTTTTTGATAGCTTGACAGGTCGCGTGCTTTTCAAAAAAAGACCGGCTGTCTGTGCTGCGGCCGTGATCTCTGCCATCCGGTCCACCGGAAAAATCAGGTGCAGTGAGCCATCCGGTGCCAGCAGCGACGCGGCCTTGGCAAATATCTGGTCAATGGTCACAAGGATTTCATGCCGGGCAATGGCTTTGCCCCGGTGAGGATTGATTCTGCCGGTTCCTTTTTTTTTATACGGGGGGTTGGAGATGATGATGTCTGCTTCAGACCCGATGTCCTGGAGGGTCAGGTGGTTGATATCTGTGTTCAGGATTTGGACGCGCCCCTGCATCTGGTTGGCGAGCACATTTTCAGCAGCCATGTCTGCCAGGGTGTTCTGGATGTCTACCCCGGTAATCCGGGTCTCAGGATGCCGGTCCCCGAGAATCAGGGGCATGATGCCGCAACCGCACCCCAGGTCCAGGATATGGTCCCCGGGTCGGGGGGTGATCTGGTCACAGAGGATGACAGGGTCCATGGTGAACCTGTATCCGTGTTCAGGCTGGCGGATTGTCAGCCTGGACAGGCACCCTGGTTCAGCTGTGGATTTTTCCAATTTTAAAGCGGATTTGTGAGATCATGGGCGCCTCAAGCTCCTGGTTCAGGTTGGCAATGATCTGTTTTTCAAGAAATTTGAGCTGTTGAATCCAGGCTGAACTGGAGACGTTGACTGACAGGACGCCGTCTTTGAACGCATCAGGCTTTGCATTCATGGCAATGGGGCTGCCCACGGCCCTGTCCCAGATTTGCCAGATCCGGGTCATTCGGGTATCCTGGGTGGGTCTGTACCTGTTTAATGCTGCAGTCAGGATGTCACTGATATGAATTAAATTCTTATTGTTGTCCAACGCGCTTGACCCTTTTTAAGTTGACTGTCAACCTTTTACCATAGAACCTGTAAGGAATATACCTTAAATTGAATCAGCGGTGGGGCTTGGTAATACAGGATGCCGACCAAATAAATATTGCCTTTTATCCTTGATAAAGTTAAATAAAGTCATATTTTGCCTACGAAATGGTTCTTTTGCAACATATCATAAACCCCGTTAAAAACGAGTGCAGGATTTAGGAAAAAACTTATGAATTGGGATTGGGAAAAATTAAGGGAAAATCAGCAGAAATACGAGCAAAAGCAGGGTGGTGGAGGGCCAGGAATGCCCAAGCCACCACAGTTTGACGATCTGTTAAATAAATTCAAAGGATTCAAGTTTCCGGGTGCTTTCCTGGTGGTGTTGATCCTGCTGGCCCTGTTTTTTGGTTCTTCCGTTTTTTTTACGGTGGATCGAAACGAGGTGGGGGTGATCCAGCGGTTTGGAAAATATGACCGCCTGGCCGAGCCCGGTCTGAACTTCAAGCTGCCCGCCGGTATTGAGAAGGTGACCAAGGTCAATGTCCGGCAGCCTGAGACAGAGGAGTTTGGGGCTAAAGCCTTTGTCGGCAGTTCAGGTTACCGGGCCACGGCAGAGTCCAGCCGTCAGGAGGCCTCGTTGATGCTGACCGGGGACTTGAACGTGGCAGTGGTTCCCTGGATCGTTCAGTTCCGGCGGTCCGATCCCAAGGCCTACTTGTTCAACGTTAAGGATGTCCGCTCTCTGTTGCGGGATATGTCAGAGGCCACCATGAGAACGGTGATCGGTGACCGCAGTATTAATGAGGTTATCTCAGGCCGGGAAGAAATCGCCAATGCCGCCCGGCTCAAGCTCCAAAACGAGATGGACAATGCCGAGGCCGGCATCACCATTGTGAATATCGAGATGAAAAAGACCAATGTGCCAGAGCCGGTACAGGCCTCATTCAACGAGGTGAACCAGGCGGTTCAGGAAAAAGAACAGACCATATACAAGGCCAGAGAAGAGTATAATAAGGCGGTACCCCTTGCCCGGGGCGAGGCCCAGAGGGTGATCAAGGATGCCGAAGGCTATGCCATTGACCGGGTGAACCGCGCCAAGGGTGATGCTGAAAAGTTCAATGCTGTCTATAATGCCTATGTCCAGGCCAAGGATGTGACCAAAAAGCGGATGTACCTTGAAGCCATGCTGGATGTCCTGCCCCGGGTCGGTGACAAGTATATTATTGATTCAGATCAGCAAAACCTGCTTCCATTTTTGAATATGGGAGGAAAAGCAGGTAATCTGCCCCAGGAAAGATATCTTCAGAAGGGAGAATAAGATGAATAACACGATAAAATTTGGCATTCTGGCGGTTGTCGGCGTGCTTGTCATTCTGGTTTACGGGTCAGCCTATGTGGTGGATGAGACCCAGCAGGCTGTGATCACCCAGTTTGGCAGGATTGTGGGGGAGCCGGTGAAATCTCCGGGGCTCAAGTTCAAGGTCCCCTTTATCCAAAAGGCCAATGTCATGCCTAAGAACCTGTTGGAATGGGACGGTGATCCAGGGCAGATCCCCACCAAGGACAAAACCTATATCTGGGTGGATACCTTTGCCCGGTGGCGGATCAGCGATCCTGTGATCTATTTTCAGACGGTAAAGGACGAATTTAACGCCCAGAAGCGCCTGGATGAGATCATTGATCCTGCCATGCGGAATATGATCTCTTCTTACTCCCTGGTTGAAAGTGTCAGGAACACGGATCGTCCCATGGATACCTTTGAGGCCTTTGCCGGCACCGAAGAAAGCGACGTGCAAGAGGAAAAAGAAAAGCGCATGGTTCGGTACAAGGTGGATATGGGGCGGGAAAAAATTGCCCGGAGTATCGAAGAACAGGCCAGAAAAAAACTGGATGAGTTCGGTATCGAGGTGGTGGACGTCAAGATCAAGCGTATCAATTACGTGGATCGGGTCAGGCAGTCTGTTTACGACAGAATGGTGGCAGAAAGAAATCAGATTGCTGAAAAATTCCGGGCAGAGGGCCGGGGAGAGGCCAGTAATATTCGGGGTGAAAAGGAACGGGATCTGCAGGTGATTAAATCAGAAGCTTACGAGACAGCCCAGTCCATAAAAGGCAAGGCCGATGCCAAAGCCTCACGGATTTATGCTGAGGCTTATGGACAGGACCCCGAGTTTTATGCCTTTATCAAGACCATGGAGTTGTATGAAAAGACCCTTGAAAAGGACAGCACCCTGGTTCTGTCCACAGATTCAGATTTGATGCGGTACCTGAAGGGGGTTGAAGGAAATTAAAAATCAGCCCAAAGGCTGATGACGCATGGGGTATGAGTATTGAGTTGGCACGATAACAACTCAATACTCCCCATATGTGACTAGAAAAAATAAGACTTATTTTTTCTTTCTTTGATGTCTTGTCTTGGCAAGGAGCTTTCTGTGTTTATGCTTACGCATTTTTTTTCTTCTCTTCTTGATTACGCTGCCCAAAAAAATCACCTCCTTTAAATGTATTGGTATTTATTGCTAAATAGTTACTATAGCATATGCCTTGTGCAAATGTCCATTTTTTTATCAAGGAGTTCTTGACGGGAAATGAAGATCCCGGCGATTGGAAAAATGTTCACGGCATCGGAACTGGATAAAGTCGCCCAGGCAGTACTCCGTGCCGAGGAGCTGGTCAATAATTATTTCAAGCTGTCCTCTTCTCTGTGGTTGAAAAATCGTTATGATGTAAAAACCGCCCGGAATATGGCCCCCCATGAGCAGGTTGAGGGCGCCTACGCCCAGGTCCTCAAGTACGAGGGTCGAAAGCAGGATGTTCCTCTGGGATCCTCTTGTTTCAGTCTCTATCATGTCTGCCTTCAGGATCCGGCCATCCTGGAGCTGGTCACTAAGAATCCGTTGATTCGACTTGCCCCCTTTCTTTTATATGTTGTTGTGCATGAGCTGGTGCATGTGGTTCGGTTTCTGCGGTTTGAGCACCGATATGAAATCGGGTCTGAGGCAGACCTTTCCCTGGAGGAAGAACGAAGGGTCCATGGGCTCACCCGGGAAATTCTGATGCCGGTCCGTATGTCCGGCGTGCCTGAAGTGCTTGAATTTTATGGAAAATGGTAGGTGAGTGGGTTGGGTGGAAATCACCTTAAAAAAATTACAGGGCCTGTCTTGACAAGGAAAAAAGACTTATTACTTTATCTTTGTTTTTTCACGAGGGAAATAACGCAAAACCTAAGGAAGTATGACCAATGCCTGTTTATGAGTATCAATGCAAGGCGTGCGGACACGTTCAAGAAGCATTTCAAAAGATTTCAGAGCCTGCCCTTGAGACTTGCCCCCGTTGCAACGGAAGCCTCAAGAAGCTGATCTCCCAGAGTGCCTTCCATCTCAAGGGGTCTGGATGGTATGCCACTGATTACGGCGGGGCCAAGTCCGGCAGTAACTCCGGAACCGATGCCGGAAATAATTCCAGCAGCCAGTCAAAAAAAACAGACGCCGGTAATGCCTAGTGCACCGAAGTTGTTTTTTTATCACAATAAAACTTAAAGACAAAACCAATACCAAAAGGAGAAGTGTATCATGAGCTTAAGACCGTTGAGCGACAGAATTCTGGTTGAACGCGTAAAAGAAGATGAAACAACCAAAGGCGGCATCATCATTCCCGATACTGCCAAGGAGAAACCTGCTGAGGGCAAAGTGGTTGCAACCGGCAACGGCCGCATGGGAGAAGACGGAAAACTGCTGCCCATGGACGTAAAGGTTGGAGACCGGGTGCTTTTCAGCAAGTATGGCGGAACCGATGTGAAAATAGACGGTGCCGACTACCTGATCATGCGTCAGGATGACGTTCTGGGTGTTGTGGAATAAACTCAGTACCGCAGAAGCGTTGAACTGAATTTTATTGCTGAAAATAACTAATCTAAAGATATATGGAGAAAAGTGAAAATGGCTAAAGAAATTAAATATGATGCCAAAGCACGTGAAGCAATGCTCAAAGGCGTTCAGGCCCTTGCAGATGCCGTAGTGGTCACCCTTGGTCCCAAGGGTAGAAACGTTGTCATTGAAAAATCCTGGGGATCCCCCAACGTCACCAAAGACGGGGTAACCGTTGCCAAAGAGATCGATCTTGAGGATAAGTTCGAAAACATGGGTGCCCAGATGGTTAAAGAGGTCTCTTCCAAGACCTCTGACATGGCCGGTGACGGCACCACCACTGCAACAGTTCTTGCCCGTGCCATCTATGAAGAAGGCCAGAAGCTGGTTGTCGCCGGTAACAACCCCATGGGTATCAAACGCGGCATTGATAAGGCTGTTATAAAAATTGTAGAAAACATGGAAAAGCTGACCAAGCCCACCAAGGATCAGAATGAAATTGCCCAGGTCGGCACCATTTCCGCCAACAACGACGAGACCATCGGTAACATCATTGCCGAGGCCATGGACAAAGTCGGCAAGGAAGGGGTTATCACCGTGGAAGAAGCCAAATCCATGGATACCACCCTTGACGTGGTTGAAGGCATGCAGTTTGATCGCGGCTACCTGTCTCCCTATTTTGCCACTGATACTGAAAAAATGGTGGCCAACCTGGAAAATCCCTTTGTCCTGATCTGCGATAAAAAGGTATCTTCCATGAAAGATCTGCTTCCGGTACTGGAAGAGATCGCCAAGACCAGCAAGCCCCTGGTTATCATTGCAGAAGACATTGAAGGCGAAGCCCTGGCAACCCTGGTTGTCAACAAGCTGCGCGGCACCCTGAATGTGGCTGCTGTGAAGGCGCCCGGCTTTGGTGACAGAAGAAAAGCCATGCTGGAAGACATTGCCGTGCTCACCGGCGGCCAGGTGGTTTCCGAGGATATCGGCATCAAGCTTGAGAATATTACCGTCCAGGATCTTGGTCAGGCCAAATCCATCACCATTGATAAGGACAACACCACCATCGTTGACGGTGCCGGTGCCAGAGAGGCCCTTGAAGGCCGTGTAAAACAGATCCGTGCCCAGATTGACGAGACCTCTTCGGATTATGACCGTGAAAAACTCCAGGAACGTCTGGCCAAGCTGGTCGGCGGCGTTGCCGTGATCAATGTTGGTGCGGCCACCGAAACCGAGATGAAAGAAAAAAAGGCCCGTGTTGAGGATGCGCTTAACGCCACCCGTGCTGCTGTTGAAGAGGGTATTGTTCCTGGCGGCGGCGTGGCCCTGGTCAGAAGTGCTGCAACCCTTTCCGATCTGGATGTGGACGGCGAGGAAAAGCTGGGTGTGGACGTGGTTGCCAAGGCCATTGAATGGCCCCTGCGCAAGATTGCCGACAACGCCGGTGTGGAAGGCTCTGTTGTCATCAACAAGGTCAAGGAAGCAGAGGGTGCTTTTGGTTACAATGCAAGGACCGATGTTTATCAGGATCTCATTGAGGCCGGTGTTATCGATCCCAAGAAAGTGGTTCGTTTTGCCCTGCAGAATGCAGCATCTGTTGCCTCTGTGATGCTGACTACCGAAGCCATGATTGCCGAGATCCCCGAGGAAAATTCTGGCGGCGGCGGAATGCCCGGCGGCGGAATGCCCGGCGGCGGAATGGGCGGAATGCCCGGAATGATGTAAGCCCTTAAGCTTGCATGATTCTAGCATAAGCTGAATAAAAGCCTCCCTGCTCTGCAGGGGGGCTTTTTCACTTTTACGGAACTTGACACGTCAGGCTGTGTCATATACGTAGACGTATTGGATTGCATCTGGTATGCTCTTTTCCGATAAACAGAACTAGGATCTTAAGGAAGGTATTATGACCGCCGAATCTGCCGGGCTTTTGTACATGTTGAATGATGCTGGGCCTGTTGTTAAGTTCATCATGCTGCTGCTGCTCTTTTTTTCAATTATTTCCTGGGCCATCGTGTTCATCAAGTTTCGATATCTTCGCAGCGCCTTCAGGGAATCTTCAGATTTTACCGAGGTGTTCTGGCAGTGCCGGACCCTGGCCGATGCCTTTACCAAAGCCAAGGCCCTGCGCTCCAGCCCCGTGGCCCGAATATTTATCACCGCGTATATGGAGATGGCACGATCCGACACCAGGGGGGCAACAGCGAGCATGGCCAGAGACCGGACCTATTTTCAGGCCATGGGCAGTGTAAAGCGGACCCTGAATCGTTCTATCAGCGTGGAAATACGACGAATGACCCAGTTGGTTCCGTTTCTGGCAACCGCAGGTAATACGGCGCCTTTTATCGGCTTGTTCGGCACGGTGTGGGGGATTATGAGCACCTTCCAGGGTATTGGTCTGTCAGGTTCTGCCAGCCTGGCCGTTGTGGCGCCGGGTATATCCGAGGCCCTTGTGGCAACGGCAGCAGGACTGGCCGTGGCCATTCCTTCGGTGATTGCCTATAACTATTTTATCGACAGGATCCGGGTTTTGGATTCGGAACTCCAGAGTTTTTCAGCCGACCTGCTGAATATTATGGAGCGGGATATTCAAAAGAAAATGGAGGCATGATGAAACCTGGATCCGGAAGTGATCAGTTCATGTCTGAAATCAACGTGACCCCCTTTGTGGACGTCATGCTGGTGCTGCTTATTATCTTTATGGTGACGGCTCCCATGATGGTCCAGGGGGTGAATGTGGAGCTGCCTGTAGCAACCACTGAGGCCTTGCCTTCCAACGAGGAAAATCTCATCGTTTCCATCAATAACGACCAGAAAGTTTACATCAATGATATGGAAGTCAGCGCTGCGTTTCTGGTCGAAAAACTGGGGGCGGTCATGGAAAATCTGGATAAAAAAACTGTTTATCTCAAAGCGGATAAAAAGGTGCCCTACGGGATCGTGGTCAATATCATGTCCCAGATAAAAAAGGCCGGCGTTAAAAGCTTGGGCATGATCACCCTGCCGGAAGAAGAGCAGGCCGGCTGATCAATTGATATGGGTATTCGGTCTCAGATTCAAAAAAAAAATCGGTTTGTCTCCCAGGACAGGGGGATAGACAAGAGGCGGTTTGCCCTGATCTGTGTGGTCTCTTGTGCCGTTCACCTGCTGTTTTTTTTGGGGATATTCGGGTTGCATCAATTTGACTTTCAAAAACCCCGGCCCCGGGTCGTGACTGTTGATCTGGTTTCCTTTGTGCCGGGTTCCAGCGGGGGGGCGCCCGAACCTGAGGTTGTAAGAAAAAAAACAGCACCGGCCAAAAAGCCGGATGTGAACTTGAATACCAAGTCCCCGGCACCGAAACAGACGGAGCCGGCCCCTGCTCCTGTGCTAAAGCCTGATATCAGTCTGAAGACCAAACCCAAAAATATCAAGGAACTCATGGCGGCCAGGGAGAAAAAAGAGCAGCCCCCCAAGCCTGAACCCAAAACCCCAAAGCCAAAGGCCAAACCCAAGCCGGATTCTGAAAAGGAATTGAAAAAGGCCAGGCAGGCCATGGCAGAAAAGGTCGAGCAACAAACACAAGAACAGATCAACCAGGCCCTTGAACGGATGAAAGCGGCCATCTCTGGAAAAAAGAGCCAAGGGGGACAAGTCCCGGGACAGGGTCCTGGGGGCGGCAGGAATGTGTCTGATCCTGAAAAGCTTTATCAGATGGTCCTTGCCTCTACCATCCGGCAAAACTGGGTATTCAACGACACGCTGGCCCGGTTGGATAAAAATCTCGAATGCCGGGTGCTGGTTAAAATTCTCAAGGATGGTGAGATCAAGGATATTATTTTTGAAACCCGGTCCGGCAATCAATATCTTGACGCGTCTGTTAAAAAGGCCATCTTGAGGTCAAATCCCCTTCCAGAACTGCCCATGGGATGGACATCCTATGATATCGGGTTTGTTTTCAGTCCCAAGGGGTTAAAATAGGCGATAGCAAGGTTTAGGGGGGGGATATGAACGTCAGAAGGGGCAAAGGAGTCAAATGATCCGATGACACTTTTTTTTAAGCAAATGGCCATGGCCTTGCTGATAATGCTGATGGGCATCCCTGCGGCGTTTTCCAAGGACTATGACTATATCAATATCAACGACCCGCTTTTAAACAAAACCCCAGTGGCCGTCACCCGGTTTAAGGTGTTTAACGGGCACAAAGAAGAGGTGCGGGACGGGGCAAGGGCGGAACAGATCCTCAAGGATGCCCTGGACTTTACCGGTTATCTCAAGGTGATGAACCCGGCGGCATTTTTAGCAGAGCCGGCTGAATCCGGTATTCAGCTGGGACAGATCAACTTCAGGGACTGGACAGGCATAGGGACGGAGTTGCTGGTTACCGGGGGGATAGAAGAGTCGTTGGGGCAGGTGACGCTGAAGCTGCGGTTGTTTGATACGTATAATACCCGGTTGCTGGTGGGGCGGATTTATACCGGGAAGCGCAGCCAGGTAAGAAAGATGATCCATCGTTTCTGCTCTGAAATCGCCTTGAAACTGACCGGTAACCGGGGGGTATTTGGCAGCAAGATTGCCTTTGTCTCTACGGTTAACGGCCATAAGGAGATTTTTGTCTGCGATTTTGACGGTCATGACCCCAAGAGGATAACCCGCCACAATACCATTTCTCTGTCCCCGGACTGGTCCTTTGACCGGAACTGGCTGGCCTATGTTTCATTTGTCAAAGGCAAGGCCGATGTATACATCAAGCATATTAAAGAAAATCGGGGGGCTATTGTAAATTATGAAGGGATGAACATCGGGCCGGATTGGATGCCAGATTCTCTAAAACTTGCCGCAACCTTGAGTTTTTCAGGGAATCAGGAAATATATTTGTTGACCAAGAAGGGAGAAATTATTAAAAGAATTACCAGAAGTTGGGGGTCCAATGTCTCTCCACGGTTTTCTCCAGATGGAAAGCAGATGGCCTTTACTTCCAGCAGGAGCGGAAATCCCCAGATTTACCTTAAAGATTTGGAGACAAACAAGGTAAGCCGGGTGACATTTAACGGGCAGTACAACACCTCTCCTGCATGGTCGCCGGACGGACGGCGGCTTGCCTATGTTGGTATTGAAAAGAACAAAATAAATATTTTTGTCATCAATGTGAACCAGGGCCAGGGCAGGCCGATTCCGTTAACCGCAGGCCAAGGAGACAACGAAGATCCGTCCTGGTCCCCGGACGGCAATCTTATTGTTTTTAAGTCCACCCGGGAAGGGGGACGGGCCAAACTCTACGTGATGACGGCTGCAGGGACAGATCAGCGGCGACTGCTGTCTATGAAGGGGGAGCAAAGCCAACCGGACTGGTCCAGTTCAGCCAAAATGGAATAAGCAATTAAAGAGTAATTTAACTATACGTTAAGGAGGCGTAATGAAACGAAATTTGTGGATGAATCTAATGATGGCTGTCTTGGTTGCAGGACTTTTTATGACGGTTTCCTGTGCCAAAAAAACCATGGTAACTGAACCGACCACCATTGAAGACCAAGCGGCTGAGGATGCCAATGCTGCCGAGGCGGCCAAGGCGGCCAAGGTTGCGGCTGAGGCAGAAAAACTCAAACAGCAGGAAATTCAGGAGCAGATGCTCCAGGAAAAAATGGCCCGGAAGGCTGCAGCTAAAAAACGCTTCATTAACCAGAATATTCATTTTGAATATGATTCTGCCAAGCTCAGCTCCATGGCCAAGATGCTGATTCGGGAAAAGGCAGGGTGGCTCAAGGCCAATACCGGTGTCAGCGTTATCATTGAGGGGCATTGTGATGAAAGAGGTACCACGGTGTATAACCTTGCCCTTGGCGAACGCCGTGCCGGTGCTGTGAAAAATTACCTGGTTGATCTGGGAGTTTCCGATGCCCGCCTGCAAATGGTCAGTTTCGGAGAAGAAAAACCCCTGGATCCCGCCAAGACCGAAGCGGCATACAGGAAAAACCGGCGCGCCCAGTTTGTCCTGAAATAATCAACGGTCAGGCAATGTCAAATCATCCGGGTACAGCGCCGCTTTGGGGTGGTGTGCCCGGATCTTTAATTAACCCCTCTTGGAGCAATAGGATGAACCTTCGTCTTTTTTTGATTATTCTGGTAGCGGGCCTGGGGCTGACCGGGTGTGTGGCGCCGGATCAATACCGGATGCTTGAGAACAGGGTTTCCGCCATTGAGGCCAACAACCGTTCTGGGCAGGTAAAAGATGTCATGGCCCGGATTGAGCAGATCAGAAGAGAACTCAACAAGGCCTTTTCCACCAGCAGAGAAGATTATGCAGATGTGAAGTATGAAATCAATCAGATCAAAGAACGGTTTCATCAGATTGATGGCATGATTGAAGAAGTCCGCCACACCCTGGGCCGCTCGGACCAGGCCCGTCAGGAGAAAGTGGAAAAAGACCTGGCGCGTCTGGACAATGCCGTCTCCCAGAACTATGAGCGGTTGATTGCCCTTGAAACGTACATGGGATTTGAGCCGTCCAAAACCCTGAGTCCGACATCGGACCAAACAGCCTCTGCCCAGAACCCTCCTGATACGGAGCAGGAACATTATGCCCTGGCCAAACAGCTGTTCGATCAAGGGGACAAGGAGGGGGCCAGACTCCAGTTTGAAAACTTTATCAATACATACCCGGATTCAAAAAACGCCGACAATGCAAGGTTCTGGATCGCGGATAGCTATTATGCCGAAAAATGGTTTGAAAAGGCCATCCTTGAGTACCAGAAAGTTTTGGAAGCCTATCCAGACTCCAATAAAACGGCTGCCGCCCGCCTCAAGCAGGGGTATGCTTTTGCCGAACTGGGGGAAAAGGCAAATGCCAGACTGATTTTAAAAGAATTGATCAAACGCCATCCGAACTCCAATGAGGCCAGGTATGCTGCGAAAAAGCTAAAGAGCCTGGATTAAAGTGGCGGTGAATGAAAATAGTGGGCATTGATCCCGGGCTGGCAGGTACGGGTATTGGTGTCATTGAGGGGGATGGAAGGGCAATTACCGGCTATTCCTTTGGCAGTATCTCCACACGCGCCTCAGAACCAGACCCGGTTCGGCTTCACCATATCTATTCCAAAACAAAAGCGTTTCTGCTGGACCAATCCCCTGATCTGGTCGTATTGGAGGATATATACTCCCTTGAAAAATACCCCGGATCGGGTATTATGTTGGGAAAAGTATCAGGCGTGTTGCTGCTGGCCGCGTTTAAGGCCGGTGCCCAGGTTAGGGAGGTGGCGGTTCGGGAGGTTAAAATGGTGATTTGCGGCAATGGTGGTGCAGATAAGAATCAGGTGGAGCGATCAGTGCGGCAACACCTCAACCATGATAAGCCAATCCGGCCTTTCCACGCATCAGATGCCCTTGGTCTGGCTTTGACAGGGTTTTACAGGTACGGGACAAATCCATGATTGGGTATATTAGAGGAAGGATTATCGGACAGGAAGGGGACCACATCCTTTTGCTGTCAGGGGATCTGGGGTATGAAATTCTTTTAGACCCCGTTACCCTGTCCAGGGTATGCAGCCAGGCTGACGATGACATCAGTCTTTATATCTATTACCATGTTACCGAACGCCAGCCCAAACCGGTGCTCATCGGGTTTCTTGATTCCCAGGACAAGGATTTTTTTCAATTGTTTATTACTGTGGCCGCCATTGGCCCCATGAAGGCGGTCAAGGCCCTTACCCAGCCGGTGCCCCTTGTGGCCCGGGCCATTGAGGATAAAGATACGGCATTTCTCTCCGAGCTTGCCGGAATTGGTAAGCGGACGGCGGAAAAAATTGTGGCCACCCTTAATGGTAAGGTTTTGAATTTTACAGGGCCAGAGGCGGTGGCTGTCCCGGATCAGGCTTACGGGACTGAGGATTCACGCATTGTTCCCCAGGTGATTGACCAAGTGGCTGATGTGCTCACCGAGCAGCTGGGGCATTCTGCTGCCTCTGCCAAACGGATGATCAAGGAAGCCTTGGACCGTAACCCCGGCATTATCACACCGGAAGACCTTTTTGACGAAATTTATCGTGAAGACAGGTGACCATGGATTCGGATATTCTTTCATTTTCATCTGACCAGGGCTCTGGTTCGGGGGGCGATGATCCCAAAGGGGTTGTCTCGGAACGGCCCCGACTTGAGGACACAGGCCCTGAACTTGTGTCATTGCGGCCCATCCGGTTTACGGACTATGTGGGACAGAACCAGGCGGTGGAAAGCCTTAAAATTGCCATTGCCGCAGCCAAGCTTCGCAATGAGCCCCTGGACCATATCCTGCTCCACGGTCCGCCCGGGCTGGGCAAAACCACGGTCTCTCATATCATCGCCAATGAGATGGGAAAAGACCTGACCATCACCTCGGGGCCCACCCTGGAAAAGGGCGGTGACCTGGTTGGCATTCTGACCCATCTGGGAGAGGGGGATATCCTTTTTGTTGACGAGATCCATCGCATACCCAAGGTGGTGGAAGAGTTCCTGTACCCGGCCATGGAAGATTTTGCCGTTGACTTTGTTTTTGACAAGGGCATCCATGCCCGAAGCCATCGGTATCGGCTCAAACAATTTGTTCTCATTGGCGCCACGACCCGGGTGGGGTTGTTGTCCGCCCCCCTGCGGGATCGGTTCGGTATTTTCAGAACCCTGGATTTTTACGATGTGGATGAGCTGACTGTTATCATTAAACGGTCTGCTGCCATTTTGGACACCCGGATTTCAGATGGGGGGGCTTTGGAACTGGCCAAACGGTCCCGGGGGACACCACGGGTGGCAAACCGTCTGCTTAAACGGGTCCGGGATTTTGCCCAGGTCCAGCACCAGGGAGATGTGACTGCCCAGGGGGTAAGGCAGGCATTAGCGTTGGAGGGCATTGACAGTCTGGGGCTGACCCGTCTTGACCGCAGCTATTTAAGGACCATTGTTGAATTTTATCATGGGGGACCTGTAGGAATAGAAGCCATTTCTGCCACCCTTCAGGAAGAGACAGACACCCTTGTGGATGTGGTGGAACCCTATTTGCTGAAGCTGGGGCTGGTGTTGAGAACGTCCAGCGGCAGAAAGGCCTCGGAAAATGCCTATCGCCATTTGAACATTAATTTAAATCAGAAGAAATCCAATACATGAGACCCAAAGTATTAATTTGCATCTGTTTATTCGGCATGTTGCTGGTTTTGCTTGGTCAGAGCCGGACAGGGGCTGAGATGCTGCCAGACGCACTGGTGCTGTTGCCGGTATCAGAGCATGCTGTAATCGTGGAAAAGAAAACCCAGACCCTGTATGTTTATGAAGCCCGGGCCGATGGCATACGGCTGAAGTCCCAGTATCCCTGTTCCACAGGAGCGGTGGTCGGCCCCAAGGCCAAGGCCGGGGACAAGAAAACACCAGAGGGGGTGTATTTTCTTAAAGATGAGTACGAAGATCGGTATTTAACACCGGTTTATGGAAAAAAGGCCTTTCCCAGTGATTATCCCAATTTTTTTGACCTGCGCCAGGGGCGTCAGGGGTCTGCCATCTGGATTCACGGGACGGACAAGGCCTTAAAGCCCATGGATTCCAACGGATGCGTGGCCATGGAAAACCATAATATTCTCGCATTGGCCGAACATATCCGTCTGGATGCCACCCCTTTGATTATCGTTCAGCAGATGGGTATGGCCGATCCGGGGCGTCTTGCCGGCAAAAGGGAGCGGGTGCTTGCCCTGATCCGGGACTGGGGCCAGGCACTGATCACCGGAAGTTACCATGACTATCTTTCTTTTTACTCTGACACGTATCTGCCAGATATTTTCTGGTGGGAAACCTGGCTTAAGTTTCGCAAACAGGGCAGGGGGAGAAAAACGCCCTTATCCGTTGATTTCGATCAAACAGGCCTGTATGCCCATGGAGACATGGTGGTGGCCATTATGGATATGACCGTTTCCACTGGAAAGGAAACAGCACACCTGGGAAGAAGACAATTGTTTATCCGGCAGGTTGGGGATGGATACGCCATTATTGGTGACCTGTTCCAGAAAAAAACAAAGACCTATCTGACAGGAGAGGCTCCCCTGGTTGCTGCTGCCAGAAAATTGATCCGGGACGATGCGACCGACAAGGTTGTGGTGGAAACCGTTGAACAGTGGCTGGCGGCCTGGTCAGCCAAGGAAATGGCTGAGTATGCAGGATTTTACCACAAAGATTTTTACTCGGACGGGTTGGGCAAAACCGCTTGGGTAAAGCGGAAGAAGCGACTTGCCCGGAGATATGACTATATTAACGTGACAGGCAGTGACTACCGGGTTGTCCGGCTAAAAGACGGATATAAGGTCAGCTTCTTTCAGAATTATGACTCATCCGGGTTTTCAACCACAGGTATGAAACAATTAAAATTGGTCAAAAAAGGTGGTCTATGGAAGATATTTCGAGAGAACTGGAAAGGGAAATAGCCCGGGCCAAACCCTCTCCCCATAAAACCAATAGAAAAAAAAAAGTATTGGTTGTCAATGATTTTGGCGAAATGAGCTCCGGCAGATACCTGTCGGTACTGGTTCGGGTTCTGACTGTAATCAGTCTGGTTTTTGGCGTGGCAGCCTCAGGCTTGTATTACTTATACACCAGCCAGTCGAAAAAGGTTGCCAATATGGAAAAACAGCTGGTCATGCTTGAGAAAAAGAAAGCCCAGTTGACCAATGACAAGGAGATTCTGATGGCACGGCTGGTTCTGGCCGGGGATAAGCCTGTTTTTGGCCAGGACGGCGGGGATAAGCCTATTGACAAATCAGGTGAAATCAAGACGGAAAAATCACAGGCAAAAACAGCCCAGCAGGAAAACTTGGTTAATAGCCAGTCTGCCCAGGATGTTGCTGAAGAAATATCCCCCAAACCTGAGGAGAAAGAGCCCCTTTTCGCTGATGGGGGCGTTGGTGATGACAGCGGTGAAAGGTCTGCCAGTGACAAAAGTCAAGAAAATGAGGCCAAGGCCAAACCACAGCAGTCAAATATTATTGCCGTTGAAGACTTTTCTATCAGTCAGACTCCGGATCATGAAAGGCTTCGGGTGACTTTTGATATCAGGAATACCAAAGAGGGTCCGGGCGATATAACCGGGCGGATTTTTGTTGTGCTCAAGCCTGAGGGCGGGCATAAAGATGAATGGATTGTTGCCCCCAAAGTCTCCCTGGCCCAAGACGGACTTCCCTCGGACTACAAACGGGGGCAATACTTTTCCATTTCCCGTTTTAAACCGGTTAAATTCACCATCAACAGCCGGATTCTTCCCGAACGTTTGAAAACGACGGGGATTTATATTTTTGATGATGAGGGGCAACTGATTTTTAAAGACATGGTGGAAACCCGCCTGGATGAGGACGAGTGATGACCCTGTTTAATGCCATGGTATGCGGGTGGCGTGTGTATGCGGCGCTGCTTTTTCTATGCTGCCTGTTGTTTGCCGGTTCCCTTTCGTTGGGGTGGGCCAGTCAGAAAACCCATACGGTTTTTTTTGAGGGAGAAGAAAACGAACTTCACGTGTACCGGATATCCGGCAAAAAGCCGGGAAAAACCCTTTTAATCGTGGGGGGAATCCAGGGGGATGAGCCCGGTGGCTTTCTGGCAGCGGATTTTTATGTGGACCTATCCCTGGACAAGGGAAATCTGATTGTGGTGCCCAGGGCCAATTTTCCCTCTATTCTCAAACAGGAAAGACAGATTAATCAGGACATGAATCGCAAGTTCATGGATGATCA
>Ga0102943_1000829_pt1 | contig 19984 bp, 15 predicted proteins | sample SalPonC_black_MG_FD_78174 | JGI IMG/M metagenome (GOLD analysis project Ga0102943, IMG submission 78174) | Salt pond soil microbial communities from South San Francisco under conditions of wetland restoration - Salt Pond MetaG... | ecosystem: Environmental > Aquatic > Marine > Intertidal zone >...
CCCGCCGCCAGCCGCCGCCTGAGGATCAGCTCGTCACCCTCGAGCGCCAGCCCCGCCTCGCCCAGCACCGCCCGCGCCGGATGGCCCTCGGGGCAATCGAAGACCGCCGTCACCTCGCCGGCCTCGGCGCCCGCGCGCACCATCTCGCCGCGCGACGGCCCGCCGAGCGCGAAGCCGAGCGCATCCAGCAGGATCGACTTGCCCGCCCCGGTCTCGCCCGTCAGCACGTTGAGCCCGGGTCCGAGCTCGAGGTCGAGCCGGGCGATCAGGACGACGTCGCGGATCTCCAGATGGCGGAGCACACCCCGGCGCTCAGAGCGTCTGGCCGGTGACGACCCGCCGGAACGCCTTGCTGATCCAGCTCTCCCGGTCCTCGAACGGCGCGATGTCGGCCCCCTGCATCATCGCGTAGCTCGCCTCGTACCAGCGCGAGCCGGGGAAGTTGTGACCCAGCACCGCCGCCGCCGTCCGCGCCTCCGACTCGACCCCGAGCGAAAGATACGCCTCCACCAGCCGGTGCAGCGCCTCCGGCGCCTGGCTCGTGGTCTGATACAGCGTCAGCACCCGCTTGAATCGGTTGATCGCCGCGACGTAGTTGCCCTGACCCAGGTAATACCGCCCGACCAGCATCTCCTGCCCGGCGAGCTGGTCGCGCGCCAGGTCGATCTTCAGCCGCGCCTCCCGCGCGTAGTCGGAGCCGGGATAGCGGCGCACCACCTCCTCCAGCTCCTGCAGCGCCCGGGCGGTCTCGCCCTGGTCGCGTTCGACGTCCATGATCTGATCGTAGTGGCTCATGCCGACCAGATACTGCGCATAGGCCGCGTCGGGATCGGCCGGGAAGAAGTCGATGTAACGCGACGCCGCGGCGATCGCCCGGTCGAAGTCCTGGCCCTGGTAGAAGCCGAAGGCGGCCATGATCATCGCGCGCTTCGACCATTCCGAATAGGGATGCACCCGCTCCAGCTCCTCGAAGGTCTCGGCGGCGGCGATCGGCTCGCCGTCGTTCAGCATCTCCTCGCCCTCCTGGTAGATCGAGGCGGCGCTGCGGCCGGCGTAGCGGTCCTCGTTCGGATCCAGGTCGTCCGAACAGGCCGCGAGGCCGAGGACGAGCAGGCAGGCGAGGAGAAGGCGGAGCATCACGGGTCCCTTCGAACGAAGCGCCGGGCGGAGCCCTCGCTCCGCCCGGCGGATTTAGGCGATCGAAAGGGGGCGGAGCAAGGCCGCCCCGGCCCTCGGGGCCCTCAGGCCGCGAGAACCTCGGTCTCGGCCAGCTCCGAACGCCAGGCGTCGGGCGTCGCGAACAGGGCGCGCAGCAGACGGTTGGTCATCTCGTGACCGCTCCGCCGCCCGACATGACGCCCGAGGATCGGCGCGCCGGCGAGCGCGAGGTCGCCCACCGCGTCCAGCGCCTTGTGGCGCACGAACTCGTCGCGCCGGCGCAGCCCCTCCGGGTTCAGCACCGTCGCGCCGTCCACCACCACGGCGTTCTCGAGGCTGCCGCCGCGCGCCAGTCCCGCCGCCCGCATCGCCTCGATCTCGTCGAGCAGGCAGAAGGTGCGGCATCCCGAAAGCTCGCGCCGGAAGTCGCCGGGGCCGAGCGCGAGGCGCAGCGCCTGCCGGCCGATCGCCGGCGCCTCGAAATCGATCGCCACGTCGATCTCGAAGCGCGCCGCCGGCTCCAGCCGCGCGAGGCGCTCGCCGTCGCGCACCTCCACCGGCTTCAGGATGCGCAGCTGCCGCCGCTCGCCCTCCAGCGGGATGACGCCCGCGGCCGCGATGGCCTCGGCGAAGGGCCTCGACGAGCCGTCGAGGATCGGAATCTCCGGCCCGTCGATCTCGATCAGCGCGCAGTCGACGCCGAGCCCGGCGAGCGCCGCCATGACGTGCTCGACCGTCCCGACGCTCGCGCCGTCGCGGTTCGCGAGCAGCGTCGAGAGCCGCGTGTCCGCCACCGCGTCCCAGCGCGCCGGTATCATCGCGTCGATGCCGCGCAGATCGGTGCGCTTGAACCAGATGCCGTAGTGCGCCGAGGCGGGCGAGATCCGCATCCGCGCCGGTCGCCCCGAATGGAGCCCGACGCCGCGGAACTCGACCGCCGTCCTTACCGTCGCCTGCATGCCTCGCCCTCGCTCGCGCCCGCCGCTTTCGGCTTTTCGTTTGAAACCCGTTAAGCGCATGGGCCGGCGATCCTCAAATCAAGCTTTGCGACGGTTTGCTACAGAGCTTGCCATACTCGCCACAAACCCCTGACGCGGAAGATGAAAAACCCGCCCGGGGGAAGCGTCCGGGCGGGCTCTGCATCAGGGACGGCGGCGGCTGCGCGACGGGATCAGTTCGCCTGGCGCCGCAGGAAGGCCGGGATCTCGCGCTGGCGGTCGGCCTCGGCCGGGTCCTCGCCGCCGCGATGCAGCGACGGCTCGGCCGCGCGAGGATTCTGCGCCCCGCCCTGGCCGCCCGTCATGCGCCCGATCAGGCTGTTGATGCCGAAGCGGCCGCGCTCGCCGCCCGGGTCGTGGGCGGCCTGCGTTCCGGGCTGCGGCGCGGCCTGCGGCGCGGGATGCGCCGCCGGGCGCACCGGCGTCGCGGCCGCGGGGCGCGGCTCCGGCCGGCGCGCGTCCGCGGCGCCCGGATGCGACACCGCCGCCTGCAGCCGGCGCAGCGTCTCCGGGCTCGGCTCGCCCGGCGCCGGGGCGCGGGGGGTCTCGGCGGCCGGGGCGATGAAGGCGCCGTCCCGCTCGAACGGGCTCGCCGCGCGGTCGGGCTCCGGCTCGGCCGGGGCCTCGGCCAGCGGCGCGTCCGCGTCGTCGAAGATCGGCGTCGCCTCGACGCGCCTGGTCGCCTCACGGTCCGCCCGCGCGGCGGGCTCGTGGACCTCGGCCGGCGCCGGGGGGGCCGCCCGCGCCGCCTCGGCCTCGGGGGCCGGCTCGTCCGCAGCCCTCCTCGCCTCCGGGGCCCGGCCGCCGGCCGCGCCCGCGGGACGCGCGGGATCGGCCCGCCGGGCCTCCTCCGCCTCGATGCCGGTGGCGACGACCGAGACGCGCATCACCCCCGAGATCTCCGGGTCCAGCGTCGAGCCGACGATGATGTTCGCCTCCGGATCGACCTCGGTGCGGATGCGGTTGGCCGCCTCGTCCAGCTCGAACAGCGTCAGGTCGTAGCCGCCGGTGATGTTGATCAGGACGCCGCGCGCGCCCTTCAGGCTGATCTCGTCGAGGAGCGGATTGGCGATCGCCTTCTCGGCGGCCTGCACGGCGCGGTCCTCGCCCTCGGCCTCGCCGGTGCCCATCATCGCCTTGCCCATCTCGTCCATGACCGAGCGGACGTCGGCGAAGTCGAGGTTGATCAGGCCCGGCCGCACCATCAGGTCGGTCACGCCCTTCACGCCCTGATAGAGCACGTCGTCCGCCAGCATGAACGCCTCGGCGAAGGTCGTGCGCTCGTTGGCGATGCGGAACAGGTTCTGGTTCGGGATGATGATGAGGGTGTCGACGACCTTCTGAAGCTCCTCGACGCCCTGCTCGGCGAAGCGCATGCGCTTCGTGCCCTCGAACTGGAACGGCTTGGTCACGACGCCGACCGTCAGCACGCCCATCTCGCGCGCGGCATGCGCGATCACCGGGGCGGCGCCGGTGCCGGTGCCGCCGCCCATGCCGGCGGTGATGAAGCACATGTGCGCGCCGGCCAGCGCCTCCACGATCTCCTCGATCGATTCCTCGGCCGCCGCGCAGCCGACCTGCGGCTTGGCCCCGGCGCCGAGACCCTGCGTCACCCCGGTGCCGAGCTGGATGCGCCGCGACGCCTTCGACTGCTGCAGCGCCTGGGCGTCGGTGTTCGCCGCCACGAACTCCACGCCCTCCAGCGCCTGGTCGATCATGTTGTTGACGGCGTTGCCGCCGGCCCCGCCCACGCCGAAGACGGTGATGCGCGGCCGGAGCTCGGTCTGCTCCGGAATCACGAGATCGAGTGCCATGGAGTCCGCCTGTATGCTGTGCGCCCCAGTTGTTGTTCGGGGTCGCGCGTTGCCGCTCGTTCGTACTGCTCGGGTCGTTCTTCGCGTTTTGGTGCAATTCTATCCGAATCGTGATCGCCGGTCACGCGGAAATCCCGCATCACCAGTTGTCCCTGAACCAGCGCACCGCGCGCCTGAGCCGCGTGCGTCCGCCGATCGTCGCCGGCGCCTCGAAGTCCCAGATCTCGTCGTGCGGGCGCACCGCATAGGCCGCGAGGCCCACGGCCGCGGCGAAGCCCGGCCCCGCCGCCGACTGCGGCAGCCCGCCGATGCGGATCGGCCGGCCGACCCGCACCCGCTGGCCCAGCACCCGCCGCGCCACGTCCTCGAGGCCCGGAAGCTGGCTGCCGCCCCCGGTCAGCACGATGCGCCGGGAGGGCAGATGGTCGAAGCCCGCGGCGTCGAGCAGCGCCCGCGCCTCCTCCAGGATCTCCTCCACCCGCGGCCGGATCACCCCGATCAGGGCGGAGCGCGTGACGTGCCGCTCGTGCCCCTCGGGCGCCCCGATCGGCGGCGCCGAGATCAGCTCCCGGTCGTCGAGCCCCGTCGCCACCACGCCCCCGTGGATCACCTTGATCCGCTCGGCCAGCGGCCCCTCGATCGAGAACGCCTCCGAGACGTCGCGCGTGACATGCGCCCCGCCGACCCGCGCCGCGTCGGCGAAGATCAGCTGCCGGCGCAGGAAGATCGAGACGCCGGTGGAGCCCGCCCCCATGTCGAGGCAGGCGGCGCCGAGCTCCTGCTCGTCCTCCACCAGGCTCGACAGCGCCGCGGCGTAGGGCGCCGTCACCACGCCGGCGAGCTCGAGGTCGCAGCGCCTGACGCAGCGCGCCAGGTTCCGAAGCGGCGCCCCGGCCACCGACAGCACGTGCATGTCGACCGAGAGCCGCTCGCCCGCCATCCCCCGCGGGTCCGCGAGGAAGCTGGTGCGGTCCAGCGTGAAGTTCACCGGCAGCGCGTGCAGGATCTCCCGGTCGTCCTCCAGCGGCGGCTCCGGGCACTCGGCGAGCGCGGCGGCGACGTCGGCCTCCGTCACCTCGCCGGTCATCACCTCGGTCTCGCCCGTCGCGCCGAAGCTCGCCGGCCGCGCGCCCGAGATCGCGCCGACCACCTGGTCGACGCGCACCCCGGCCATCTTCTCGGCCTGCTGGAGCGCGGTCCGGATCGCCCGCTCGCATTCCTCCATCTCCACGATCTCGCCGAGGCGCACGCCGCGCGAGCGCGTCACCCCGACGCCGATCACCCGCATCGCCCCGAAGCCGCCGAGATGCGCCTCCTCGTGGCTCGAGACCGCGAGCTTGGCCGGATCCACCCTGAGGATCACGCAGGCGGTCTTGCTGGTGCCGATGTCGATCAGCCCCAGCAGCCCGCGCTTCAGCGCCGATCTCAGCTGGTCGCGCATCGCCCGCTGCGCCGCGAAGAGGGCGTGCCTCATGCGTCCTCTCCCTCGCCGTTCCGCACGAGGCGCATCCGCGCCGCCTCGCTCGCCCCCCGCGGCGTCAGCCGCAGCACCGGACGCTCCGGATCGCGCAGATCCACCGCGCTCACCTCGCGCTCCAGGATCTCCTCGGCGGCGTCGAGCGCGAGCAGCCGCGACAGCGCGCGCTCCGCCCCCTCGGCCGGCAGATGCACCTGCTGCGGACCGATCAGCGCCAGCGTCCAGCGTCGCTCGCCCACCCTCACCAGCGCCTTCAGCCGGTCGTGCAGCGGGGCCGCCCGCGCCCAGAGGCGCAGCGCCTCCGCCGCCGCCCGGTCCGCGCCCTCGCCGACGATCAGCGGCAGCCCGGGCCGGTCCGTGCGCCGCGCCACGGGCGCGATCACCACGCCGTCGCGGTCCACCAGATGCAGCTGCCCGTCCCAGCGCCACAGCGCCGCCGGCGCCCGCTGCGTGACCCGGACCGAAAGCACCCCCGTCCCCAGCACCGCCACGCGCGCCGAGGCGACGCCCGGCGTCGTCTGCACCGCCTCGCGGATCGCCCTCAGATCGAGCTTCAGCGAGGACACCGGCGCGTCGAAGTCGACCCGTTGCGCCACCCGCGCCTGAAGCCCCTCCGAGCCGCCCTCGACGCTGAGCCGCGTGACCAGGAACTCCGGCCGCTCCACCAGCGCCGAGCGCGCCGCCTCCAGCGCCGCCTCGCCCCGCGCCCAGACCCAGGGCTCGTGCCAGGCCCAGAGCAGCGCGAGCCCGGCCACCGCCGGCCAGGCCAGCCGCCGCAGGGCGAAGCGCACGTAGCCGCGTCGCCCGAGCCGGTCGAGCCGGTAGCGCAGGCGCGAGGGCGAGGGGTCGCGCCGGCGCCGCTCGAACGGCCCGGCGCCCTCGCGCGGAGCGTCGAACAGGCCGCGCAGCGCGCGCCTCACCGCCCGCATGACGCGTCCTCCACCATCCAGGTCACCAGATCCTCGAAGCTCATGCCGCGATGCGCCGCCTGCTCCGGCGCCAGAGAGGTCGGCGTCATGCCGGGCTGGGTGTTGACCTCGAGGATCACGAGGCCGTCCGCGCCGCGGCTCTCGTCCCAGCGGAAATCGGCGCGGGAGAGCCCGCGGCAGCCCAGCGCCTCGTGCGCCCGCGCCGCGGCGTCGAGGCAGGCGCGCTCCACCGCCGCCGGAATCCCGGCCGGGATCACGTGCTCCGAGCCGCCTGCGCCGTATTTCGCCTCGTAGTCGTACCAGCCGGTGCGCGCGACGATGTCGGTGACCGCCAGCGGCTCGCCGCCCCGCACCGAGACGGTCAGCTCGCGCCCCGGCACGAAGCGTTCGGCCAGCAGCGTCTCGGGCGCGTCGGCGCCGAGGCGCACCGGCCCGTTCGCGCCCTCCATCACCAGATGCACGCCGACCGAGGAGCCCTCGTTGAACGGCTTGACGACATAGGGCGGCTCGAACGGATGCGCCGCCTGCACCTCGTCCCGGCCCACCAGCCGCCCCTCGGGAACCCTGAGCCCGGCGGCGGCGAACACGTCCTTGGCCCGCGCCTTGTCCATGGCGAGGGCCGAGGCCATCACGCCGGAATGCGTGTAGGGCAGGCCGAGCCACTCCAGCAGCCCCTGCACGCAGCCGTCCTCGCCCCAGCGCCCGTGCAGGGCGTTGAACACGACCTCGGGCCGCGCGACGCCCAGCGCCGCGCAGAGGTCCGCCCCCGCGTCGATTTCCGTGACCTCGTGGCCCGCGCGCCTCAGGGCGGCCGCGCATTCCGCGCCCGAGACGAGCGAAACCGCCCGCTCGGCCGACCGGCCGCCCATGAGCACCGCCACCCGGGATGCCCTGCCCATCGCTCGTCCTGTCTCGCGCCTCGCCGGGGTTGTCCCCGATCCCGCGCGCCTGCCTCGTTACGCCGCCGAATGTTCTCCGGCCTTGGTTGACGGATCATTAACGCCGATCCGAAGTATCTCCCACTCTAGCCTGATCCCCCGCGCCGCGAAAACCCTTTCGCGCACCGCCTCGCCCAAGGCCTCCAGGTCCGCCGCCGTGGCGCCGCCGGCGTTGAGCAGAAAGTTGGCGTGCTTGTCCGAGATCATCGCCCCGCCGAGGCGCATCCCCCGGCACCCCGCCGCGTCGATCAGCGCCCAGGCCTTGAGCTCCATCGGGTCGCCCGCCTCGCCGGTGCTCGAATAGCCCGCCGGATTGCGGAACGTCGACCCGCAGGAGCGCGTCCCCACCGGCTGGCTCTCCGCCCGCTTCGCCACCAGCGCCTCCATCCGCGCCCGGATCGCGCCCGGCTCCCCCGGCGTCCCGCGCAGCGTGACCGAGGTCACGATCCACCCCTCCGGCAGGTCGCTCTCGCGATAGCCGAAGCGCATGTCCTTCCGGCCGAGCGTCACGCGCCGCCCGTCCCGCGTCACCGCCTCCGCCCCCTCGAACACGTCCGCCAGATACGCCCCGTAGCACCCCGCGTTCATCCGCACCGCCCCGCCGAGCGCGCCCGGGATCGTCCGCAGGAACTCCAGCCCCGCGACGCCCGCCTCCGCCGCCGCCACGGCCGCCCGCGAATCCAGCGTCGCCGCGCCGAAGCGCATCCGGCTCCCCGGCAACACCTCCGCCCCCATGAAACCGCGCCCGAGCCGCACCGAGAGCCCGGGCAGCCCTCCGTCCCGCACGATGAGGTTGGAGCAGACGCCGAGCGGCGTCACCGCCACCCCCTCCGGCGTGCCGCGCAGCACCGCCGCCAGATCCTCCGCGTCGGCCGGCGTGAACAGCGCCTCCGCCGGCCCGCCGACGCGCAGCCAGCTCGATGGCGCCAGCGGCCGCATCGCCTCCATCCGGCCCCTCGCGGCCGGCAGCCGCCGGATCAGCGCCGCGCCGTCCATCACACCAGGAACGGCGCCGCCAGCGCCGCCAGCGCCGAGACCAGCCCGAGCCACGGCACCCAGCCCGGCGCCCGGAACGCGCCCGCAGGCGCCGGCCCGCGCCGCTTCAGCGCGATCAGCGCGAGATTCATGCCGCAGAACGCCACCAGCAGGATCGTCGCGCTCGTCGTCGCCAGCTCCAGCAGCGGCACCGCCAAGGACACCCCGATCACCACGGCCGTCACCAGCGCCGTCGTCCGCCCCGGCGTCCGGAACCGCGCGTTCACCGTGGCGAGGCCCCGAAGCGCCGGCACGTCCCGGGACGCGCCGTAGACCATCCGCGAGCCCATCACGATCTGCGCCAGCACCCCGTTCAGCGCCGCGAACACCGCCACCGCCCCGAGGGCGCCGCCCCCCCAGCCCAGCGCCCGGTCCACCACCAGCGCCAGGGGCCGGTCCGAAGCCGCCAGCGCCTCCGCCGGAACCGCCCGCAGCGCCGCGAACACGACCAGCGCGTAAAGCCCCGCCGTGACCGCCAGCGCGATGCCGATGGCGCGCGGCACCGTGCGGCCCGGATCGTTCGTCTCCTCGGCCATGTTCACCATGTCCTCGAAGCCGATGAAGGCGAAGAAGGCCAGCAGCGCCGCCGCCGCGAGGCCGCCGAGCGGCACGCCCTCCACCGCCGCCTGCCGCGCCGCCGCCTCGGCGTCCGTGGCGCCGGAAGGGTCGCCGAACAGCCCCGCCCCGGCGACGAACAGCAGTCCGGCCACCTCCGCCACCGTGAAGATCGCCAGCAGCGTCAGACTCTCCAGCACGCCCACATAGGCCGCGAGGCCCAGCGCCAGTCCGATGCCCACGATCAGCGGCGCTCTCGGCAGGTCCACCAGCCCCTGAAGATAGCCGACCCCCCCCTGCAGCACCGCGGCCGCCGAGATGATCGCCCCGCCGCAGATCATCACCGCCGCGATCTGCGGCAGCCCCGGAATGCCGAAGGCCTCGCGCAGATAGGCCGCCTCGCCCCCCGCCTCCGGAATCCGCGCGGCGAGTTCGCCGTAGCTCGCCGCCGTCGGCGCCGCGACGAGGCCCGCGATCAGGAAGGCCAGCGGCGCCCAGTCCCCCGCAAGGCCCGCCGCCTCGCCGACCAGCACGTAGATCCCCGCGCCCACCATCACCCCGACGCCGTAGAGCGTCAGCAGCGCCAGACCGACGCCGCGCTTGAGATGCGGCTGATCGACGGGGATCACCCGTTCACTCCGCCGCCGTCCGGCCGGCCAGCGCCTCCGGCAGCGCGTTCGCCCACTGCGTGATCGTCCCGGCCCCTAGGCAGACGACGTAGTCCCCCGGGCGCGCGCGCGCGGCGACCCAGGGCGCCAGCCCCTCGGCCCCGTCCATCGCGGTCACGTCCCGATGCCCGTGCCGGCGCAGCCCCTCGACCAGCGCGTCGCGGTCGGCGCCTTCGATCGGGTCCTCGCCGGCGGCGTAGACCTCCGCGATCGCCACCATGTCCGCATCGTTGAAGCAGAGGCAGAACTCCTCGAACAGGCTCGCCAGCCGCGACGGGCGGTGCGGCTGATGCACCGCCAGCACCCGCCCCTCCGGCCCCGCCGCCTGCCGCGCCGCCGCCAGCACGGCGGCGATCTCCACCGGATGATGCCCGTAGTCGTCGATGATCGCCGCGCCGTTCCAGTCCCCGACGCGCGTGAAGCGCCGGTTGACGCCGCCGAAGCCCGCCAGCGCCTCGCGGATCGCGGCGTCGGGCAGCTTCAGCTCCAGCCCCACCGCCACCGCCGCCAGCGCGTTCTGCACGTTGTGCCGCCCCGGCATCGGCAGGAACAGCCCCTCGATCCGCCGCTCGCCCCGCGCCATGCCGTCGCGCAGCCGCGCGATCACGTCGAAGCGCGAGCCGCCGTCCTCGGGGCGGAGGTTCACCCCCACCACGTCCGCCTGCAGCGTGAAGCCGTAGGTGATCACGCGCCGGTCGTCGACGCGCCCGACCAGGCTCTGCACCTCGGGATGATCGAGGCAGCAGATCGCCGCGCCGTAGAAGGGGATGTTGGCGACGAAGCTCTCGAAGGCGTCCTTCACGCCCTCGAAGTCGCCGTAGTGGTCCAGGTGCTCCGGATCGATGTTGGTGACGATGGCGAGCGTCGCGGGCAGGCGCACGAAGGTCCCGTCGCTCTCGTCCGCCTCCACCACCATCCACTCCCCCGCGCCGAGCCGCGCGTTCGAGCCGTAGGCGTGGATGATGCCGCCGTTGATCACCGTCGGATCGACCCCGCCGGCGTCCAGCACGGCGGCCACCATGCTCGTCGTCGTGGTCTTGCCGTGGGTGCCCGCCACCGCGACGTTGTGCTTCAGGCGCATCAGCTCGGCCAGCATCTCGGCCCGCCGAACCACCGGCAGCCCGGCCGCCCGCGCGGCGTCGAGCTCGGCGTTGCCCGGCTTGATCGCCGAGGAGATCACCACGACCTCCGCCCGCCCGAGATTCTCCGCCGTCTGCCCCACCGCGACGCGCGCGCCGAGGCCCCGCAGCCGCGCCACGATCTCGCTCTCGCGCAGGTCCGATCCCTGCACGTCGTAGCCGAGGTTCAGCATCACCTCTGCGATGCCGCTCATGCCGATGCCGCCGATGCCGACGAAATGGATCGGGCCGATCTCCTGCGGCAGACGGGTGGCGGGGCTCATGGGGTCTCTCCGAAGTCTCGGGCGCGGTTCCGGGGCCGCGCGGATCAGGGTCTCCGCCGCCGGGGCCGCCTGGGCGGCCGCGGCCGGGCGGTTCAGGTCGGCGTCGCCTCCGGAGGGCGTCCCTCGGCGATCCGCTCCACCAGATCGGCGAGCCGCGCCGCCGCGTCGGGCCGCCCGAGGCCGCGAGCCGCCTCCGCCATCGCCGCCGCCCGCGCCGGATCGTCCAGGATCGACGCGATGTGCGACGAAAGCCCCTCGGCGGTCAACCCGGCCTCGGGCGCCAGCACCGCCGCCCCGGCCTCGGCCAGCGGCCGCGCGTTCGCCGTCTGATGGTCGTCCATCGCGCTCGGATACGGGATCAGGATCGCCGGGCGCCCCATCGCCGTCAGCTCCGCGACGGTCGAGGCGCCGGCCCGGCACACCACCAGATGCGCCGCCGCCATGCGCCGCGGCAGGTCCTCGAAGAACGCCGCCGCCTCCGCCTCGACGCCGATCCGACGCCAGGCGCCCGAGACCGAGGAGACCTCGCCCTCCCGCGCCTGCTGCGTGACGTGCAGCCGCGCGCGCAACGCCTCCGGCAGAAGCCCGACGGCCTCCGGCACGAGGCGCGAGAACACGCTCGCCCCCTGGCTCCCGCCGAACACGAGCAGCCGCAGCGGCCCCTCCGGTCCCGGCGGGGCATAGGCGTCCCGCGCCGCCAGCGCCGCGGCGCGCACCGGGTTGCCGACCCGCACCAGCCGCGCGCCCGCCGGCGGGTCCGCCACCGGCCAGGTCCCGCAGGCCACCGCCTGCACCCGCGGCGCGAAGCGCCGGTTGACCCGCCCCAGCACGCCGTTCTGCTCGTGGATCAGCCGCGGCAGGCCCAGGACCGTGGCCGCCGCCAGCGCCGGCAGGCTCGGATAGCCCCCGAACCCCGCCACCGCGTCGGGCCGCGCCCGCCGGAACGCCGCGACGGCTCCCGCGATCCCCGCCGCGATCCTGACGGGCGCCGCCAGCTTCGCCGCGAGCCCGCCCCGCGCGAAGGTCGCCGCCGCGGTCTCCCGCCGCTCGACCTCCGCCGGAAAGCCCTTGGCGTAGCGCGCGCCCCGCGCGTCGGTCGAAAGCGTCACCGCCCAGCCCCGCGACAGCATCTCCCGCGCCAGCGCCTCGGCCGGGAACATGTGTCCCCCCGTCCCGCCCGCCGCGATCACCAGCCGCCTCACGCCGGCGCCCCGCGACGGCCCGGAGACGCGCGGAACGATCCGCGAACGGAGGCCGGTCCCGCGCGGACCGAAACCCGAACGCCCGTCACCGCCCGGCCCCGTCCTCGAACGCCTCCAGCACGTCCCGCTGCGGCCGCCGCCGCGTCATCGCCAGCAACAGTCCCATCCCGATCCCCGCCGCCATCAACGAGGAGCCGCCGTAGCTCACGAACGGCAGCGTCATGCCCTTGGCCGGCAAGAGCCGGATCGCGACGCCGAGATTGACGAAGGCCTGCAGCCCCATCAGCGCCGCCATCCCGCTCCCCGCGAGGCGCGCCATCGCGTCGCGCTCCTCGGCCAGCCGCAGCAGGGCGCGCACCGTGATCAGGAGATAAAGCGCGATGATTCCAAGGCAGAGCAGCAGACCGTACTCCTCCGCCGCCACCGCGATCACGAAGTCCGTATGGGCGTCCGGCAGGGTGTTCTTGACCGATCCCTCGCCGAGCCCGACGCCGAGGAAGCCGCCCTCCTGGATCGCGTTGGTGGCGTAGCCGAGCTGCGTCCTCGGATCGACCTCGGCGACGAGGAAGCCGTCGATCCGTCGCGCGAAATGCTCGGAATTCTCGTAGGCGAAGGCCCCGACCCCGGCCACCGCTGCGCCGAGCCCGACCAGCAGCCCCGCCGGGGCGCCGGCGACGAAGAACATCGCCCCCCAGGTCGCCATCAGCAGCGCCGCCTGCCCGAAATCCGGCTGCATCGCCAGAAGCGCCGCGCATCCCGTCGCGAGGAGGAAGGACAGCGTGATCCCCGGCGGCCCGTGCCGCTCGGCGCTCGCCGCCATCATCCACGCCGCCGTGCCGACGAAGGCGGGCTTCAGGAACTCCGACGGCTGCAGCGAGGCGAAGCCGAGCGAATACCAGCGCACCGCGCCCTTGCCGAAATCGGTCCCCAAGACCGGCAGCAGCATCACCGCCACCAGCGCGCCGCAGAAGCCCAGCACCGCCAGCCGCCGCACCGTCCGCACGTCCTGCATCGAGACGAAGACCATAAGCCCCAGCGCCACCAGCGCGAATCCCGCCTGCCGGATGACGTAGTGGAACGGCCCGAGCCCGTTGCGTTCGGCCAACGGCGCCGAGGCCGCCATCCCGATCACGAGGCCGAGCGCCACCAGCGCCAGCACGGCGCCCAGCGTCCAGCGGTCCACCGTCCGCCACCAACGCAGCAGCGCCGATTCGCCCGGGGCCGCCGGCGTCCGCCCGAAGGCCATCTCGGTCATCGCAGCGCCCCCCTTTCCGCCCGGGCGCGCCGGCCTCGGGGGGATCGACCCCCCTCGGCCGGCGTCGGCGCGGGCCGCGCCTCCCGCCCCGCCGCAGCCGTCACGACCCGCTCTCCGCGGTCTCGCCCGAGACCGCGCGCGCCAGCGCCCGGAAGGCGTCGCCCCGCGCCTCGAAGCTCTCGAACTGATCGAAGCTCGCGCAGGCGGGCGAGAGCAGGACGACCTCGCCAGCCCCCGCCTCCTCCGCCGCCAGCGCCGTCGCCGCCTCGAGCGTTCCGCAGATCTCGTGCGGCGTCGCGCCCAGCGCCGCGGCGAAGCCTTCCGCCGCCTCGCCGATCAGATACGCCTTCGCGATGCGCCCGAAGAGCGGGGCGAGCGGCGCGATCCCGCCCTCCTTCGCCCGCCCCCCGGCGATCCAGCGCACGCGGTCATAGGCCGACAGCGCCTTCTCGGCGGCATCCGCGTTGGTCGCCTTGGAGTCGTTGACGAAGACGACGCCGTCGCGCTCGGCCACACGCTCCATCCGGTGCGGCAGTCCGGGAAAGCTCCGCATCCCCTCGGCGATCTGCCGGGGCCCGATCCCGCTGGCCCGCGCCACCGCATAGGCGGCGGCGGCGTTCTGCCAGTTGTGGCGGCCCGGCAGCGCCGGCGCCTCGCGCAGGTCGATCGAGCCGATCTGCCGTCCCTTCCGCGTCTCGCTCAGGAAGCCGCGCTTCGCGACCACGGCCCAGCCGGCCTCCGGCGCCTTGCCCTCGGTCGAGACCAGGATCACCGGCTCGGCGTCCGCCGCCCGCTCGCGCATCCGGTTCGCGAGCCAGCGCCCCTCGCGCCCGTCGACGCAGATCACCGAGCGCTCGGGCGCGCCCACGTCGAACAGCCGCGCCTTCGCCGCGAGATAGCCGCCGATGCCGCCATGCCGGTCCAGATGGTCGGGCGAGAGGTTCAGGAACACCGCGACGTCCGGCCCGAGCGAGCGCGCCAGCTCGATCTGATAGCTCGACAGCTCCAGCACCAGCGTCGCCCCCTCGCCCGGCGGGTCGAGGTCCAGCACCGCGCGCCCGATGTTGCCGCCCGCCTGCACCGGCTTGTCGGCGGTGGCCAGCAGATGACCGATCAGCGCCGTCGTGGTCGACTTGCCGTTGGAGCCCGTCACGCAGACGATCCGCGGCGCCGGGTCCATCCGCGCCCAGTCGTCGGTCGCGACGGAGCGGAAGAACAGACCGACGTCGTTGTCGACCGCGACGCCCCGCGCCCAGGCGGCCTCCACCACCGGATGCGGCGCCGGCCAGAGATGCGGGATCCCGGGCGAGACGATCAGCGTCTCCATCCCCTGCCAGCCCTCGCCGCGCGCGAACTCGGCGATCTCGAAGCCCTCGTCAACGGCCGCGCCCCGCGCCGCCTCGCCGTCGTCCCAGCAGACGGGCTCCGCGCCCCCCGCCCGCAGCGCCCGCGCGGCGGCGAGGCCGGAGCGTCCGAGCCCCAGCACACCGACCCGCCGGCCGTCGTATCCGCGGACCGGGATCACCGGAGCTTCAGCGTCGCGAGGCCGATCAGCGCCAGGATCACCGAGATGATCCAGAACCGGATCACGATGGTCGGCTCCTGCCAGCCCAGCTTCTCGAAGTGATGGTGGATCGGCGCCATCAGGAACACCCGCCGTCCGGTCAGCTTGAAGTAGCCGACCTGGACGATGACCGACAGCGCCTCCACCACGAACAGCCCGCCGATGATCGCCAGCACGATCTCATGCTTGGTCGCCACCGCGATCGCCCCGAGCGCGCCGCCGAGCGCGAGGCTCCCGGTGTCGCCCATGAACACCATCGCCGGCGGCGCGTTGTACCAGAGGAAGCCGAGCCCCGCCCCGATCAGCGCCGAGGAGAACACGAGTATCTCCCCGGCGCCCGGCACGTAGTGCACGCCGAGATACTCGGTGAAATCGGTCCGCCCCACGACGTAGGCGATCGCGCCGAGGCTGCCGCCCGCGATCATCACCGGCATGATCGCGAGCCCGTCGAGCCCGTCGGTCAGGTTCACGGCGTTCGCGCTGCCCACGATCACCAGCATGGCGAAGGGCAGGAACAGCCAGCCCATGCTCCAGAGCAGGTCCTTGAACACCGGGAACGCCAGCGCGCCGGAAAGCTCCGGCGGCTGAAGCCACATCGCGGCCCCCGAGGCCACGAGAGCGATCAGCGCGCCGAGGCCGAGGCGCAGCCGCCCCGGCACCCCCTTCACGTCGAAGCGCGCGACCTTGAGGAAGTCGTCCGCGAAGCCGATCGCGCCGAAGCCCGCGGTGACGCCGATCACGATCCACACGTACCCGACGTCGAGCCGGCTCCAGAGCAGCGTCGAGGCGAGCAGCGAGAACAGGATCAGCACGCCCCCCATGGTCGGCGTGCCGGCCTTCTCCACCAGATGCCGCTCCGGCCCGTCGGCGCGGATCGGCTGGCCCATCTTCTGCAGCCGCCGCAGCCGGTCGATGATCGGCCGGCCGAACAGGAAGCCGAAGAACAGCGCCGTCAGGAAGGCGCCGCCCGCCCGGAAGGTCAGGTAGCGGAACAGGTTGAACACGTCGCCCCCGTCCGAGAGCGGCACGAGCAGGTGGTAGAGCATCAGCCGTCCTCCTCGGCGTCGACGGCGCGGACCCGCCCGAGCGCCTTCACGGCGTCCGCGACCCGCGCCATCTTCGCGCCGAGCGAGCCCTTCACCATGACCGCGTCGCCCGCGTCAAGGAGCCGCCGGGCCTGCTGCGCCAGCGTCGCGGAATCCTTCGCCCACACCCCCCGCCGCTCGCTCGGCAGCGCCTCGTGCAGCGCGCGCATCCGCTCGCCGCAGGTGTGCACCCGGTCGGTCGCCGCGATCGCCGGATGCGACGCGAGCCCGGCGTGCAGCGCGGCCTCCTCCGACCCCAGCTCCAGCATGTCGCCGAGGATCGCGATGCGCCGGCCGCGACCGACGCGCCCGATGCCGTCCTCCACCGGCGTCGCCGCCAGCACCTCCAGCGCCGCGCCGACGCTGGTCGGATTGGCGTTGTAGCTCTCGTCGATCAGCGTGATCTCGCCGTCGAGGCCGGCCTCGCCGAGTTGCACGCGCAGCCGGGCGCCGCGCCCCTCCGGCGCCCGCCAGGCGGCGAGGGCCATGGCGCCGCGCACCGGATCGGCGCCGACCGCCTCGACCGCCAGCAGCACCGCCAGCGAGTTCATCGCCATGTGCCGGCCCGGCGCGCCGATCTTGTAGAGCATGCGCCGCCCGCCGAGGCGTGCGGTCACCGTGGTGCCGCCCGGGGCCACCGCCGCCTCGAGCAGCCGCGCCTCGCAGCGCAGCCCCATCCCGAAGCGCAGCACGCGCGTCACGCCGACCCGCTTCGCCCGGCGCAGCAGCCGCGCGTAATGGGCGTTGTCGCGGTTCAGGATCGCGACGCCCTTCGGCCCGAGCCCCTCCAGGATCTCGGCCTTGGCGAAGGCGATCCCCGCCTCGTTCCGGAAGTTCTCCAGATGCACCGCGGCGACGGTGGTCACGATCGCGGCGTGCGGGCGCGTCAGCTTCGCCAGCGGCCGGATCTCGCCGGCATGGTTCATGCCGATCTCGACGACGCAGAACCGCGCGTGCTCCGGCAGACGCGCCAGCGTCAGCGGCACGCCCCAGTGGTTGTTGAAGCTGGCCTCGGCCGCGTGCGTCTCCCCCTGCGCCGCGAAGGCCGCGCGCAGCATCTCCTTGGTCCCGGTCTTGCCGACCGAGCCGGTCACCGCGACCACCTTCGCCCGGCTCCGCGCCCGCGCGGCCGCCGCGAGCCCGCGCAGCGCCTCCAGCGCGTCCGGCACCACGAGGCACGGCCCCGTCACGCCGTCGGGCACGCGCTCCACCAGCGCCGCCGCGGCGCCTGCGCGGAAGGCGTCCGCGACGAAGTCATGCCCGTCGCGCCGATCCTGCAGCGCCACGAACAGATCCCCGGGCACGAGGGCGCGCGAATCGATCGCGACGCCCCTCGCCGCGAAGTCCGCCGTGGCGGCCCCGCCCGTCGCCGCCTCGGCCGCCGCGCGCGTCCAGAGGGTCATCCGATCTCCCCGTCCCACAGACCGTCATCGTATCCGTCGAGCGCCGCGACCGCGGCGCGCGCCTGCTCGGCGTCGTCGAACGGGATCGTGACGTCGCCCACGATCTGGCCGGTTTCGTGACCCTTTCCGGCGATCAGCAGGGCGTCGCCGGGGCCGAGCCGGTCGATCCCCTCGAGGATCGCGAGGCTTCGGTCGTCCACCTCCGACTTCGCCGCGAAATCCATCCCCTCCATCCCCGCGAGCACCTCGGCCCGGATCGCGGCCGGGCTCTCGCCGCGCGGATTGTCGTCCGTCACCAGCGCGACATCCGCCGCCGTCGCCGCGCGGCCCATCAGCGGGCGCTTGCCCTTGTCGCGGTCGCCGCCGGCGCCGAACACCAGCACGATCCGCCCGTCGATGTGCGGCCGGAGCGCCCGGATCGCGGAGGCCAGCCCCTCCGGCGTGTGCGCGTAGTCGACGAACACCCGCCCGCCGTTCGACCGCCGCGCCACCGGCTCCATCCGCCCGCGCACGCCGTCGAGCCGCTCGAGCGCCGCGAAGGCGTCGTCGGCGTCCTCGCCCGAGGCGATCGCCAGCCCCGCCGCGATCAGCGCGTTCTCCGCCTGGAAGCCCCCGATCAGACCCAGCCGGACCTCCCGCTCGCGCCCCTCCCAGCCGAAGCGCAGCGTCTGCCCGTCGCCGTCGTAGTCCTGCCCGAGGATCCGCAGCGCTCCCGCCCGGCCGACCGAGATCACCCGCTGGCGCCGCCGACGGCAGATCGCCTGCGCCTGGTCGAAGGCCGGATCGTCCGCGTTCAGCACCGCCGCCGCGCCCTTCGGCAACACCCGCCCGAACAGCGTCAGCTTGGCCTCGACATAGGCCTCCATGGTGCCGTGGTAGTCCAGATGATCCCGCGTGACGTTGGTCAGCCCCGCCGCCGTCAGGCGCAGCCCGTCGACCCGCCGCTGATCCAGCCCGTGGGAGGACGCCTCCAGCGCCGCATGCGTCACCCCCGCCTCCGCCAGATCCGCGAGCAGCGAGTGCAGGCGGATCGGGTCGGGCGTCGTCAGGCTCCCCGTCGTCTCCACCGCGCCCTCGACGCCGACCGTGCCCACGTTCACCGCCCGCCGCCCCAGCACCGTCCAGATCTGCCGCAGGAAGCTCGCGACCGAGGTCTTGCCGTTGGTCCCCGTCACCGCGACCTCGACCGCGGGCTGCGCCCCGAACCAGACCGCCGCCGCCTTCGCCAGCGCCTCGCGCGGGCTCTCCACGATCACCAGCGGCAGCGCGGCGGGATCGCCCCGCCCCTCCTCGGCCCAGATCCGCCGGATCGTCTCGGCGCCGCCCGGCGTGCAGACCACCGCCAGGGCGCCCTGGCGCAGCGCGAAGGGCGCGAACTCCGCGCCGTCCATCCGCGTGCCGGGATAGGCGAAGAACACCCAGCCGTCGCGCACCTCGCGACTGTCGTGCGAGAGACCCCGCACCTCGCCGGCCGGCCCCTCCAGCCCTAGGTCGCGCAGCGTGGTCACCGCCGCACCCCGCCCACCGCGACAACCTGCGGCGCCAGCGCGGCCGGCGCCGGCGCCAGCCGCGGCCGCATCCCCAGGATCGGCGCGATCCGCTCGATCGCCGCCTTGGTCGTCGGGGCCGCCGTCCAGCCCGACGTCCGCCGCGCCCGCGGCCCGGAGCGGTCCTCGGCCTCGTCCAGCGCCACCACGATCACGTATTCCGGCTCGTGGATCGGGAACGCGCCGGCGAAGACCGCGATCACCTTGTCGCGGTCGTAGCCGCCGCCGTTGCGCTTCGGCTTCTCCGCCGTCCCGGTCTTGCCGCCGAGGAAATAGCCCGGCACGTCGGCGTTGCGGCCGGTCCCCTCCGTCACCACGCGGCGCAGCATCTCCCGCAACTCCCGGCTCGTCTCCTCGGACACCACCCGCTCGCCCGGCGCGCCGGCGCCGGCCAGCAGGGTCGGGCGCACCCGCTCGCCCCCGTTGACCAGCGTGGCATAGGCCGAGGCGAGATGCAGCGGCGTCGTCGCCAGCCCGTGCCCGTAGCTGATCGTCATCACGCTGATCTCGCTCCAGCGCTCCGGCGTCAGCGGCTCGGCGCCGGCGGCCTCCGAAAGCTCGATCCCGGGCGGCTCCAGCAACCCCAGCGCCCCCAGGAAATCCTGCTGGCGCCGCGCGCCCGCCAGCAGCGCCAGCCGTGCCGTCCCGGTGTTGGAACTCTCGACCAGCACGTCCGAGAGCGTCATCTGCGGCGGCATCCGGTGGAAGTCCGAGATCCGGAACCGCCCCCAGTACATCGGCCCGGTGGTGTCGACCAGCGTGTCCGGCCCGGCGAGGCCCGAGTCCAGCATCATCGCCGCCGTGAAGGTCTTGTAGACCGAGCCGAGTTCGTAGAGCCCCTGCGCCGCGCGATTGAAGGTCGGATGATCCCCGGCATAGCCCGAGATCGCCGTCGGCCGGTCGTTGGGGTCGAAGTCGGGCAGCGAGACCAGCGCCCGCACCTCGCCCGTCCGC
>Ga0102943_1000830_pt1 | contig 19933 bp, 13 predicted proteins | sample SalPonC_black_MG_FD_78174 | JGI IMG/M metagenome (GOLD analysis project Ga0102943, IMG submission 78174) | Salt pond soil microbial communities from South San Francisco under conditions of wetland restoration - Salt Pond MetaG... | ecosystem: Environmental > Aquatic > Marine > Intertidal zone >...
AACCTGAACCTGCCCGTCGCGCTGTTCGCGTTCGGTCCGGCGGGACTGGACCGGGCGCTGATCCTCTACCTGGCCACGTCGCTGCTGATGTTCACGATCGGGCCCGGTCTGCTGGGCGCGGCGGTGTCGCCCGGACGCGCGCTCCGGACCGTCCTCGCGTTCCCCGTGCTGTGGGCCACGCTCGCGGGGCTGCTGGTCAACGGCGCCGGCCTCGGCCTGCCGCTCGCCGCCGAGCGCGCGGTGGACCTCCTGGCCGACGCGGCCATCCCGATGGTGCTGCTCACGCTGGGCGTGCAGCTGGCGCGCGCCGGCCGCCACTGGCCCAGCGGCCGGGCGTGGGCGGGCGTGGCGCTGAAGCTGGGGGCCGGACCGTTCCTGGCGGCCGGCGCGGGCCTGGCGCTGGGACTGACCGGGCTGGACCTCGCGATCCTCGTCCTGATCGGCGCGATGCCGACCGCGGTGAACGCCGCGATGCTCGCGATCGAGTTCGGCGGCGACGCCCGCCAGGTGGGCGACACGGTGGTGGCCGGCACCGCGACGGCGCTGATCACGTTGCCGCTGGTGCTCAGCGTGCTCTCGGGCCTGGTCGGCGGCGCACCGCCGGGGTAGCGTGCCCGCCATGACGGATCCGCCCCGCCACGACGGCGCAGCGCTCCTGGACGTGATCGCACGCGTCGAGCGTGCGATCGCCTCCCGCCAGCATCCGGTCAGCGGCCTGCTCCCCGCATCGACCGCCGTGACCCGTCACGGCGACTACACCCACGCCTGGGTACGCGACGGGGTGTACAGCATCCTGGCGGTCTGGGGCGCGGCGCGCGCCGCGCGTTCGGCCGGCCTGGAGGGCGGCCGCGTGCGCGAGCTCGAGCAGCGCACCATCGCGCTCATGCGTGGCCTGCTCCGTTCGATGATGGCGCAGGCCGATCGCGTCGAGCGCTTCAAGCAGAGTCAGGACCCCCTCGACGCGCTCCACGCCAAGATCGATACCGCGTCCGGGACTCCGGTGGTTGCCGACGACGCGTGGGGGCATCTCCAGCTGGACGCCACCGGCCTGTTCCTGCTCACGCTGGCGCAGATGACCGCCGGCGGCCTGCCGGTGGTGGCGACGCGCGACGAGGTGGCGTTCGTGCAGAACCTCGTCTGGTACGTGGCGCGCGCCCACAGGACGCCCGACTACGGCATCTGGGAGCGCGGCGACAAGACGAATCACGGACGTCCCGAGATCAACGCCAGCTCCGTGGCGCTGTGCAAGGCGGCGCTCGAGGCGCTCGACGGCCTGGACCTGTTCGGGGCCGAGGGGTCGCAAGCGTCCGTGATCCACGTGCTGCCCGACGACGTCGCCCGCGCCCGCGTCACGCTGGCTGCCCTCCTCCCGCGCGAGTCCGCCTCGAAGGAGACCGACGCCGCGCTGCTGAGCGCCGTGGGCTGGCCCGCCTTCGCCGTCGACGATCCCGAGCTCGTGGAGCGGACCCGGGAGACGATCGTTCGCGTCCTGGACGGTCGCTATGGGATGAAGCGCTTCCTGCGGGACGGTCACCAGACGCCGCTCGAGGAGGAGGGGCGCCTGCACTACGAGCCCGAGGAGCTCGCACGGTTCGCGGGGATCGAGTCCGAGTGGCCGCTGTTCCACGCCTTCGCCGGTCTCGAGGCCGCGTTCCGTGGCGACTGGGACGCGGCGCGCGCCTACCGCGAGCGGCTGACGCGGGCGGCGGTTCCCGTTGGGGACGATGCGGTTCTCCCCGAGCTGTACCGCGTGCCCGAAGGCGACGTGGACGCCGAGCGCGCCGCGCCGGGATCCGCCGTCCGCGTCCCCGGCGAGAACGTTCCGCTGGTCTGGGCCGAGAGCCTGCGGGCGTTGCTGGACCTTCTGCTCGCAGGCGCGATCCGCACCGACCAGCTCGACCCGCTGGGGCGTCACCGCCGGCGCGCGCCCGGGGGCGCGCGGGTGCAGGTCGCCGTCGTCGCCGAGGACGAGGCGGTCCGCGCGCAGCTGCACGAGCGGGGCGTGCCGGCCGAGCGGATGGGCGCCCTGGGCGACGCCCGCCTGGTCCGCGCCGCCGACGTGTCGACCGCGTACGAGCGGGTCGGGCGCCACGACGGTCTGGGGCTCACGGGACGGCCGCGGACGCGGCTGGGGAGCTTGGCGAGCGCCCGCCTCTATCGCCTGGCCGGGGCGCGCCTGGCGGTGGTGCCCGCGTTCCTGGACCGGGCCGAGTTCTACCTGGCGCTCGATCCGGACGACCTGCTACAGCGCCTGCGCGCCGAGCTCCGCTACCTGTCGCGGCACTGGACGCTGCCGGGGCGCCCCACCCTCGTTCTCTGGGTACCCCGCGACCTCCTGCAGCACGGCGAGGCGGAGCTGCTCCGCTTCGTGCGCGAGGCCGCAGCCGGCGAGGTGGACGGCGTGCCGGTCGTGCTCGGACCGCTGTCGCGCCTCGCGTTGTCGGCCAACGAGGAGCGGATCGACGACCTCGACGACTGGCGACCCGCCGAACGGCCCCTGGACGACGCCCAGCGGCGCGGGCGCGTGGCCCTGACGCCGACGGGTCCGAACGTGCCGCTGTCGCCCGAGGAGGAGCTCGCGATCGAGCTCACCGCCGACACGGACGCGCTCAGCGCGCGCCTCCGCGCCTCGACGAACGCGTACGAGCAGGCCGAGCTGCTCACCGAGCTGAGCGAGCGCCAGGGGACCGACGCGGTCCTCTGGCGCGGCGACGACGGTCCCGTCACGGTCGCGGCGCTGCTGAGCGAGCTGTACGACCGGGCCGGCGATCTGCGGCTGTGGGGCGTCGTCCGGCTGGGCGCCGCCCTGCTCGAGATGGTCGAGCCCACCCTGTCCGACGCGGCCGCGGACCTGCTGGCCGCCCAGAAGCGCCTGCTGGTGGGGAAGGCGTACGCCGACGAGGCCACCGTCGACCGCCCGCTCCCCCAAGCCGAGCTGCTCGGCCTGATCCGGCGGTTCTGCCGCGAGGACGTCCGCGACCGGGTGCTGACCCAGGAGCTGATCGTCGCGCTGGCCGGCCTGCTGCGCGAGGATCCGGAGCGGTTCGAGGGCATCCGCACGTTGCGCCTGGGTCACCTGACGCTGCTGCTGGCCTCCGAGCTGGCGCACGAGGCGGACGTCCCGCAGGACGAGGGGTACGAGCGCCTGGCGTCGCTGCCGCCCAGCGAGGTCCGTCGGCGGCTGCGTCGCCTGCTGCACGGCGACGAGCGGCGGTTCGACCGGCTGCTCGAGCGGCAGGAGCGTCTCGCGGCGCGCCTGCCCAGCGGCGCCGCGCCGTGGGAGAGCGTGACGACCGTGGGCGACGACGGTCCGGCCGCGCCGCCTGCCGCGGGCTGGTGGCGATGGCGCCAGCGCGAGGGAGCGCTGGCCCGCCTGCCCGACGGCTTCGCCCGGCGCGCATGGGACCTGCTACGGCGCTGCGACGGCCTGGTGATCGGCGACAAGCTCGAGCGCCGCAACCGTCTGGACAGCCGCCGCATCACGGGCGAGAGCACCGCGGGCGAGCTCAACTTCGCCCTCCGCGTCGAGCACCTGCTGCACAAGATCCCCAGCCCCGAGTACCGCCAGGTGACGGTCGAGGCGATCCTGGAGCTGTCGCGACTGTTCGCCGCGTCGCCCGATCTTCGCGTGCGGGGCTCGCTGGTGATGGACGTCGTGGTCGGCCACGCGGTCCGGCGGGCGTGGCTCGGGGCCGGTCACGACGTCGCGGCGTACGAGCGCGACAAGGCGGCCGCCTGGGCCGCGTTCTACGACCTTCCGCCGGTCGCCACGCGGGAGGCGGTGCGCTCGGCGTTCGCCTCCCTGCTCGAGACGGGCGAGGCGGCCGACTAGCGGACGTCGTCCGGCGACCTGCCCTGACGGACCACCTGCGTCCACTGCTGCAGCCAGCGGGCCTGCTGGGCCTCGATGCGTGCAGCGTCCAGCGACGCGGTCTGGGCGTCGTCGGGACGGGCCGCGAAGCGCTCGAACGCCTCGGGCAGCGCGACGTCCTCGCGGACGGGGTAGACGAACATCGAGGTGGGCACGGCGGCTTGCACCTCCTCCGAGAGGAGGAAGTCGACCAGCTCGCGCGCCGCGTCGGGGTCCGGGGTGCCGGCCAGCACGCCCGCCGCTTCGATCTGGCGCCAGGCGCAGCCGTCGCACAGCAGGTTCCGGGTCGGCGACGCGTCGAGCTCCTCCTCCGCGAAGATCACTTCCGCCGCGGGACTGGTGGCGTACGACAGCACGATGGGCCGGTCGCCGCCGTAGCGGCTGAACGCCGTGTAGTACGCGTCGGACCAGCCCGACGTCACCCGCAGGTCGGCCTCGCGGAGGTCCGCCCAGTAGTCCAGCCAGTCGTACGAGCCGCCCTCGCCGAAGCGCGCGACGGTGACCAGCAGGAACGCCAGTCCGGGGCTGCTGGTCGCCGGGTCGCTGACCACGGTGGCGCCCGCGAACGTCTGGGTCGTCAGGTCGGTGAGGTCGGTCGGTTCCGGGAGCCCGCGCTCCTCGAGGCCGGCGACGTCGTAGTTGAACGTCACGTAGCCGACCGTGACGGGGGTGAGCAGCTCGCCGGCGAACCGGAGCTCGTCCGAAACGGCGTCCACCCCGCTCGCGACGTACGGCTCGAACAGGTCGCGGGCGCCCTCGCGCGCGATCAGCGCGTCGTCGATGCCGAACAGGACGTCGGCGACGGGACGGCCCGACGTCAGCAGCGCGCGGTTCACGACCTCGCCCGCGTCGCCGCCGGACACGACGCGGAGCTCCAGGTCGTGCTCGCTCTCGAAGGTCGCGACGAGCTCCTCGGGCAGGGTGAACGAGTCGTGCGTCAGCAGCGTGACGTCCTGGGCGGACGCCGTCGCGAGCGTGGCAAGGAGCGCCAGCGCCCACGGAACGAGACGGCCGACGACGCGGCCGGTCGCGATGGAGGAGAGGGTTCGAACGGTGCGGCTCATGGGGTTCCCTTCCGTCACCAGGGAAGGGGATTATGCGTCGGTCACGCTTCCTACGCCCGTACGAACGGGTTCAGGTTCGAGGGTCTGTTCTCAGCCCGTACGTGTCGGGCACCCCTGGCGACGTGCCTCAGCCTAGCCCATCGCGGCCGGTGCGGCGCGTCGCACGGCGTCAGTCGCCGTGCGCCATGCGGGTCGTCGTCCGCGCGGTCGGGCGCAGCCCGGCGGCGATCACGATCGTGACGACGAACAGCGCGGCGGCCATCGCGAACACCGCGCGGTAGCCCAGCTCGCCGCCGCCCAGCAGCGTGGCCAGGCCGACGCCGACCAGGGGCGCGACGGCGCGGCTGGCGGACACGACGGCGTTGTCCAGCCCGAACGCCGAGCCGACCTCGGTCTGGACGGTGACGACGTTCAACAGCGCCGACAGCGACGGCATCAAGCCGCCGACGGCGACGCCGGCCAATCCGTTCAGCAGCAGCAGCTGCGCCCCGGTCTCGACGAACGCCATCGGCAGATAGAACGCGGCCGCGGCCACGGCCGATCCGATCAGCACGGTGCGGTGCCCGATCCGGTCGCCCAGGTTCCCCAGCGCGATGGCCGAGACGGTGCTGGTCGCGGCCGCGATCCCGATCACCAGGCCGGTGAACGTCGCGGTCCGGGCTTCGCTGGCCAGCAGGATCGGGATGAACAGCGGCAGGATCGGAACCAGCACCCCTCGCCCGAGCCAGGCGGCGAAGCGGGCCCAGAACGTGCGGGCCACCCCGGGGGTCCGGAGGATGTGGCTCCAGTCCTTCGCCATTCCCGACAGCTTTCGTGCGTTCTCGGGAGGCGTGAACGCTTCGCGCACGCCGAACTGCACCAGGATCCCGCCCGCCGTCAGGAGCACGGCGGTGATGACGAACGCCGCACGGTAGCCGACCGAGTCGGCCAGGACGCCGCCCAGCACCGGGCCCAGCGCCACGCCGCTGGTCATCGCCGTCTGGAGCGCGCCCAGCGCGAAGCCGGACCGCTCTCGCGGCGCGACGGAGGCGACCAGCGCGTTTCCCGCCGAGACGATGCCCGTCATCACCCCCTGCAGCGCACGCAGCAGGACGAGCTCCTCGGCGCTGCGCACGAACGCCATCGCCAGCACGACGGCGGCGCCGCCGAACAGGGCGCGCTGCACCATCGGTTTCCGTCCCACGCGGTCCGCGACCGCTCCCCAGACGGGGGACGCCAGCATCATCGTGATCGCCTGCGAGCTGAACACCGCGCCGGCCAGGAACACCAGGTCGAGGCCCCACGCGCTGCCCAGCGACGCGACGTAGTTGGGCAGGAACGGGAAGATCATCGAGAAGCCGATCGCCGACAGCAGCTGGGCGACGAACATGATGATCAGGATGCGTTTCCAGTCGTTCACGGGGCTCCGGTTCGAGGGCTCGACGGGGCGACGCTGCGCGATCCGCGTCGTCGGCGGCCCGCACCGTACGCCCGTCCACGCGCGCTACGGGTCGCGTCCGCCACCAACGCGGCGCGCTTGCGCCCGCGCCGCCGCGGCCTCGACCGCTTCCGAGGCCGGCGCAGGGGGACAATGCTCCGCCGCACGATCCGCTACGCTCGGGGCATGTCCGGCACCCACGTGTTCTTCATCGCTCCGACCGGTCCCGGCTCGGGCCTCACGACCGTCAGCCTGGGCCTGGTTCGGGCCCTCGATCGGAAGGGCCTCCGCGTCGCGTTCTTCAAGCCGATCCGCCAGCCGGGTCGCGAGGACGGCCGCGAGCTCTCCACCCACTTCGTCGCCGAGACCAGCGACATCGATCCGATCGAGCCGTTCTCCTGGCCGTACGCCGAGGAGCTGATGACGTCGGGTCGCGAGGGGCAGCTGCTCGAGGAGGTCGTCGGACGCGCTCAGGAGCGCCTCGAGGCCGCCGAGGTGGACGTGCTGATCGTCGAGGGATTGATCGCGACCGCCGACCATCCGGAGCTGGACACGCTGAACGAGCGCGTCGCGACCGCGTTCGACGCGGAGGTGGTGCTGGTGGGCTCGATCGGCCGCGGCACCCCCGAAAGCCTGTCCGAGCGGATCGAGATGATGGCCCAGCACTTCGGCGGCGTGGACGACAGTCGCCTGCTGGGCGCGATCGTGAACAAGCTCAACGCGCCCGCGCAGGAGGTCACGGCCGCCGCGCGGACGGCACGCACGGAGCCCGAGGAGGTGCTGGACGAGGTCGCCGTGCAGCGCCGCATGGGCGTGTTCGACGACGACTTCCGCCTGATCGGCGCGATCCCGTGGGATCCGAGCCTCGTCTCGCCGCGCACGCTGGACGTCGCGCGCCAGCTGGAGGCGCGCATCCTGAACGAAGGGGAGCTGAAGCGTCGGCGACTGGTCGACGTGTCGGTGGTGGCCCGCACGGTGGCGAACATGACGCACCGGTTGCGACCCGGAGCGCTGATCATCACGCCAGGCGACCGGGACGACGTGATCCTCGCGGTCGCGATGGCGTCGCTGAACGGCGTTCCGCTGGCCGGCCTGGTGCTGACCGGCGGCATCGAGCCGGACGAGCGGATCATGAAGCTGTGCGAGCGCGCCGTGGCGGACGGCCTGCCGGTGCTGCTCGTCGAGTCCGACAGCTACGTGAGCGCCGCCCAGGCGGCCGCGATCAACCTCGAGGTCCCGCCGGACGACCTGGAGCGCATCGAGCGCGTGATGGACGAGGTCGCCTCGCACCTCGACGTCGAGTGGCTGGCCGCGCGCTGCGCGACCGACCGCGAGCCGCGGCTGTCGCCACCCGCGTTCATGCATCGGCTGGTCACGCGGGCGCGCCAGGCGGACAAGCGCATCGTGCTGCCCGAGGGCGCCGAGCCGCGGACGGTCCGCGCTGCGGTCCGCAGCCACGAGCGCGGCATCGCGCGCTGCGTGCTGATCGCGAAACCGGACGAAGTCCGACGGGTCGCCGAGACGCAAGGCCTGGAGCTGCCCGACGAGCTCGAGATCCTGAACCCGACGGTGCATCGCCGCGAGCGCTACGTCGCGCCGATGGTCGAGCTGCGCAAGCACAAGGGCATGACGGAGCCGGTCGCTCGGCAGCAGCTCGAGGACACCGTGGTGCTGGGGACGATGATGCTGGCGCACGGCGAGGTCGACGGCCTCGTCTCGGGCGCGGTCCACACGACGGCGAACACCGTTCGGCCCGCCATGCAGCTGATCAAGACCACGCCCGAGGCCAAGCTGATCAGCTCGGTGTTCTTCATGTGCCTGCCCGATCAGGTGCTCGTCTACGGCGACTGCGCGATCAATCCCGATCCGAACGCGGAGGAGCTGGCCGACATCGCGATCCAGTCGGCCGACTCGGCCGTCTACTTCGGGATCGAGCCGCGCGTGGCGATGATCAGCTACTCGACCGGGGCGTCGGGCGAGGGAAGCGACGTCGAGAAGGTGCGCGAGGCGACCCGCATCGCTCAGGAGCGGCGTCCCGACTTCCTCATCGACGGCCCCCTCCAGTACGACGCGGCGTCGGTCGCGTCGGTAGCGGAGACGAAGGCGCCGGACAGCCCGGTCGCCGGCCGGGCCACCGTGCTGATCTTCCCGGACCTGAACACGGGGAACACGACGTACAAGGCGGTCCAGCGAAGCGCGAACGTGGTTTCGATCGGTCCGATGCTGCAGGGCCTGCGGCGTCCGGTCAACGACCTGTCGCGCGGCGCGCTGGTGGACGACATCGTCTACACGATCGCCCTGACCGCGATCCAAGCCAGGCAGGCCGAGGAACGCGAAGCCGGCTGACCCGGCACGATCGGCGGACGCCGCTGCGCCGCGCTGTCGAGCGCCTGCTGCCGCCGGGTCGCGCGACGACAGCGAGCCGCGATCGAGCCCCTTCGCCGGGACCGTCCTCATTCGCCGTGACGTGTTTCGCTGCGCATGCGCGACAACGCGTACGAGATGCGCACGTCGCCGCGTTCGCAGCTCACGAAGCTCGTGCTGGACGCGAGGCTCGTTTCCACGTGCGCATCTTCGCCCTGGATTCGCGCATGTGCGAATCCAGGCTTCGGGAAAGACGATCGATCGGCGCGCCCGCGACGCGGGCGTGGCGCCGACCCGGCGCTCCGACCGTCCCTTGGATCGGCGCACCGACCGCTGCCGTCCGGGCTGCGGTCCCGTCGGCCCCTCGGCGGTATGCTGATCGGCCGTGACCATCGCCGCAGCGCTCCTCGACAAGCTGGCCTACCCACGCGTGGCGACCGCGCTGGCGGAACGTGCCGCGACGCGGCTGGGCGTCGAGCGGGCGGAAGCGCTCGCACCGCTGGAAGACCGCGCCGAGGTCGGCCGGCGCCTCGACCGGGTCGACGAGATCCTGGCCTCGAGCGAGCTCCCCCTCGGCGGTATCGAGGACGTGCGGCCGTGGCTGGCGCAGGCGCGCGACGGCCGGATGCTCGAGGGGAGCGAGCTGCTTTCGGTCGCCTACACGCTGGACGGCACGGAGCGGCTGCGTCGCGCGGTGGCCGAGAGCGACCGTCCCGCGCTGAACGCGCTCGCCGCGGAGATGGGCAGCTTCGAGGGCTGGCTCAGGATGGTGCGCGAGCGGCTGGACGGCGACGGCGAGGTGCGCGACGACGCGACGCCCAAGCTCCGCGAGATCCGGCGGCGGCTGCGGCCGCTGCGCGGCCGGATCCGCGACCGCATGCACAAGCTGCTCGAGCAGTACGCCGACGCGGTCCAGGATCCGATCGTCACGCTGCGGCGCGACCGCTACGTGATTCCGATCCGGGCGTCGGCGCAGTCGCGCGTGCCCGGCATCGCGATCGACGCCAGCGACTCGGGACGCACGGTGTTCCTGGAGCCGCAGTCCGTGGTGGCCATGAACAACGAGCTCGCGCTGCTCGAGTTCGAGGAGCGCGACGAGGTGCGCCGCATCCTGCTCGAGCTGGGCCGCCGCATCGCGGACCATCCCGAGGTGGACACCACGCTGGAGCGGGTCGCCGAGCTGGACCTCGCGAACGCGTCCGCCCGCCTGGCGGAGGACTGGGGCCTGCATCGCTGCGAGCCCGGCGACGCGGACGGCCTCGTGGCGCTCCCTGCCGCGCGTCACCCGCTGGTCGAGGCGTGCGTCCCGAACGACCTGGACCTGGACGCCGAGCGTCGGCTGCTGATCGTCACCGGTCCGAACGCGGGTGGCAAGACGGTGCTGCTCAAGACCTTGGGGCTGGCGGTCGCGATGGCGCAGAGCGGCCTGGGCGTCGCGGCGGGCGATCCGGCCACGCCGCCGCGGCTCCCGTGGTTCGCGACGGTGCTTGCCGACATCGGCGACGAGCAGTCGATCGAGGCGTCGTTGTCGACCTACGCCGGGCATCTCACGAACCTCGCGAGGATCGTGCGCGAGGCCGACCCCGCTACGCTGGTGCTCATCGACGAGCTGGGCTCGGGAACCGATCCGGACGAGGGGGCGGCGCTGTCGCAGGCGATCCTCGAGGAGGTGCTCGCGACCGGGGCGCGCGGTCTGGTGACGACCCACCTCGCGCCGCTCAAGGTGTTCGCGTCGGACACGGCCGGCGTGCGGAACGCCGCGATGCGGTTCGACGTCGAGCGCCTGACGCCCACCTTCCACATGGCCGTCGGGCAGCCGGGACGCAGCTACGCGCTCGCGATCGCCGAGCGGCTGGGACTGAGGCGGGACGTGCTGGACCGGGCGTCGCGGATCCTGGGCCCGGAGGGCGAGCGTCTGGAGCGGCTGCTGGCGACGCTCGAGCGGCAGCGCGAGGAGCTGGGGGAGCGCCTGGCCGAGACGGAGAGCGCGCGCGAGGCCGCGAGGGACGAGGCCGACCTGCTGCGCACCGAGCTGGACCGACTACGCCGCCGCGAGGACGACCTGATGGCCGAGGCGGCGGCGCGCGCGGACGCGAAGCTGCAAGAAACGCTGCAGCGGGCCACGCGGCTGACGAAGACCGCTCGCAGCGAGGAGGGCGAGGGACGCTCGCAGGCGCTCGAGGAGATCCGTCGACTACGGGCCGAGGCGCAGAAGCGGGCCAAGCCGTCGCGGCCGGCGTCGCAGGCGCCCAGCGAGCCCGCCTCGCGACTGCGTCCGGGAACGCGGGTGCGCGTGCCGGCCTACGACGCCGAAGGACCGATCGTGGAGCTGCGCGGCGACACGGTCCAGGTGCAGCTGGGCCTTCTGCGGGTGGAGGCCGGCACCGACGAGGTCGAGCCGGTCGCTCCGCCCAGCCGTCCGAAAGGCTCCGGCGGCCAGCCGGCGGCGAGCTTCGGCGTCGCGTTCGACGAGGAGCTGAACGTTCGTGGCGACCGGGTCGAGGAGGCGCTCGAGAAGATCCGCGACTTCGTGCTCGAGGCCCAGGCGATGAAGATCGGCAAGATCCGGATCCTCCACGGCAAGGGCACCGGCGCGTTGCGGGACGCCGTCCGCAGCTACCTCAAGGACGAGAAGCGGGTCGAGCGGTTCGAGGACGCCGTTCCGTACGAGGGCGGCCACGGCGTGACCGTGGCGTACCTCGACGTCTGAGCGGGGTGCGCTCCCCGGCGATCGGACCTGTGCGTGCCACCGCGGCGCTGGCGCGGTAGCCTTGCCCGCATGAGAGCTCCCGCCTCCTCGGCCTCGTCCTCCTCCTCGACCGCCTCGGCGAGCGGCGCGACCCGTCGTGCGCTGGTGTTCGACCTGGACGGCACGCTGATCGACAGCCTGCCCGACATCGTCTGGAGCTTTCGTGCCGCGTTCGAGGCCGAGGCCGTGCCGGCACCCGCCGAGGCCGACGTCCGCACGCTGATCGGGCGCCCGCTCGAGGAGATGGTGGCGGCGTTCGTGAGCGACGGCTCGGACGTGACGCCGATCTGCGACGCCTACCGGCGGATCTACCCGCTCCACTTCACCGAGCGCACCCGGCCGTTCCCGGGGGCGACCGAGGTGTTGGCGGAGGTTCGGCGGCGCGGCTGGGCCACTGCGGTCGCGACGACGAAGCGGACCTCGATGGCGACCAGGCTCGTGACGGCGCTGGGGCTGGACCCGTACCTCGACCACGTTCAGGGAACCGACGATCTGCCCCACAAGCCGGCACCGGACGTGATCCACGCTGCCTTGGCGGCGCTCGGCGCCGAGGGGGCGTGGATGGTGGGCGACACGGTCAGCGATCTTCAGGCGGGCCGGGCGGCCGGTCTGCGGACCTACGCAGTCAGCTGGGGGACGCACGATGCACGGCGCCTGGCGGAGGCGGCCCCCGACGTGCTCGAGCCCGACCTGTGGCGACTGTTGGAGCTGGTGCCCGCGGCGCCCTCCTGATCAGGAGCGATCCGGAGACCGTTCCGCGGACACGCACGTGCGACCGCGTCCCCGTCGGAGCGGTCGTTCGAAGGCCACGAGCGCCCCTGGTACCATCGCTCATGGACCGACTCGAGAAGCAGTACGTCATCGACGCCCTGGCGGAAGACTCCTGGCGGATGTTCCGGATCATGGGCGAGTTCGTCCAAGGGTTCGAAGAGATGGCCGACGTCGGCAAGGCGGTCACGATCTTCGGGTCGGCGCGGCTGAAGCCCGACCACGCCGTGTACGAAAAGGCGGAAGAGCTGGCCCGGGACCTGGCCGAATCGGGCTACGCCGTCCTGACCGGGGGAGGTCCCGGCGTGATGGAGGCGGGAAACAAGGGCGCGTTCGAGGCGGGCGGACGGTCGGTGGGGCTGAATATCGCGCTGCCGCACGAGCAGGCGCCCAACGCCTATCAGACCGACGGGCTGGACTTCAAGTACTTCTTCGTCCGCAAGGTGATGCTGGTGAAGTACTCGACCGCGTTCGTCGCGTTCCCCGGCGGCTTCGGCACGATCGACGAGCTGTTCGAGGCGCTCACGCTGATCCAGACGAAGAAGATCAAGCCGTTCCCCGTCTACCTGGTGGGCGTCGACTACTGGCAAGGCCTGATCCAGTGGCTGCAGGGCACGCTGGTCCGCCAGGGGACCGTGTCGGAGCGCGATCTGCACCTGTTCAAGGTCGTCGACGACGTCAGCGGCATCCCGGGCGAGATCGACGAGTACTACCGGTCGAAGAACCACGGCGGGTTCGATCTGCCGTACTGACGCGCCGACGAGCGGCACGCAGCGAGATGTGTTGACACGAGGACACTCAGATCTTATGCTTCGAGTGTGCGGCGTCGCGCCAGCGCCGAAGGGCGCTCGCGGCGCCTCCGAACACCACTCGCAAGGAGGTTCTCATGGCACTCGTCCGTACCCGCCCGATCCGCGACTGGGGCGTCGATCCCGAGGCGTTCGACTCGATCGATCGTCTGTTCGAGCGCATGTCGGCACCCGTCCTGAGCGCCACCGCGAACGCGGCGCAAGCGTCGCCGTTCGACCTGTACGAGACCGACGACGCGCTCGTGCTCGAGATGGCCGTGCCTGGCGTCTCCGCCGACCATCTCGACGTCAGCATCGAAGGGCGTCAGCTCTCGATCCGCGGCACGCTGCCCGAGGAAGACGATGGGGAGGAAGGCCGCCGATACTGGACGCGCACCCTCCCGCGCGGCGAGATCGGCCGCACCATCAAGCTTCCCGCCGGCGTCGACGCCGAGGCCGTCACCGCACGCGTGCACGAAGGCGTACTGACCCTCACGATGCCCAAGATCCAGGAGGCGAAGGTCAAGAAGATCGCGATCTCCCGCGACTGAGCCCGTCGCAGAGACGCAAAGCGCGCGATCGCTCGCACGCGAACGCGCCCCCGGAACCGATCGGGGGCGCGTTCGTCGTGCCGTGGTCGTGCGCGTCGTGCCCGCCGCGGGCCCGGAGACCGCGAGGCGCGCCGGCTCGGAAGCGCCGGCTCAGAACCGCAGCCCGCCGTCCGTGAACGGCGGCAGCGCCTCGAGCCCGAACACCTGCGCCGCGATGGCGTAGATCTCGGCCGGCTCGAGGCCCTGGCCGAGGTACCTCTCGTCGCCACGCCACAGCTCCACGTGCGGATGCGGCCCGTCCTCCGTGCCCTGGACGGCCTCCGAGGTGCCCGAGTTGCCGGTGAACCCGATCACCGCTCCCTGCATCACCGGCGCGCCGGCCACGATGCCCTCCGCGACGCCGGAAAGGTGGGCGTAGCGCGTCACGAACCCACCCGCGTGGCGGATCCAGACCTGTCGCCCACGAAGCGCGTCGAGCACCTCCGGCGGCGTGTCGAGCGACCCCACGGCGCTGTCGATCAGGGCGTCGTACCCCGCCTGGTCCAGCTCGCGGTAGTCCACGTCCGCGCGGATCACCTCGCCCGACGCGGCGGCGCGTTGCGGCGTCCCGTACGCGATCTCGACACTGACCGTGCCGTCGTAGAAGTCGAACCCCTCGTGGGTGCCGTTGCGGTAGGCGCGCGGCGCGCCGGGCAGGTGGCTTGCCCGCGAGCTGATCGTGGCGCCGTCGATCGGGACCAGGTAGGCCGACGGCCAGCCGCGCGCGAACGCCTCGCCGCCCCGGAGCTCACGAAGCGATGCGGGCCAGTCGGTCAGCTCCTCGAGTCGGGACCACAGGCCGCTGCCGCGCACGCCGGCGTTCCCTGCGGCCAGCTCCAGCGCCCTTCGGCCTTCGGCGTCGGCGACGTGCGGGTCCGAGCCGGCGTTCAGCAACAGGAGCGTGGTCGACGCGGTGGGCGCGGCGTCGGCTGCGAACATCAGCGCCGTCCAGCCGGTCTCGGACCGGGCGTGGACGTCGGCGCCCGCCGCGAGGAGGACACGGAGGGCGTCGTCGTGCCCCCCGGCGGCGGCCAGCATCAGCGCCGTCCGGCCGAACGGGTCGGCCCCGTCGAGCGGTGCGCCGCCGTCCAGGGCGAGTCGCGCTGCGGCGGGATCGCCGCTCTCGGCGGCGTCGAGCAGCACCGCCACCGGCGCCGCCTCCGCCGCGGGCGGTGACGCGCCGGGGAGGCCCACGACGCCGAAGCTCCAGAGGGCGGCGAACGCCGCGACGGAGAGGACCAGAACGATCGCGAGAGCTCGAAGCATGCCGAGATGCTACCGCGGCTCCACGAGCCTCCGATGAGCCGCCCGGGCCCGCGTCGTGGGCCGCAGCAGGGGGCTACGAGGGTGACGTATGGTGGGCGGATGCGTCGGCCCTCCCTCCTCCTCGTACGTCGTGAGCTGCTGGACCTGATGGGGGTCGCGGGGCCGTTGATCCTGGCGCAGCTCGCGCAGATGAGCATGAGCTTCGTCGACACGCTGATGGCGGGGCGGCTCGGCCAGGACGCCCTGGCCGGGATCGCACTGGGCAGCGTGGTCTACCAGCTGATCACCATCGTGTCGATGGGCGTGCTGTTCTCCGTCGCGCCGCTGGTGTCGCAGGCGTTCGGCGCGGGCGACCAGGACGGGGCCGGACGGGCCGCACGTCAGGGCTTGTGGCTCGCTGCGCTGCTGTCCGTACCCGGCTTCGTGCTGTTCCGCAGCGCCGAGCCGCTCCTTCTGGCGTTGGGACAGGAGCCCGAGGCGGCGGCGCTGGCGGCCGGCTACCTGGCAGCCGCCGCGTTCGGGTTCCTGCCCTCGTTGCTGCTCACCGCGCTGCGAGGCTTCCTCGAGGGCCTCTCCGACACCCGGCCGATCATGGTCGTTCTGTTCGTCGGCATCGCGCTCAACGTGGCGGCCAACAACGCGTTCATGTTCGGCCGCTGGGGATTCCCCGAGCTGGGGCTGGTCGGAACGGGCGTCGCGACCGCCATCGTGTACACGGTGATGGCGATCGCGGCCGGCACCTACGTCGCCGTGCGCTACCGCGCGTATCGCGTGCTCCGGGGGCTGCGGCGTCCCGACCCGACCGTGCTTCGCGAGCTGTTCCGGGTGGGCTGGCCGATCGGACTGACGCTGGGCTTCGAGGGAGGGCTCTTCTCCTTCACGGCGCTGCTGATGGGCCTGTTCGGGCAGGCGGCCCTCGCGGGGCATCAGATCGCGATCCAGGCCGCTTCGGTGACGTTCATGATTCCCGTCGGACTGGCGATCGCGACCGGCGTCCGCGTCGGTCAGGCGGTCGGTCGTGGGGACACGGCCGGGGTGCGTCGCGCAGGCATGACCGGCATCGTGTCGGCGGTAGCGGTGATGCTCGGAACGGCCGCGCTGTTCCGGTTCGCACCCCGCCTGGTCGCAGCGGTGTTCCTGAACCCGGACGATCCGGCGAACGCCGACGCGATCGGCTACGCCGTGACGTTCCTGAGCATCGCGGCGCTGTTCCAGGTGGTCGACGGAATCCAGGTCGCCGCGTCGGGGGCGCTGCGCGGCCTGCGCGACACCCGCGTGCCGATGGTGATCTCGCTGGTGGCGTACTGGCTGATCGGCATGACGGTGTCGACGCTCCTGGCGTTCCCCCTGGGCTACGAGGGGCGCGGCCTGTGGGCCGGCCTCGTGGCCGGACTGGGCGTGGCCGCCGTGCTCCTGTTGCGGCGGTTCCTGCGCCTCTCGTCCCCCGCGTCGCCGTCGATGCGGCGCATGGCCACGATCGGGCGTGGGGTACACTCCTGAGCGTGGGAACGCTCGCTTCGATCACCTTCTATGCCGTCATCGTCCTGGTCGCCATGACCGCAGCCGCGGGGATCTTCTCGTTTCTCGGCATCTGGCTGTCCGAACAGTCCGAGGAGGACGCAGGCCACTGAGTCGCGCCGGCCTCGCAGGTCGCCTCGCGACCTCGCTCCGCGCCTACCTGAACGACCGCGCCGTCTCGTCCGGGACGGCGTACGGCGTTCTGCGCGGCGCGTTTCTGGCGACGTTCGCGGCGCAGGCGGTGGTCGCAGGGGCGGTCGCGCTCGCCGCGGTCGCACTGGCAGGCCGGAACGTCGCTCCGAGCCCGTGGATCGCGCTGGTGCTGATCGTGGCCGCGGCGGGCCAGGTCGCGGTCGGCGGCGCAATGGGCGCTTACGGCGTGCGGCAGGCGGGCCGTCTGGCCCGCGGCCTGGCGCTGCACCGGGTCGCCGCGCGGACGGCCGACGAAACGGCCGACGCGTCGAGCGACGATGGTAGGGAAGCGGAGATCGACGAGCACCGGCGGGTTCGCGTCGCCCGTAGCTCGGCGCTGTCCCAAACGCTGCTCTCGGCGGTGTTGCTGTCGACGCCCAGCTGGTTCGTCGCGTTCGCCTGGGCCACCGGCCAGAGCGCGATCACGCTCCTGGCGCTGCTCGCCACGGCCGCGCTCGGGATCGCGGTCGGAACGATGCAGATCGGAGCTTTGGCGCGAGCGGTGACGTTGCGCGAACGCTAGGCCCCGCTCGCGCCGCCTGCGTCGGACCCGTTTCCCGACTGCTGTTCGAACCAGGCCCGCCAGTCCCAGCTGCTCTTGTGCACCCGCGCCAGCTGGAACGTCTCCGTGGTCTCGATGCCCGGAACCTCGTTCGGGAGCCGCTCGGACACGAACTCGTGGAGCGCGTCGATGCTCGGATGCAAGGTCTGGATGATGAGGTCCGCCGAGCCGAAGCTGCTGCCGACGAAGCGGACGTTGGGCAGCGCCGTGAGCGCCTCGGCCGCCTCCTGAGAGCGGCCCGCGCGGGTACGGATCAGCGTGATCGCCGTGACGGGCACGCCCAGCTTGAGCGGATCGCCGACAGCGGTGATGCGGATCCAGCCCGACTGCACCAGCCGCTGCACGCGCGATCGCACGGTCGCCTCGGCCACGCCGAGGTCGCGCGCGATCTCGCGGTAGGGACGTCGCCCGTCGTCTTCGAGCGCCATGATGATGCGTTGATCGAGCCGATCGAGGTCCAAGACAGCCCGCCTCCGAGTCGTCGAGTGTCGCCGCGTCGCGAGGACGCCGCGCATGGATGTTGCTCGACCGTATCACGGCTGCGCATTGCGCAGCAAGATTGGGCGTGCATATTGACAATGCGCAACGACGCGCCGTAGTCTCTGCGCAAGCCGTGGCGGGGCGCGGATCTCCGGAGTCGCACGATCCGGTCCCCTCGCGTTGGCCGGGCCGCGTCTCTGCGGTCCGTGAGGGAGGTTCCATGAAGCGTCTCGTCCCGATGGTGTTCCTGCTTCTCCTGCTCGGCGGCGCCTTCGCGCAGAACGACGTCCGCGTCGGCTTGGCGGAGGATCCCGACGTCCTCGACCCCGACCTGGGCCGCACCTACGTCGGTCGCATCGTGTTCGCCAGCATGTGCGACAAGCTGTTCGAGATCACGCCCGACCTGGAGATCTTCCCGCAGCTCGCCGCCGGCTTCGAGGTCGCGGACGACGGCCTCTCGATGACGATCGACGTCCGCTCCGGGGTGGTGTTCCACGACGGGACGCCGTTCGACGCCGAAGCGCTGAAGTACAACCTCGATCGCTCCAAGACGTTGCCCGGCTCCAATCGCGCCAGCGAGCTCGCGCAGGTCCAGTCGGTCGAGATCGTCGACGCGGACACGGTGCGTCTGAACCTGAGCCAGCCGTTCGCGCCGCTGATCGCGCTGCTCGCCGACCGCTCGGGCATGATGGTCTCGCCGACCGCCGCCGAGGAGCTGGGCGAGGAGTTCGGCCGCTCGCCCGTCTGCGCCGGCCCGTTCCGCTTCGTCGAGCGCATCGCGCAGGACCGGATCGTGCTCGAGCGCTTCGCCGACTACTGGGACGCGGACGCCGTCGCGATCGACAGCGTCACGTTCCTCCCCATCCCCGACAGCAGCGTCCGCCTGGCCAACCTGCAGGCCGGCGACCTGGAGATCATCGAGCGGGCCGCCCCGACCGACCTGGGCATCATCCGCTCCGACGACGGCCTGGCCCTCCCCAGCGCCGCCAGCCTGGGCTACCAGGGGATCACCGTCAACATCTCGAACCCGGAGCAGCGCGATCACCCGCTTTCCGCGGATCCGCGCGTGCGCGAGGCGCTCGAGCTCGCGATCGACCGCAACGTGGTCAACGACGTCGTGTTCGGCGGCGAGTTCATCGTCGGCAACCAGCCGGTCCCGCCGAGCAGCCCCTGGTACATCAGCGAGTACCCCATGACGGAGTACGACCCCGAGCGGGCGCGCGCCCTGCTGGACGAGGCCGGCTACGACCGCGTCGCGTTCGAGCTGATGGTCGCCAACAACCCGCAGTCCGTCCGCCTGGGCGAGGTCGTCCAAGCGCTGGGCGCGCAGGTCGGCTTCGACGTCAGCGTGCGCTCGACCGAGTTCGCGACCGCCCTCGATCTGCAGGAGCAGGGCGCGTACGACACGTTCCAGGTCGGCTGGTCCGGCCGCCTCGATCCCGACGGAAACATTCACCAGTACCACACCTGCACGGGCAACCTGAACGAGACCGGGTACTGCGACGAGGAGACCACGCGCCTGCTGAACGAGGCGCGCGGCGCGACCGGCTTCGAGGCCCGCTACGAGCTGTACCGCGATGCGGCGCTGCGCTACCTGCCCAACCGCCACATCATCTACCTCTACCACCAGCAGCTGTTCTTCCCGCACACGACCGACCTGGCCGGCTTCGAGGCCTACCCCGACGGCATCATCCGCTTCCAGGGCGTGACGCTCCAGTAAGACGCCGCACCGCACGGGCAGGGGCGGGCCGCGGCCCGCCCCTGCCCGTCCGAGGAGAGATGTGCTCCCCTTCATCCTGCAGCGCGTCCTCACCGCGATCCCGACCTTGCTGATCGTCACGGTGATGGTGTTCGGCATCCAGCGGGCCCTGCCCGGCGATCCGGCGGTCATCCTCGCCGGCGAGCAGCAGGACCCCGAGGTGATCGCCTTCATTAGGGCCAAGTACCGGCTCGACGAGCCCGTCCCCATCCAATATCTCGCTTGGCTCGGCCAGCTCGCGCGCGGCGACCTCGGGTCGTCGATGCGCACCGGCGAGCCCGTCTCTTCGCTGATCTTCTCCAAGCTGCCCGTCACCGTCGAGCTGGCGCTGCTCTCGATCCTCGTCGCCGTCGCGATCGCCCTGCCCGCCGGCGTCGTCGCGGCCGCCCGAAAGAACAGCGCCTTGGACGTGACCGGAACGATCCTGGCGCTGTCCGGGCTGTCGATCCCGAACTTCTGGCTCGGCATCATGCTGATCCTGCTCGTGTCCGTCAACCTGGGCTGGCTGCCCGCGTCCGGCTACGTCTCGCTGTTCGACGATCCGG
>Ga0102943_1000831_pt1 | contig 19904 bp, 22 predicted proteins | sample SalPonC_black_MG_FD_78174 | JGI IMG/M metagenome (GOLD analysis project Ga0102943, IMG submission 78174) | Salt pond soil microbial communities from South San Francisco under conditions of wetland restoration - Salt Pond MetaG... | ecosystem: Environmental > Aquatic > Marine > Intertidal zone >...
CTCAGGATTGCAAGCAATCCCTTTCTCGTTCGACTTGCATGTGTTAAGCACGCCGCCAGCGTTCATTCTGAGCCAGGATCAAACTCTCCAGTTATAATCCTTTACTAAAACTTTTAAGGTCTGTCCGTTATCTACATAACAGCCATTGTCTTAGACCCGCTCTTTATTACTTCACTGACCAATTTTCAAAGATCAAAAAAAATCTTCCCGGAGCAGGCAAGCACTGTCTCCTCCGTGAAGACCGGCGTAATATGCATGAATTTGAATCTGCTGTCAAACTCTTTTTTTAAAAATGTTTTAATTTTTACTAACATCTCGTTTTTACGTATTAAATCGGCTTTTTAAAAATCCTTGATCCATCCAGACAGGATAAACACCATGACCGTTTTGGGCTGTTTCCCTGTTTTTATTTTTTGACCCATGGTAAAGATATTGCCTTTAAAGGATACAAGAATTATGGCCCTTGTTTATTTAGACGCCTCTTCTGCTATTTTGCTGTTCCGGGCCGGATTGTTTGAACAAACCGCCCGAATCTTTTCCCTTGTATTGGCACACGAGGTTTTCAGGGAGATTAACCAGGATGGTTATCCCGGTGCCGGGCATTTCAGGGATATGGCTGCATCCGGAAAAATAAAGGTCCTGGAGCCAAAACCCCATTTCACTTTCCCAAGGGGGATGACCGGATTTTCCGCCTTGGATACAGGAGAGCAGGAAACCATTGCCCGTTATCTGGGATCAGAATCCCCTGCCGGCTCATTTATCCTCATGGACGACGGTCAAGGGGCCCGGTTCTGCTGCCACCATCACATCCCTTTTATCAACGCCCTTCTGGTTCCCAAAATTTTCTGGTATTCTGGTCTTATGAAGGAAACCCAAGCCAAAGAAAAAATGCAGCTGCTCACAGGGTTGGGCCGGTACAGCCGCAGGATCATATCAAAAGCCGGAAAGCTCTCTTGTAAGGATCTGGCCGATTTTATTGTGAAAAAGGGATAAGGCATCTGCGTTGATCTGGCCAAATCCCTTTACCTGGGCTGGAACAAATTCGGCCAGAAGCGCCCCCTGGCCGGGTGGGGCTTGTTGGATTCAATGCGATCCATCACCAAGAAATTTTTCATGGCCATGTCTTTTTCCAAAGCGGCATAAAGTCGCTTGTCTTGAACCAGATTGCCTTTTGTTGATGGAACATCATAGCCAACGATTAAATGATTGTTTTCAAAAACAAACCTGTGTGGCATGCCCGGGGGAAAATTTGATTTTTCCGCGGGCATGATTTTTTATGCAATATTGGTGTTGACCTGTTTAGCGGGTCAATTGGAAAAATCGGATGCCACCCTTTTTTTTGACGTCACTGTAGCACAGACCCTCTTTTATGGAGGCGGAAACCCGCGCATTGTCCGTGACCACGGAGCCGCACAGGTAGTCTGCACCATGGTCGAACAATACCGGGGTGACCGGGGTGGTGGGGCCCAGGATGATGATTTTTGCCTTGGTTGCCCGGGAAAGATACCAGGACATCTGCCGGGTGAGCAGGGTGGTGGCGGTCAGGGCAAGGACATCCAGCCGGGGCAGGACCTCTTCCCAGCGGGGTTTTGGCAGGGCGCCAGGGACATCTTTGAGTTCAAAAAGATGGAGGGTACCCACAAAATCCGCTAGGGTGGGGACAAAGGGGAAATTTCCCACAAGCCCCACGGTTTTATCTTTTCCAAGATCCTTGATCAGCTTGTCTGCAGGGTAGTCGTTTTTTTCCAGGGTTGCAGGATCATCGGCATTTGCCGCATTCAGGGCGGCAAATCCCAGGGAAATAGCATAGGGGGATGGGGAACTGACCAGGGCGGCCGCCTCTTTTACAGGTTTTCCCACAAGGCTTTGGGCAAGATCGGCCTCGTCTTTTCTCGGCCGGGCGCCCAGGAATGCGGCAAGGCCCATTCTGCCGCCTGCGGTGATACCGGTGAAGTTGGGGCCTTCAGCCACATCGTCCACCATGGCATCGGGGTTGATCATGGCGGAAAGCATCTGATTTACAAGTTCTTTTTCCCTGTTTTCAAGGGGCCGGTCCAAAAGGGTGTCTGGTCCGGGGGATTTGGGTTCGCCGTGTTTACAACTCATATTTACCTCCCAAGGGCTGGTTTTTTCCAGGTCAGGACCGTGAATCCGGCCAGGGCCAGGATCATCACGGCGTATACGCTGAAAAAGAATAAATTAAAATAATTTCGGGTGAAGTTCAGGGTGATGCCGGGCTGCCCCTTTTTTTTGTCATAGACAAATTCGGTGATGGTGGCCTGAAAAAAGTCCTGGCGCAAAGGGGAGAGCATATAAAGGGTGCGGGCATCATTTTGATTTTTTTTGGGGTCAACCAGGAGTTGGGCCCAATTGTGGTCAAGTCCCACCCGTTCTTTGACCATCATTTTTCTCTGGTGATTTTTAGGGGCGGTCAAAATGGCAATCTCATCTGAAAATACCACCTGGTTCACCTTGATTTCATATCCCAGGGCTTTGTGGGTCTGCCCTGCAAACAAGGTCACCTGGCTTGATTTTTTGCTCAGCCCCAGGGTCAGGCCGTGGCAGACCAGGACCGCCAGAAAAAGCAGGTGGAGGGCGAGAAAGAGCCATTGCCTGGACCCCTTTGTTTTTATGGCCGGTGCAAGCTGCCGGGTCAGGCAGCAGCAGACCCCGTTGACCAGGAGGATAAAGGCCACAAGGCAGAGGCCGGTAAACCAGGCCGTTACCAGGGGGGCCTCCTGCCATGAAGTGCCCAGCCAGTCAAAGAGGTTTTCATGGTTCAATGCCGTAAAAACAGATTTATTGGCCAGGCTCAGGGGCATGCCGGCGGCCAGAAGCGCAATAAGGGCTGCAAGGGAGTACCAGGTCAGCCGGGTGGTGCTCAAACGGTGTATCATGGTGAGGTTCCTAACTATCTTGTAAAAAATGTCACCCGGAGGGCCAGGGTCTGTTTGGGGTATCCTAACATATTGGATCTGCCCTGGGTTAATAGAAGAAAATCATATACAGGCCGAAGATGCCGGGCAGGGCCCCTGAGATCCCTTTGAAAACTGGGTTGAGGACGCCTTTTTTGGGTGCCGGCAAATGGCAGGCCGCCATGACCAGGAGAAAGAGCAAAGAGGCCCTGAAAAATCCCCGGCTCCACTGCCAGGAATCCCCCAGCCAGTTCAGGCACCACAGGGATCCGCTCCACTCCCCTGAAAGATAGATGCAGGTGCCCACAAGCAGGGTGTTCCTGCCCCCGGCCCAAAGAGCGGCCCTGTCCGACCCCTTTCCCATGCCCGAAAGATACTGGGCGCTTGCCTGGGCCAGAAATCCCACGGCCAGGAGCCTGAACATGAAAAAGAGTTTTACCCAGAGGTTCTGATACATATAATAATCCGGATTCAGCTCCATGGGAGAGGTCCATTCAAGGGCCAGCATGAGTGTGGCAATGGCGCCTGCTATGGTATAAAAAATCCGGGGATTTTTAAGGCCAAAGCCAAATTTCAGTGCCAGGACGCCTGTGATGCAGGTCAGGGCGCAGCAGGCTTCAAAGGGGCCGAAAAGGGGGGGCCTTCCCGCCTGTACCAGGATCAGGCCGCATCCGAAACATCCGGCAAGGCTTCTGGCGCCCAGAAGGATGAGATGCAGCCGTTTGGCCCGGATCAGGGCGGCGCAGGTTTCAGCCAGGCAAAGAGCAAAGAGGATGTAATAGATGTAAAGTGTCATGGTTTTCCTTTGAAAATGGTGTCGGGGAAGAACAGGTTCCCCCTGCCCTTCAGGGTGACGGGGGATATTTTTGTGTCATAAAGAATAGAGATGGTCTCCGGGGTCATGATGTCCTCAACCAAGCCTTTGGCCATGATGGTTTTGTCCTGGATCATGATGACCTGGTCGGCAAACAATGCCGCCATATTGGGATCATGCATGGCCGCAAGGATGCTCAATCCCTGGGTGCGGCACAAAGATTTTATGGTTGAAAGCAAAAGAAATTGGTTGTTGAAATCCAGGTGGTTGCAGGGTTCATCCAAAAGGAGGATGGAGGACGACTGGACCAGGGCCCGGGCCAGAAGGGCAATCTGGCGTTCTCCTCCTGAAATCCGGTTGAAATTTTTTGAGCCCAGAAATTCAGCGTTCAACCAGGCCAGGGCCTGCGCTGCAAGATCATAGTCCTTAGGCCCCGGCCGCTGGGTAAATCCGAGAAAAGGGGCCCTTCCCATGACCACCACATCCAGGACCGTAAAGGGAAACACGTCCATATGCTCCTGGGGTACCAGGCTGATTTTTCCGGCAATCTGCCGGGGGCTCATCTCTTTGAGATTTTTGCCCATGATGTTTATCTGCCCTTTGTCCGGTTCTGCTGTCTTGTTCAGGCAGTGGATCAGGCTGGTCTTGCCCGATCCGTTTCGCCCTAAAAGTACATAAAACTGTCCTTTGTCCATGGAAAAACTGATCTCTTCCAGGACAGGCACCCCTTCGTAGGAAAGGCCAAGATCCCGGCATTCCAGCATGGGAGGGGCAGGCGCATTGACAGGGGTTATAGCCATCCGGTTTTCCTGTTTTTATAGAGGAGAAAGGCAAACACCGGGGCGCCTGCCAGGGCGGTGATAATGCCCACGGGGATTTCCGCCGTGGAAAGGCTTCGGGCGGCCGTGTCCGCCACCACCAGGCAGATGGCACCCAAAAGGGCGGTCACCGGGAGCATTTTTTCATGCCGGGGACCGGCCAGGCCCCGGGCCATGTGGGGAATGATCAGTCCGATCCAGGCAATCTGCCCGCACACCGATACGGTGGCGGCCACAATAAGGGAGGAGACAATGATTAAAAGCCTGCGGTGGGGGGCGGGCACAACCCCCAGGGACCGGGACTGGATATCCCCCAAAGAGAGGATGTTCAGCCTGAATCCCATGGCAAGGAACAGCGCCAGGCCCGCAAGGGTGATGGGGGCAATGAACATCACATGGGACCAGGTGGCCCGGGTCAAACTGCCCATGATCCAGAAAATGATGCTGGGCAGGGTGTCATAGGGATCGGCAAAGTATTTGATGACCATGAGGCCTGCATTGAAAAAGGAGAGCACCACCATGCCGGCCAGGACCAGAACAATGATCGGTTTTACGGCAATGGCCCGGGCCAGAAGAACGCTCATGGCCACGGCGGCAAGGCCCCAGGCAAAGGATAGTCCCTGGACCAGTCCCAGGATGTTGATGGAAAGGCTTAAGCCCAGGGCGGCTCCGAAGGTGCAACCGGCAGAAACCCCCAGGATGTTGGGAGAGACCAGGGGATTTCTGAACAGGGCCTGGTACACCGCCCCTGAAACGGCAAGTCCGGTTCCCACCAGGGCGGCCATGAGGCACCGGGGCAGGCGGACCCATAAAAAAACCTGGGCACTGGCCGACAGGGGCGGCCCGTCATCCCCCTGCCACATCCATTGAATCAGCTCTTTGATGTCTGAAAGCCCCACATCCACCCGTCCAAGGCTTGCAGATATGACAAGGCAGACCGCCAGGACCAGGGAGAGGATCAGGCCAAGGCTACTGTCTTTTTCCTGGTTTTTTAATTCTGTGGTGGCGGCTGTCTCCTGCATGTTAGAAATTCACCCTGTCATCCAGCTCTCCGCCCATGGCGGTAAAACCTTTGTTGAACAGCAGAAAGTGGAATCGGTCAATGATCTTCATGGTATCCAGATCTGAAAACCGTTGGGGATAGGCCTTCTGGGCCAGCCAGAGGCTTGCCAGTGCGGCCATGGGAGAGGGAAAATCCCAGGGGGCCAGGGAAGAGGGGCTCCTGAATACATTTTTTGACGTCACGGCCCGGGTGCCTGAAAGGTGACTGCCCCTTAAATGGACAAGCTCGGTTTTGGGTGTATACTTTGAAAATACAAGGATATCCGGATTCCACTGGATAAACTGCTCCGGCGAGATTTTCTGGAAGTAGCCTGTGAGGCTGCCCGCCACATTGGTAAGGCCTGCCCGGTCAAAGATGCTGTGCTGGAGCATGGAGCCTGTGGCCGTTGAGAACAGGTCCATGGAGGCTGCAAAATAGGCGGTTTTCTTCTCCTTTGGGTCAAGGCCTTTGAGTCTTTTGGCCACAAGGTCCAGTACCTGGTCCATCTGTCCTGCCACAATCCTTGCCTGTTCCTTCCGGCCCGTGGCGTTTCCCATGACGGCCAGGGTGGTTTTTATGCTGTCAAAGCTTTCCGGCACAATGATAAGAGAAGGGATGTTCAGGCGCTCAAGGCGCTGGGCCGTCTGGATTCCGTCTTTCTGGGCGTAGAGGATGACCAGGTCCGGCTTCAGGCCCACCAGGGTCTCCAGGTTGATGCCAGTGGTTTTGCGGCCCACCCCGGTGAGGTTACAGGTTTCAGGATAAACCGCCTTTAGCAGGGGATTTCTTTTGGAAGAGGTGTCAATGCCCACCATTTTCGGGGCCAGGCCCAGGCAATAGGCCATGAGGCTGGCCGGTTTGAATGTGGTGACCAGGCGGTTGACCTTTCCTTTGATATGGACCCTGCGGCCTGCCATGTCAGTGAGGTCGGTGCCGGCCAGGGCCGGAATATTCAATAAAAGAACAAGGACGGCCGCCATGAGCCAGGGGGCTGAAAAATCAAGATAGTGTCCGAAGGTAAATGTTTTCATTATTATTATACCAGTTCAAAAAGGATGGTTATTCTAAGGGTCAAAGGCGGGGTGAACAGGGCAGCAGGGGGCCGTGGAAATGGGGCTGCCTTTTTTACCGCCTCAATGGCTGCCTGGTCCAGGCCCCTGTGCCGGGAGGGGGTCACCACCCTGATGGAAGAGAGGTTCCCGTCTTGTTTCAGGGCGAATTCCACCTTGACCCGGCCTTCAATATGCTGTTCCCGTGCATCCTTGGGGTAGGTCTTTGCGCTGTGGATGCGCAAATTGAGCATTTCAAAATAATCCTTGGCAGAGGTAAAGGTGATGGCCTCTCCTGAGGGGACACCGGCCGGTACAGATGAGGGCATTGCCAGGCCCGGGACGCTGATACCGGCTGTGCTGATCCTGCCGGGCAGGCTGGGAGGCGTGATTTTTGGCACCTTGATATCCGGTACGGGTACGGTCTCGGGTTTGGGGACTTTTTGATAGACCTGAGCGGTTTTGGGAGCAGGGGCCGGAAGGGTGTTCACCTTTGTCTGCCTGGGTTTTGGCCGGATTCTTGGTCTTGGGATTTTCCGGGTGTTGGGTTTTGCCCTCTCTTTCATGGACAATTCGATATAGGTGACGGCCCGGCTCTGGTAAATGCCCGTAAGGTGGAGCACAAGCACAAGGTGCACCCCGGCGGAGACCAGGATAAAACTCCTCAGCATCCAGTTGGGCCTGTGTCCTGAAACCGGGGTGTGCATTTATAATCCTTTTTCCGTGGCAAGACTGAGACGGCCCGCACCGGCTGCCTTGGCAATGTCCATCACCCGGACCGCCTTGTTGAGAACCACGGTTTTATCTGCCTTGATGATGACCAGGCGGTCCGGGTCGTTTCCTATCCTTGTTTTAAGCTCTGTAAAAAGCCTGTCCAGAGGATAGGGGGTATTGTCCATAAAGGCGTTTCCGGTCTGGTCCACCACAATGGTGATCTCTTGGCTGATCTGGGGGGCCGAGGCTTTGGCATTGGGCAGCTTGATCTTGATGCCCTCTTCAACAATGAAGTTGGTGGTTAAAAGAAAATAGATCAGCAGAAGAAAAACAATATCAATCAAAGAGGTCATGGGCGGCTGGATGGCATAGGGCGCCCTTTTTTTCTCAAAGCGCTTCATCATTACCCTTCTTTCCGGCCACGGCCTTTAACAACATGACGCAGCCGTCCCGAAGTCTTGCCTCATAGGCGTCCACCCGGGCCAGAAGATAGGAATGGGCCACCATGGTGGGAAGGGCGACGGCAAGGCCGAAGGCCGTGGTGAGCATGGCCTCCCATATGCCGCCGGCCAGGACGGCAGCATTGACCTTTCCCCCCATCTGCTGGATGACCATAAAGGCCTTTATCATGCCGATAATGGTACCTAAAAGTCCCAGAAGCGGGGCAATATTCCCGATGGTGGCCAGGGTCTGCAGGTAGGATGACAGGCTTCGTACCTCCTGTTCCGTGGCATTGATCATGACGGTTTCAAGGGTTTCCCGGTCCAGGCCCCGGGATGTAAGGGCGATTTCAAGGACCCGTCCCATGGGGGCGCGGCTCTGCTGTGATATGTCCAGGGCCTGGTCCATGCGGCCCTGGGCTACCAGGTCCGAGACCTTTTTTTCAACGCCTTTTCCCCGGTTCAGGTTGATGGAGTACCGGATCAGTCGTTCAAAAAATATGGCCAGAACAAGTACGGAACAAAAAAGAATGGGGATGACCAATACCCCGCCTTTGGATAAGAATGCCAGCATACTTTCCTCCCGGCTCATCCCCCTGCTGCCGGGGACGGCCCATCTGTAAAGTCAGGAATCCCGTCAAAATCAAGATCTTTTTTCCGTTTGTCAAGGGTTTCGGTAGTGTCATAGGTTTCCCAGAGATCGGGTTTTCCGTCCTGGTTGGTGTCCTCTTCCACCCGGGCCAGGCGGCCGGATGAATAAAAATACCAGACATCGGTTTTCCCGTTTCCATCCACATCTTCTTCTGCCCGGACGGCTTCTCCTGCGGAGGTGTAAAACCAGGTCAGGCTCCCTTTTTCCGGGTATTGCTCAACCAGGGTTTCAAGGATGCCCTTTTCATCATAGGTTTCAATGAGATCAAAACGGCCGTCCAGGTTTTCGTCCACCTGCCGTTTTTGGATAATCTGCCCGGTATAACAGGTCCTGGCGTCAGGGTGGCTGTCCTGATTCAAATCCAGGATGGTGACCCGGGTCCATTTGGGATGGTTGAACACCTGGCAGGTTTCAAAATCCCCGTTAAAATCCGTATCCTGGATCAGTTTCTGCCTGACGGCACCCGGGGCGTAAAAAATTTTGATATCTTTTTTCCCGTCCCCGTTTTCATCTTTTTCCAGGCGGACCAGGCCGCTGCCCTTATAAAACTGCCACAGGTCGGTTTTGCCGTTGAAATTTGTATCCCTTTCCATGCGGTCTCTTTCCCCTTCAGGGGTAAAAAACAGGGTTTGATCCCAGGTTCCATCCTGGTTGGTATCCGAGAGTATTTTGATGACCTGGTCTTTTTCCACCAGGGAACGGGTGTCAAAAATTTTGTTGGTATCCGGGTCCTTAAGAATTTCATACAAGTTGCCTTTCCTGAAGTGCCGGATCTGGTCGATTTTACCGGAAAAACCTTTGCTCTCCCTTATTTCAAGGGGCTGTCCTTTTTCGTCAAATTTAGCAAAATAGTCGGGTGTTCCGTCAAAATTATTATCCTTTTCCCGAAAGGATACCACCCCCTTTTTAAACCGGGTAAAAATGTCAAATTTTCCGTCCAGGTTGCTGTCTTTTTCACGGGCGGCAGGAAGGCTGTTTTCAAACCGGGTGACAAGGTCGGGCTTTGTGTCATGGTTGGTATCCTTTATCCTGCGGGCAGGGGTGCCCCGGTTGAATAAAAGGATGTCTCCGAATTTTCCCTTTCCAAAGGGATCCCGGCATTGCTTTGCCAGGTTTCCTTTTTCATCAAAAAAGAGGTGGTCTTCTGCAACCCCGTCCCCGTCCCTGTCTTTTTTTTGTAACACCGGAACCTGGTTTTTAAACCAGGTGGTCTCGTTTACCCTGCCGTCGGCAGTGGTATCCTTTGTGCTGCGGACCAGGACGCCGTTTTCAAAGTAGTAAAGGCTGTCAAACTTTGAATCTTCGGTGGTGTTTTTTTCCATGAACCGAATCTGTTCATCCTTGTCAAATAATGCCCTCTGGATCAATTTTCCTTTAGGATCCAGCCGCTCCTGGCGCACCCTTTTTTCTTCTTTAAAATGGTCAAAACAGTCTAGTTTTCCGTCAAGATCCATATCCCGTTCCATGCGCAGGATTTTTCCCTTTTCATAGACCTGGATGCGTTCAAAAAAAGAGTCCTGGTCTTCATCGGTTTCAACCTTTAAAATGGTGCCCCGGTTATCGTAGGTGAGGACCTGGTCTGTTTTTCCGTCCTGGTTGAGATCCTTTTTTATCTGTTTTTCAGCCATGGCCTCAAGGGGCAGGACCAGGGCCATGATTAGGAATACCAGGGCATACCAGGCCCCTGGGCCATGCCGGGTCCTTTTTTTTTCTCCATAAGTCCCGGGACAGGCTCCGCCCGGGTTTTTTCTGGTTATTATAATCAGGCTTTCTCCAAAATTAATGTATGCGGCAAACCATTCATAACCCAAAATAACCGTTTTTAACATATTTAATTGGCAGTTTTTTTTCTGTTTTTGGCAAATCCCCGGTTGGACAGGTGAAAAAGATCATGGGCCAGCTGCCGGATTTCAGGCGAGCAGTCAGCCTGTCTGAACTCCCGGTCTGCTGCAAAATCCTGCCAGAAGGGGGGCAGCTGAGTGATGCGGCCGGCCATGCCCCCTTCGGGGTCGGCCTCCACATAGATCACGGTTTTAATGCCCGAATTGATGATCCGGGTCAGACACATGGGGCAGGGCTCAACCGAGGAGACCAGGACCAGGCCGGGGCAGTCCCTGGGGTTGGTTCCCTTTTCAGGGTCCCTTTTTTTCTGTGTCCTGTTTTCATACCGGTTGAGCAGGTCCATTTCAGCATGGAGGTCGCTTCGAAAATAGGTGGTGTACTGGCGGTTCCTGCCGGTTTCAACCACCTGGCCGGTCTTTGCGTCCACCAGGCAGGCACCGATGCCCCCTGATCCCTCAAGGGCCGATGCCAGGGCCGCCTTTACCACATGGAGGGCAAAAATATCATCCCTGAAGGCCGGGTCGATGGCATAGGCCGCCACCCGGGTCCGTATGGCGGGCAGTTTATCAATGGCTTTCTTGTCCCGGGGGGGCTGGCCGCCAAAGGCCTGTGCCGTCACCACAAGGATGAGGACAAGATACCAGATTCCGGAAACATACCGGTTCATCATAAGCTGTTTTCCTTTTCAGTCTTGGAGTTTACAAGGGGAACGCAGATTTTGCGTTCGGGTTTTCCCGGGATGTCCACCACACGGATGGAAATACCAAAGGCCCTGCCCAGGCGCTCCCCGGTAAGGACATCCTCGGGCGGGCCCTGTACCTTGAGCCGACCGTTTCTCAATATCCCGGCATGGTCTGCACAGATAAAGGCATGGTCGGGAAAGTGGGAGGCCATGACAATGGTCATACCCGTTTGGGCCAGGTCTGCCACGGTTTCAAGTATTTTGATCTGGTTGCCCAGGTCCAGGTGGGCCGTGGGTTCATCCAGAAGCAGGATTTTGGGGGACTGGGTCAGTGCCCTTGCAATGAGGACCATCTGCCACTCTCCCCCGGAAAGGCGGTTGCAGGGCCGGTCTGCCAGGTGGGATATGCCGATGTCTTCCATGGCGCCCATGGCCGCTTCCCTGTCGCCTGCTGAGGGAGAGGAGACAAGAGAGATTTTCCGGGCCCGGCCCATGACCACAATATCGGCAACTGAAAAGGGAAAGGCCGGGGTCATGTTCTGGGGAACAAATCCCATGTTTCTGGCGATGTTACCGGTGGAAAGGCCGGCCAGGTCCTCATTGTCAACGGCCACCCTGCCGGTGAGGGGGGGCAAAAGCCTTGCCAGGCATTTGAGGAACGTGGATTTGCCTGCACCGTTGGGTCCCAGAAGACAGAAGACGTCCCCCGGTGCCAGGGTCAGGTTGACACCGGAAAAAACAGGGGTGTCCCCGTGGCCCAGGTAGGAAAATGAGAGGTCTTCAATGTCCAGCCGTCCTGCTGTCATATCATTTTCCTGCCTGGCTGGTTCTTAGCAGCAGGGCAAATACCGGCGCCCCGAATATGGCCGTGAGGATGCCGATGGGTATTTCCGTGGCCAGGGCGGTCCTGGCAATGGTGTCCACCAGGGTCAGGTAGGCAGCCCCGATGACCATGGAAATGGGCAGAAGGTATTTATGGTCCGGTCCCACTAAAAGCCGCCCGATATGTGGAATCATGATGCCGATCCAGCCGATGATGCCCGAGATACACACGGCGCAGGCCGTGGCAGTGGTGGCGCAGACGATGATCAGGGCCTTGAGCCCTTCGGTGTTTACGCCTAAGGATTTTGCATCCTCCTCGCCCATGGCCAGAAGGTTGATCCGCCACCTTACAAGAAAGAGGAGCCCCAGGCAGACAATAAAAACAGGGGCTGTCAGGGCCAAATTGTTTAAGGAAACATGGTTCAAAGAGCCCAGCAGCCAGAATACAATGGCCGGCATCTTGTTCATGGGATCGGCAATGTATTTGAGAAAAGAGGTCAGGGCGGAAAACAGGGCCCCCACCACAATGCCCGAGAGCACCAGCATGAGGATGGGGGTCATCTTATAGACCCTGGACAGGGCATAGGTCATGCCCACGGCAATGAGCCCGGATAAAAACGAGACCAGATGGATGATGACAAGGTTGTCCCAGAGAAGAATGGCCAGTGCCGCACCAAAGCCTGCGCCCGAGGCCACTCCCAGGATATGGGGGCTGACCAGGGGATTCTGGAACACCCCCTGGAAGGCAGCACCGGATGCGGACAGGGCCGCCCCCACCAGAATGCCGGCGGCGATCCTGGGCAGTCTTACATCCATTACCACGGAATAGGCGGTCATGGTCCAGTCCTGGTCAATGGGCAGAAAGGAGGACAAAAGGATTTTTATTACCTTGACCATGGGAATGTCCGCCCGGCCAAGACTCATGGACCCAATGGCGACCATGACCAGCAGGATGGAAAAAAGCCGGATCAGGACCCTGGGGGAAAGAGGTTTTTTCCCTGCCTTTTGCCGGCCCCCGGGCTTATTTTCGGCCATGCTTGATGCCCTTCATCATTTTCGCCTCATACCTGCCCTTTAAAATTTCTTCCACCTGGCTTTGGGTAAGGTCAAACCCCATGATCTCTTTGTAAAACGCTTTGACCAGGCAGGGAATGCAGATATCCTTGAATTTTTCAGGATAGGCCAGGTTTGCCAGCCACAGGGGGAAAATGACAGCGGATTCCGCCGTGGGCCGGTTGAAAATAAATACCCCGGCAGGCTGGGCATGAATATTTTTTTCTTTGACGGCACGGATATGCCGCCATTGGGTGGTGTTATACAGATCATCTGGCTTGCCGTAATTGATGACGATAATGTCCGGGTCCCAGTCCAGGACCTGCTCCATGGAAACTTCCCCCAGGCCCGAATGAAGGCCGGTACGTTTGCCGATGGTGGTCACGGACTTTGCCGCATTGATACATCCGGCAAGTTCGATGCGTTCCTGCATGAAGGTATCCCCGCCCAGGGTGACAAGGTGGCTGGGACTGTAGCCCTGGAATACCTTTTTGCGCCGGGATTGGGGGATATCACTTGTCCGTTCCCGGACCAGGGTGACCATGCGGTCCAGAAAGTCAGTATATTTGACGGCCCTGTCTTCTGCCTGGAAAAGGGTACCGTAAAATTTAACTTCCTTTTTGATGTCCGCCATGCCCTCTCCCATGCTGTCATCCAGAAAGGCCACGGGAATCCGGGTCTTATTCATGACGATACTGCCGTCAATATCTCCTGCCACCACAATATCAGGGGCGGAAAGGATGAGCTCTTCAATATTGATATTGCCCGCCGTGGTCCGGGGTCCTGGAAGATCTTTGATCCCGGGACAGACTTCCCGGACCAGGCCGGAAAAGCGCAGGGTATTGGTCACGGCGCAGAGTCTGTCCTGGAATCCCAGGATAAAGGCGATCTGGCCCGTGGGACCGCCTAAAAGGGCGATCCGCTTCATTGGGTTGGCCACCTCAAAACCGCGCCCTTTCATGTCCGTGACGGTGCGCAGGGTGTTTGTTCCCTGATTTTTTTGGAAAACAGGGTCTGTTTTTGCCTGGCAGATTCCTGCCTGAATCATAAAGGCCAGGACCAGGGCTGTGATTCCTGCAAGGACCCGGCCTGCAGCCGTTGCTTTTTTCAATTTTATCATGGAAGGGTGACCACCCCGGGCCAAGGCCCGGGGCGGCCTTGTCAAAAGGTTAAAAGGTAAAAGAAATACCGGCCAGAAAACTTCTGCCGGGAGTGGGGCCGCTGCCCTCTTCATAGTTTTCGTCAAAAATATTTTTCAGTTCTAAAAACAGGTCCGTGGAGATTTTTTCCGTCAGGTCAAAGCGCTGGTTGAGCTTGGCATTGACCAGGATAAAATTACCAATCTCCCGTTTGTCATCATTGCTGTCGTATTCGATCTGCTCTCCGGTGTAAATGGTCTGGAGAGTGGCGGTGAGACCGAAGTCAAAGAAATACCTGGCATCTGCCGTTAATTTATGTTCAGGCAGGTATTCTGCGTCTGTTTCATCGGCATCGGCACTGTCTTTGTCTGTTCCTTCCATATAGGTATAGGCCATTCCCAGGTCCAGGTTCCAGGGGGTCATGAACCGCACCTGGGCCTCCACACCGGAGATATCGCTTTCACCCACATTTTCATAGCCATCATCAGATTTGACGATTCTGTTTTCCACATCATTGATAAAGGCTGCCAGGGAAAAGGTGGTCATGGTGCCTAATTTTGCTTTTCCGCCGATTTCATAGGCAATGGTTTCCTGGGCCTCAAGCTCGCTGTTGCCCCCTGCCAGGTCGGAATAGAGTTCGCTCAAGGTGGGGAAACGGGTCTTTTTGCCCACGGACCCATAAACGCTCAAAACCTCGGAAATGTCATAGCCGATGCCTGCCTGGGGGTTCCAGACATCGGTCTTGTCCCTGTCTGAATTGTCATATGCCTTGACCGGATCATTGACATCATAGCTGACACCTGCGGTAAAGGTCAGTTTTTCAAAAAACTTTATCTGATCTTCAATGCCGAAAGAATAGGTGTCTGCCTCGTATTCCTCTTCATCTTCATAGCCTGTATCGTCCCAGTAGTCCTGGCTCTTGTGATTGTCCTTCATATAGGTGATGCCTATCCTGATCAGACTTGCATCTCCGAAGTCCAGGTAACCCTGAATCTCCCCGCCCACTGTGTAATCATCATACACACTTTCATCAAACCACCGCCCCAGGCGATAGTTGGGGCCTGATAGGTTATCCCAGTTCAGGTCATCAATGGTGTTGGTATAATCCTGGTAATATACCCTTGCCTTGACAGAGAGCAGGTCCGTAAGGTCATGTTCTCCCACCAGGTTGACATGCCATTGTTTCCACTCTGAATATTCCCAATAGCGCGGATAGTTGGCCCTGCCGCCTCCCTCTGTGGGGCAGCCCTTTTCATCGTCAATATAGTTGAAGCTCAGATAGAGTTTGGAGTCGGCATCAAATTCATAGCCCAGTTTGGTGTTAAAGCTCATTTTGTCATAATAACTCAGATCCCGGGTGTCCCCGTCTTCATTGTACTCTGAGCTGGTCCCTGTGGTGGGGTTGTTGGGGTCAAACCGGTCCGAGAGTTCAAACCCGTCGCTTTCCCTAATACTTCCTGTTATCCAATAGTTGAATTTGCCCTTGGACGCACCGTGGTTGACCACATAGTTGCGGGTGGCATTCTGGCCGAATGAGGCGGTCAATTTTGTGTAGGGGGTCTTTCCCCCTTTTTTGGTGATGATATTGATCACCCCGCCCATGGCATTGGGACCGTAAAGAACAGAGGCAGCCCCTTTGATGACCCTGATTTCGGAGATGGCATCCACCGGGATCTGGGAGAGGTCCAAAGAGCGGTCATAGGATATGCCCGAGGGGACCCCGTCAATGAGAAATTTAATATCTCTTTGTTCAAAGCCCCTGAGTTTCAGGCTGGATTCTCCTTTTTTCCCGGTCTGTACGTCAACCCCTGGGATGAGGTCCAGGGCTTCGGCCGCAGTCTGGGCGCCCTGGAGCCTTATATCCTCAGCTGTAACCACCTCTGTAGTGGTTATTTTCCCTGCATATTCATTGTCCTGATCAACAACAACGACCTGCCCAAGGTCAAAGACCTGGCTGCCCGGGGCCTCTTCCGCTGCCAGGGGGGAAAACCCTGACAGGAATAGCACAAGTGCTGCACATACGATTAATCTGCCTGTATTCATCACAATTTCCTTTTAATTAAAATGTTAGCCGCCCTTGCATGGAGGGAGAGGCTTGTTTAACCCTTTTTCCTTTATACAAAATGGCTATAGTCAATATGGGTTATTTTTGTCAATAATTCATCTTAAAAAATACGTAATAATTTAATAGGATTCTAAAAATTACCTAAAGAAACAAAAACTGACGAGTTCGATGGTGTTTCTCTTGTTGACGTGAACTCTGATATTGACGAAAATTCTGATTCCTGAAATAACCAAAGAGGCGTGGCACGGGGCGTAAACCCTTGGGCTCAAAAAAAGATCCTAACACCTGGAACGGGGTCACACATATTCAAAGGCAGATTCTCATCACCGGCGGTATTTCACAGGGCAAAACCACTTTTCTTTTGTCCCTTGCCGGACAATTGGGCCCTGAAATCAATATGGACGGCGTGGTCTCCATTGCCTCTGAACGTGCCTATCAATCCGGCACCCCGGCTGGCCAGTACAGGCTCAGGTTTTTAAAATCCTGGGAATCGATGATCTGGGCTTGCCGCCGGGAGTCCGGGCAGGGGTTTATTTTTGACCCCGGGACCCAGGCGTTTCTGAATAATGATTTCATGGCCCGTCTGGTTGCCGATCCGCCCCAGGTGCTTTTTCTTGATGAACTGGGAAAGCTTGAACTCAAGGAATCAGGGCTGGACCAGATCCTGGCCACAGCCTGTATCATGAATATCCAGGCCCTCATCTGCACGGTTAAAAAAGAATGTGTGGATGAAATAAGAAAAGCCTACGGATTTAAATCTCCGCTGCTGGTTGATCTTGACCGGGTTTCCAGGTCTGACGCCTTAAACCAGGTAAAGGCATATCTGGGATGTAAGTGAGCCCAATGCCTTTGGCCATGCATGCCTGAACCTGTCAATAAATATGGCCCCTGCCGGGCATGATATCGTAAATTACCATCGGGCTTATTTTTTAAGGGTTCTGGCAATGATCAGGCCTCCCACAAGGGCGGTGATGGGGGCCACCATGACAAGTCCGATACTGCCGATGAGGGTGCGCATGATTTCTGCGGCCACGATTTTCAGGTTGATCATCCGCATGAAGCTTGGGTCCTTTACCCTGAAAATCAACAGCAGGGTGAGATAGCCTCCGGAGTAGGCAAGAAGCAGGGTGGTGGTCATGGTGCCGATGACCTGGCGTCCTACGGTGAATCCGGATCGGACCAGTTCCCCGGGGGATATCTCCGGTTTTTTGATCTGAATTTCATCCATGGAGGCGGCAATGTCCATTGCAATGTCCATTGCAGCGCCAGAGGACCCGAGTATGACGGCGGAGTAAAAGATCTGGCGGATATCCAGGTCATAATAGCCTGAAAAAACCAGGGCATTCGCATAGGGCTGGGTCATGCCGAAGAGACCGGCCTCTTTTCCAAAATACAGGGTAAGCCCCAGGGTGGCGACAAGGCCTGTAATGGTGCCGATAAATGCCGTCACCCCTTTTCTGTTGAATCCGGCCACCATAAAGATGATGATCCCGGACAGGAGCACCAGTGTTAAAGCCGTGGTGACCAGGGGAGGATGGCCTGCAAGGATCTGCCTGACCAGTACCTCCCAGATGATGAAAACACTTAAAACAAATGAAATCAGGGCCTTTATGCCCACGATACCTGCATAGAGGATAAGGGCGGCCACAAAGATGACAAAAAGCTGTAAAAGGCTTTCCTGGCGGTAGAAGTCCACGGCCTTGACATGGTCGATATGGCCTTCTTTGTCCAGAATCACTGCGGCAATGATTTTTTCTTCTGGCCTGAACAGGTTTTCAAGGTCCACCTGGCCGTTCAGGCTGTTGAGGGCCTCTGCCTTTTTCCCTTTGAATGCCGTGTCCAGGATTTCAATTTCAAGGGTCTGGTACCCGATATGGGAGAGGCCCGAAGAACTGACCTGGGAGTTGTCCACGGACAGGACAAGGGCTTTGACTTCCACGGTCAAAGGATCTATGCGGGGGGACTGGAAGTGGAAATATAAGACCATGCAGGCCACAACCACAGCCAGTCCTCCCAAGGCTAATAGGTGTGATCGGTTCATGGGAAGACTATAGACAGGGCCTGTGGAAAATGCAACAGGCCCTGTCTGCCTTTCCAGGCAACTGCCTGATTTTAAAGGGATACCCCCAGCATAAGGGCCATGGTTTTGGCAATCTCGGTGTTGTCCTTGTACCCGCCGAATTTTGCCGCTCCCACCCCTGCGGCGGACATGGGAATCATGGTGGCGGTGTGGATGGTGGTGGTCCAGTTGATGTTGGCCCGTCTGGACAGGAGACGGGCTGCGGTCAGAGCGGCAGGATTCATCCTGTAATATCCCATTGTTTCCCCTGCATCTGCTGCGGCCATGGCCTTTTCAAGGCTGGCGGCTTCAAAATCGCTCAGCCGGGAAAGCCCGTATTCTTCAGCCAGGTAGGAGAGAAAAGCCTCTTTGTTTCCCTTGTACCTATTGTCCCCCCGGGACAGGCTTTCCTGAACGGAGATCCGGGTGGAAAGAAGGGCGCCCATATTCAGCTTGTATCCCATGCTGTCCATGCCAAGTCCCATGCCTCCGGTTTCATGGTCCCCCACCACCACGATAAGGGTGTCGTTTTTATGGGAGGTGTAAAAGTCAAAGGCGGCCTGCACAGCATTATCAAAGGCAAGGGTGTCCCAGATCACCCCTGTGGGGTCATTGGAATGGGCGGCATGGTCGATCCTTCCCCCTTCAACCATGAGAAAAAATCCCTTGTCCCCCTGGCAGAGGACCTCGATTCCGGCCCGGGTCATGGCGGCCAGAGAGGGCATGTCCGTGTATTTGTTCATCCGCTCGATTTCATAGGGGGTGTGGGAGTTGGTAAAGGCGGCAAACACCTTGGAGGTGCCGGTAAAATTTTTATTTTTAAAGGCTTTTGCCCCCTGCATGCCAATGAAGGTGGCGTATCCTTTTTCCTTGAATCCTTTTATCAGGTCCTTATCGTCCCTGCGCTTGGAGGAAATGGGCCTGCCTGTGGCATCCCTATGCTCAGCCATTGTGTTCCGGGGGATGAAATGGCGGATCCCTCCGCCGGCCAGAAAATCCACTCCCGAGGTGAGCAGGTCCAGAGCGATCCGGTTTTCCTTGTTCCGGGTCATTTGGTGGGAGGCAAAGGCGGCAGGGGTTGCATGGGTGATCCTTGTGGTGGAGATCAGCCCGGTTTTCATCCCCTTGTCCCGGGCCGCTTCGGTCAGGGTTCTGACATCCTTGCCGTTGACATCCTTGCCCAGCCTGCCCTTGTTGGTCTTTATTCCCGAGGCCAGGGCCGTGGCAGCGGCAGCAGAGTCCGTGATCAGGGTGTCTGCACAATAGGTGGTGTTCATGCCTGCCACATCAAAGGTGTTCATGAGCAAGCGCGCTGATTTGTTCTGTTTTTTTTCCCTGAGGAAAAATTCGGAAAATTGTCTCTGGGAGGCCCCAAGGCCGTCTCCGATGAAATAAAATATAAACTTGGGCTGGATTGCCAGGGCCGGCGCAGTAATAAACAGCACCAGCAGTGCTGCGGCAAACAGTTGTTTCATCTTTTTTAACAGGTTCATCTTTTTCTCCCTGGATCATGTATAAAGGTTGGCAAAATTTTTACCTGTGTCGAAATTCATTTTTGTATAGTAGCACGAAAAAATAAACCCCGCCCTGTCGCTCAGTATATACCCGCCCCGCCAATTGGCCAGGCTGGGGAAAAAATAAGGGGGAAACATATTTGTCCAGGGTGATTTTCAGGGTGTGGGAATCAACAATATCAGACGACGGTCAAGGGGCCCGGTTCTGCTGCCACCATCACATCCCTTTTATCAACGCCCTTCTGGTTCCCAAAATTTTCTGGTATTCTGGTCTTATGAAGGAA
>Ga0102943_1000834_pt1 | contig 19836 bp, 21 predicted proteins | sample SalPonC_black_MG_FD_78174 | JGI IMG/M metagenome (GOLD analysis project Ga0102943, IMG submission 78174) | Salt pond soil microbial communities from South San Francisco under conditions of wetland restoration - Salt Pond MetaG... | ecosystem: Environmental > Aquatic > Marine > Intertidal zone >...
ATTTTGATGATTATGGGTAAGAACATCTCCTTCTCGGTGAATCTTAGAAACCCTACAGACAGATCCGAAGCTGTTGAAGCCGTTGTATTTGGGTTTGCCTATGCCATTGGTGCTTTAGGCTGCCTCTTCCCGCTTTTCCTTGTGGTTGCCACTCAAGCAATGGCTGCTGATTCAGCTTGGGAAGGCGCTTCATACATAGGCGCCTATTTTGCCGGTATCAGCAGTATGATGATTGGGGCGATTCTTCTCTCAACGTTTGCTAAAGATATGCTTATGAAATATCTCCGAAAGATTCTACCCCACATGGAACGAATAACCGGAATTCTGCTCATTTTGGCAGGAATTTATGTGATTTATTATCAAATGGTCCTTTTTTAAACTACTATTCAATGAAATTATTTAATCTATTCAAGAAGAAAAGAACAGGTAAAATGGAGTCTTCAACCTGGAACACCTTATCCGAGTTTAAAGATGTTCAATGCATAGTTGATAAATCAAATGAACGCCCTCAATTGATCTATAAACACAGTAACCAGTGCAGTGTTAGCTTTGTTGCAAAAGATGAATTGGAAAAGAATGCTGAGCAGATTTCTCAAATAGCCGATTTAAACATCGTTTATGTCGTTCAGCAGAGAGATATTTCGAATGCAATTGCAATGGGGCTTAAAATCCGTCACGAATCTCCACAAGCCATCCTTGTAAAAGATGGAGAGGTCATATGGAAAGGGTCTCATTGGGATGTTAATGCAGAAGAAATTCTAAACAGACTTAAGTCGGTTACTTTTGAAGAAACATAACCACTTTACTGTGACCTGCCACAAAAGCGTGCCAAACACACTTCAGGATTGATGTAAATAATACACTGCAAGTACTTTCTTTTGTAGTTACCTTCATTTAATAAGTGTACAAGAAATTGTTCAGTGCTTGAATACGCCGCCATCTCCCAACAGAAAAAAGTGCAATTTGCCTTACTCCCTTTTAATCAGGCCATACATATCGGTAAGAAAAACAAGTCTCACTTCGTCTATTAATTTCTAGAATAATAAAAATTATTGAAGAATATGGAACTCGAATTAATACACGATTGGCTCATGAGTCTTTCTGAAAATTATAATGTGAATCCCTACATCTTTGCGGGTATTTATGTTGGTGCAATACCATTTTTCACACTATCAGTTGCCTGGATTGTTCGCAACAAAAGAAAAAATAAACAAATTACCCTGCCGGTTCTATCAACGGGTTTCTTTCTATCCTCAGCATATATTTATTTGATGATTGCGGGTGAAAACGTACCAGCCTGGGTGTATCTGCTAATTATCGGTTTATTGGGATACGGCATTTATACAACGTTTAATAAAATTAAGAATACAAAAAAAGAGAAGGCGGCTGTATGAGTTATCAATATGATTTTATAGTTATCGGTGGTGGAGCGGCAGGGCTGACTGCCGCCGGAATGGGAGCTAATTTTGGAGCTAAAACACTCATGATTGAAGCCGACAAACTCGGCGGTGATTGCACCTGGACCGGTTGTGTGCCCAGCAAAACACTTTTACATGCTTCTAAACTTGCGGCCGGAATTAAAGAAGCAGAAGCATTTGGCCACCAGTCTGCAAAGCCGTTGAATTTTTCTGCCATTCTTAAACATGTTCGGAAAGTGAGAGAAGAAGTATATGAAGAGGCAGATGACCCGGATATTTACCGTGATATGGGTGTTGAAATTGAATTTGGTACAGCCCGTTTTGTAGATGATCATACCCTTGCTATCTATAATGAAGAGGAAACAACGATTAAAGAAGTAAAGGGCAGATATATTCTGATTGCAACCGGAAGTAAAGCGATGGTCCCTCCTATCGAAGGATTAGATGAGGTACCCTATTTAACCAACGAATCCATTTTTGAGTTGGAAGAACAACCCGATCAATTAACCATCATCGGTGGGGGCCCTATTGGCATTGAAATGGCCCAGGCTTTCCAGCGGCTGGGTACGCAGGTAACTGTTTTTGATATGCAAGACCGGATTTTGGCGAATGACGACGAAGAACTGGCGGGAATGCTTTTGAAGAGGCTGAAAAGCGAAGGAGTTGAATTTCAGCTTTCGGCCGGGGTGAATGAGATTTCACAAAATGAAGATGGTTCGGTTCGGGTACATGCAGAAATCGATGGGGAGGAAATCACTCAGGATGGTGATGCCTTGCTGGTAGCAGTAGGCCGGGCAGCAAATTATAAAAGCCTAAATTTAGATGAAGCAGGAGTTCATTATTCCAAGCGGGGAATAACCGTGAGTGATCGTTGCAAAACCAACGTTTCTCACATCTATGCAGCAGGCGATGTTACCGGAAGGTATCAATTTACACACATGAGTGAGCATATGGCCAAAGTGGCGGTAAGCAATGCCATACTTAAAGTGCCCATGAAGATAGATACCGAACATGTACCCTGGAGTACGTATACCGATCCTGAATTGGCAAGTGTAGGGGCAACCCAGAGGCAGCTTGTTGAAAATGGAACTTCATTTGAAACCTATCGTTTTCCGTACAGCAAAGTAGACCGTGCCATTACAGATGGAGATACAGACGGATTAATCAAGATATTTGCAAAAAAGTGGAACGGTAAAATTCTCGGTGCCACTATTTATGGCAAACAAGGCGGTGACTTAATTGGTGAATATGCCCTGGCTATGAAAAACGGAGTTACTCTCCGTAATATAGCCGATACGATTCATCCCTATCCAACCTATGGACTTGGAGTTCGTCGGGCTGCCGATCAATGGTATGTGAAAAACCAGTCGGAATGGATGAGTAAATTGATAAAGAAGGTATTCCGGTATCAAGGTGAAATTCCGGATTTGTCGGATAAAGACCGAATTGTTTAATACGATTTTATAGGATATTGGAAGTAACTGTGATTCAATCAAAAACTTTTGTTGAAAAATCAACCAGAGATCTCTTTGCCCGGATTATTTCCGATTTTCTTAACCCGTTGACCTTACCTCTGCTGGTTTTTGGTATGGCGAGTTTGGTGATGAATGCTTCAAGCCAGCGGGTTATAGAAGTGTTGGGAAGCACCGCCTTTTTGTTTTTGTTTATTCCGCTTATATCGGCAATATTTATAAAGGAATTGAAAAATGGCCGGTCGCTCGACTTTCACGAACAATCGTTAAGAACAAATTTATATCTGGTATCCCTTCTAAGCGTTGGTGTAGGCGGGCTGATTTTTTTTGATGAAATATTTACCAGTACGTATAGCATTCTTCTCATTACCTATTTACTGAACTTATCAGTGGCTTTCCTGGTGAATTTTCTATGGAAAGCAAGCGTACATGTGGGTTCAGCTGTTACTGCTGCGGTAATGCTAAGCTGGTTAGGAAGTACAGACACACAAACATTTTGGCCTGCAGCAGCTACAATTTTACTCATAAGCTTGATCCCATTCCTGGCCTGGTCCCGGCTTCACCTGGGGGTACACAATGGGTTTGAAATCGTTTTGGGGGCAGTATCAGGATTATTATCCACAATTCTTGCTCTTTCAATATTAACTTAATGCAACATTCAAACTGCAGCATCAAGAATACAAAATGCTGTTAACCAAACCTGGTTTCTGCAATAAGGCTTTTGTAGGCATGAATCATTGTTTTTTGCGAAGCTCCGAAAAAGAACATCAAAAATGTTACAAGGTTGATAAAATTAACTTTTAAATAACCATTGTGAATATATTTACGATGTGAAACAGTGACCTCACCAGGAAAGATTCGAAAAGTATTTCGTTTTCTTAAGCGGCTAATCAGCTCAAAATCTTCCATGATTTGATAATTTTTAAATCCATTTAATGATTCAAAAACATCTTTTTTTATAAATAATGTTTGGTCGCCACCCCTGCAAAACAAGAAATCGAATCGGGTAAACCATGAATTCACTTTTAATGGCCAAGCCTCAGAATCAAACCGAAAACGATAACAACCAGATTCTGCCCCATCTCGCACGGCTTTAATAATATCATCTGCATATGTTTCAGGAGGTACTGAGTCTGCATGTACAAAGTACAGGATATCCCCGGTAGAATTCCGGGCGCCAAGATTCATTTGAGCAGCTCGTCCCTTTTGTGGAGAAAGCAAAGACTCAAATCCTGCCTCTCTTACCTTTTGGAGCGTATCATCTGAACTTTGTCCATCTACTACTAAAATATCTGCTACAGAATCATCGGCATATTTTTTGAGATACCGCAACAAACTTAAAATGCTATCTGCTTCGTTGTAAGCAGGAATAATAATACTGATTTTCATGTGCTGAACTTTCTTTTATTCTTTTAAAAGTGTGATCGGGCCGAACCATGCCAACGTTGACTCTTCAGTATTATCGGAGTCGGTCATAATGGTTATGCCGGTAATTTCTCTTGGCTCTTCTCCAAATGCTTCTTGGTAGTCTTCAAGAATATTCCTTTTTAATGAGACCCATTCTCCGGCCTTCTCATTGCCGGAGTTAACAACAATATATTTTACCCAGCTTGTGTAGGGGTTCTCTTCGATGCTACCCACTGCTGCTTCATTTGCCCATACATAATTCAGTGAACGCAAAGGAATATCAAAAGAGGTAAAAGTTTTAAAAAAACGATATTTAATTCGCTGGCCTAGAGGCAATTCACTCACCGGATAATCGAACGTAACGTAAATTCGAACCACGAAATCATCCCCGTCTTTTTCTCCAAGTTCTCCCGACTGAATAACCTCATCAATCTTCCATTCCCATTCCAGGAAGCTGAATTTATAAGGATCAGCCCGAAGAGAAGTGGTTACACTCGAAATAGCTTGCTCACTGCTTGCTTTGATAATCGGCGTTCCGTCTTCCTTTTGATCCCGTTCGTAAACGGCCTCTTTCTTATTTCCAAAAGGTTCATGTCGAAGAATTTGGGCATTGTCATCCTCTGGGTCAAAATCGGCGGGGTTCAGCACAAACCGGTCGATACTGTCTGCTTTTAGACGAATCGGTTCCTGCGAAAACGATGTAATAGGAATAAGTTGAAAGATAAGCAGGAGCAGAGGAATTACTAATAATTGCGGGTTTGAAAATTTCATAAAAATACATCCGGTTTAATGTTCAATACGTAAGTAACTGCTGATTGGATGGTATGTAACGGAAAAAACTTACGGTTCCGGATGTAAGATATCTTGGTGTTAGTCCGTCCAATCTAAAAGACAAAACCAAAACGAGCATGATTTTAATAATTTTAGTTGGCTTGGCCATGATATCAGGAATTTCAAATCCTGATTTAGAGATGAAACCGTATTCTCTTGATAAGTTAAGCTACGCGGAACTTTCAATGGAATTGGTGAAAGCGGTACGTGATGAAGATGAAACTGAGCCGATCACTCAAAGATTAGCAAATGTTTCGGAAGATGAGCTGTATAACGATCTGGAAACCGAGGCTGAGAAAAAAGCATTTTGGCTGAATATTTATAACGCTTACATACAAATTCTGCTGCTCGAAGATCCAGGTCTTTTTGAAGACCGGAACAGTTGGTTTGGATACAATTTCTTCTCGTCCCCTCAAGTTGTGATTGCAGGCAAACAATTGAGCTTTGATGATATCGAGCATGGAATTATGCGACGCTCAAAGATTAAACTCTCCATGGGTTATTTAGATCAATGGTTTGTAGATGATTTTGTTGAAAGATTTTGGTGGGATGAAGTTGACCCCCGCATTCACTTTGCCCTCAATTGCGGAGCCGCCAGCTGTCCGTACATCGCCGTATATGAACCCAATAGGGTCGAGGAACAGCTTGATATCACTACTAAAAATTACCTCGAACAGACCACAGATTATTATCCCGATGAAAATAAAGTGGAAGTTAACAAGCTTATGAGCTGGTTCCGTGCTGATTTTGGGGGTCCTTCCGGGGCTATTCAAATGCTAAAGGAGTATGGGGTGATTCCTGAAAATGCAAATCCATCCATTTCTTATAAAGAATACGACTGGACACTGGAACTCGGAAATTACCAGGATATCTGAATACAAATATTTAAATCAACATATAAAACCTGATCAGCAAAATGCAATCAATTACCAAGTTCAATGAAGTAAAAGAGTATTATGGTAAAGTGCTTAAGAAAAGTAAAGATTTGAAAACCAGTGCATGTTGCACAACGGAGTCGTTGCCGGACTGGCAAAAAGAGATCTTAAAGGATATTGAGGATGAAGTGGTTACCCGTTTTTACGGATGCGGCTCACCTATCCCGTCAGATTTGGAAGGGATAACGGTGCTCGATCTTGGTTGTGGAACAGGTAGAGATCTATTTATAGTTTCAAAATTAGTGGGAGAAAACGGCCATGTGATCGGTATTGATATGACGGAAGAACAGCTGGAAGTCGGGCGCCGACTCACAGATAAACAAATGAAGAGATTTGGCTTTGAAAAACCCAATGTGTCTTTTTTGGATGGATATATCGAAGATCTGGATTCAGTTGGCCTCGAAGATAATTCAGTGGATGTAGTGATTTCAAATTGTGTCATCAATCTCTCTCCGGATAAAAAGCGCGTGTTTTCGGAAATCTTCAGAGTCCTTAAACCGGGCGGCGAGCTATATTTTTCAGATGTATTTACGGATCGAAGAGTTCCCAAAGAGCTTCAGGAAGATCCTGTTTTGTACGGAGAATGTCTTTCGGGAGCGATGTATATGGAAGATTTCAGGCGCTTACTCAGGGAAAATGGCTGCTTAGATTACAGAGTACTTTCTGAATCTCCAATCTCGCTCGATAATCCTGAAATTGAAAAAAAAGTAGGGATGATCAATTTCTATTCCATGACCATCCGCGCATTTAAACTAAACAGCCTGGAAGACATTTGCGAGGATTATGGACAAGTGGCTGTCTATAAGGGATCTATTCCACATGCTCCTCACCGCTTTGAGTTAGATGACCATCATATTTTTGAAACGGGGAAACCGATGCTTGTCTGCGGAAATACAGCTGCGATGCTCGAAGAAACACGTTTCAAGGATCATTTTACAATTACCGGAGATCGTTCAGTACACTACGGACCCTTTGATTGTGGGGAAGTCGTTGGCTTTTCAGAAGAAGAAAATGCAGTTGGTGGTTGCTGCTAAAAAATATTTGTTTTGAAATAGGAGCTTTAGCAAATCTTTCTTGTCTTTGTTTTTTACTCATCTGATATTCCTGTTTGTTGCTGGATTGCATTTAAAACAGGTCTCTGTTGCCCTAATCTCTTATTGATAAAATTTATGTCTGCAAATTTAAGTGTATACAAATGTCAGAAATAAAAGTCGAGAAATTAAGAAGCGATCTTCTAAAGTGTATTTCGAATCAGATTCAAATTCCTGAAGTAGTATTGCAGAATATTGGTTATAGATTTCAACCAAAAACAATAGAAGCAGGTGAAAAATTGGTAAAACCCGGGCAGGTATGTAAAATCATGGCTTTTATCCAGGATGGAACTTTGCGAATGTATAATTATGCGGATGGGAATGAAATTACCTTATGGATTGGCAGCAAAAATCATTTTATCACAGATTTAAGAAGCTTTACTCATAATAAAGCAGCTCGATGGTATATTGAAGCTGTAGAACCATCTAGACTATTGACAATCACGCAAGAAGATCATAAACACTTAATTAATAATTACCATGAGTGGATTGAATTCGATAACAAGCTGTTAACAAATGCCTACACCATTATTGAGGAACGGATGTTTTCCCACCTATATATGTCGGCTGATGAACGGTTTAAAAAGCTATTTGATGAAGAACCGGAGTTATTCAATAAAGTACCTCTGAAGCAGATTGCTTCTATGCTTGCAATGGCCCCAGAGACTTTAAGCCGCTTGAGAGCTAAACATTCAGAGTGATAAAACTGATCTGATTTTCCACTGATCGATATAATTTGAGTTGAAAATAACCTAACCTGGCAGAGAACCAATCATTGCTCATGTTTTGGAATCCCGATACGGTGTTCCATATCTGATACCAAAAATAATTGCTGCTAAAAAACAGAAGATGCAGATAGAGAATAATACATAGCCAGTTCCCGCAGGCATATCAAGGCCACGCAACATGCTAAAGAACATGAGCCCCGACACCGTACCCGCAGTATAAATAGTTTTCTCAAACCTGTTTGCCAGCGATGGCTGTGGTAAGATGGACACTATAGATGAATTCTTTCGATTTCTATCATTGAACTCCTTTTGGAAAAGCAGATCGCGAAAATGGTTGAAATCCCAGATAACAAGCCATATAGATCCCAGCAACATCAGAAATGTAATTATAGGTGTAAGAGCGAAATTATAGGAGATTGTGATAAAAAAAATATTCATCATGATACCCAAAAAAAGCAATGCCCCAATTGCAGAAGTTGCAGGAATAAGTACGAAAATTCCAGCCAGAACCTGAGTTAACCCCAAAAACTTCCAGTAGGGACCTCCCTGGTACAAAATTTCGAAAAATGCACCCACCTCGCTTTCAACACTCATATTTGTAAACCTATATCCGAGTAGTTTAACCATACCCGTGGGAATGAACCCGATGGCCAGAAGGCTTCGAGTCCCAAGTGTAAATCGATACAATAGTGGCTTTGATCGGATCCATATTTGTATGTTCTGTATTAGATCTGAAATTCGATTCATAGCAATTCAAAATCATTGGTTAGAAGAATATCAGGAATATCTACGATAGCTCTATTATCAGGTTTCGGAGTAATTCGTCCTACACTGATAAAAAATCTTGCATCACTCATTTAGCCTTTCCAAGCTGTTACTTCTTGATATAGATCAAGTCAACTAATTGTGTATTACTCTATTTTCATATCAAAACAAACAAACAAAATAAATTTGGTATGGAATTTTTAAAATTTGCTTTACTGTCTAACTCTTTGTTTTCGTTAACTATTGGTATAATACTCACTGTTCAGGCCAGTTCTATTTCTAATCTTTTTGGCGTTCAAGAAAGTTGGTTCTTTACTGCTTTAGGAATAGCATTAGTTCTCTTTTCCACAATACTATTTTATATAGGTCGCCAAAAACCAATTCACCCGATTTCTGCATTTGTAATTATTATCCTCGATATAATGTGGGTTGCTGGAAGTGCTGTAATTTTGCTTTTAGATCCATTCAACTTGACCCAAACAGGTAACATTTTGATTGGGATTGTAGCCCTCATTGTTCTGGTGATCACTTTATTGGAGGCGAGAGGGCTGTACTTGTTGGATAAAAATCCTAAGACCGGCTTTAAAGAGTTTAAGTATAAACGAAAGGTATCAGCAAACAAATCGACAGCTTGGAAAATTATTTCAGATGTGGCCAATTACCATCATGTTGCTCCGAATATAGACGAGGTGAAAGTAATCTCAGGTCTAGGTGAGGGAATGGTTAGACAGTGTTCGCAAGGTGATGGCACTTGGACAGAAAAATGTATTTTATGGAATGAAGGAGTGGAATATTCTTTCAGGGTAAATACGGATGCACCAAGCTATCCTTTTCCATTCAGTTTCTTACAGGGAACCTGGAAAGTACAACCGATAAACGAACGTGAATCTATTATAGAGATGCTATTTGAGCTACAGTTCAGCAAAAAAATATATAACCTCCTTCTTCATCCTTTTATGGCTCCAAAGTTCGATAAAATTGTAGATGAATTACTCGATAACTGGGAGGGAAAAATTGCAACAGAAAAATTAGATACTTAAGCCTCAATAATTAATCTATCCAGATTAAATTAATAAACTTCAGAAAGTTCAAATAAATCGCATTTAATAAGAATCAAAGTGGTCTGAGTTTGATCACTTGTAAATTTTTTATTCAAGAGGTTCCAAATTTTGCAAGATAGTAGGAATCAGTTCAGAAATCGTAGGATGAATATGTACCGCCCGGCTGATAACCGTATAAGGCTTATCCGCATACATGATGTCTAATAGTGAATGGATAATCTCATCCCCATCAACACCTAATATAGTGGCGCCAAGAATGCGTTCGGTATCAGCATCAACTAAGATTTTGATAAACCCTTTCGTCTCTCCGCGTTCTTTTGCACGAGCAATGCGGGTCATCTCCCGGTACCCCATCAATATGTTTTTGTCAGATTCCCTCGCTTCATGTTCGTACATGCCGATATGACTCAATGACGGATCTGTGTACAGCGCATAATTCAAGATCCTGTCAGAGACTTTCCGTGGATCATTATCAAATAGGTTGGCTGCCACAATTTCAAAATCGTTGTAGGCCGTATGTGTGAAAGCACCTTTGCCATTAACATCACCCAAAGCCCAGATACCATCTACTTTGGTTAGCAAATAATCATTCGTTTGAATGAATCCGCGATCATTGACTTGAATTTCTGTTTGCTCAAGTCCCAGTTTATCTGAGTTTGGCCTGCGGCCGGTGGCTACTAAAATATGTGTACCCGAAATTTGAGGTGAACCACTTTCACAATCTACAGTTACAGTCATTTGATCTTCTGTTTGAATAGCACTGATACACTTTGCCTTCAATCGAAAATTAATTCCTTCTTCTTCCAGAATGTTTTGCAACGTTTTGGATGTTTCAGGCGACTCGCGACTGATAATTCTGTCTCCCTGCTCAACGATGGTTACTTCACTTCCAAATCGCCGAAACATTTGTCCGAACTCGAGGCCAATATAACTTCCCCCGATGATAACCAGGTGTTCGGGAATCATTTCCAGGTCCAGGATCTCTCTATTGGTCATGTAATTTACATGTTGGAGTGCTGGTGGAACAAACGGCCGTGCTCCGGTATTAATAAAGATCTTTTCCGCTGTTAGTTTCCGGCCTCCAACTTCAACAATATGGTTATTAATAAATTTTGCATGTCCCTCAATAACTGTCAGGTTCTCAGTTTCTCTAAGCCAATTTTCAACCCCGTTTGTTGAATTCTCAACCAGCTTATCTTTACGGGCTTTTACTTTTTTCATGTCAACCTGTATATCACCAAAGATTTCAACACCAAAGTCATCTCCCCGACGGGCCATATGAGCGGCTTTAGCGCTGGCAACCATCGCTTTTGTGGGCGTACAACCGGTGTTTACACAAGTTCCGCCAAACTTATCTTTCTCGATGACCGCTGTTTTCAACCCCTCACTTGCACATCTGGCAGCTAATGATGGTCCGGCTTGTCCTGTTCCGATGATGATTGCGTCAAATTTATCCATGTCTGAAAATCTCTTAATTATGAATGATCATTATATCGTTTGTCTAATTGACGTGGTGAGTCAAATTAGTCTTACAACCCTATTTTTTTAACAACATCTTTTATTTTGCTGAATTGTAGGACATGGTACACTGCCGTATGAACAAAACACACAACAGTCTCCCGGTTTAGGTTTTATAACGCTTTTACAATACTGACACTCCCAAAAATATTGGCAGGAATCGGTAGGCATTGTTTGTTCAGATGATCTTTTGCATTTCGGACATGTTAGAATTGATTTAACTATAACTCCACTCATATTATACTATTTGAACTTGGCGTCTGTTCGATATAAGAATTTGAAAAAAGTCCCTCCCCTTGAAGGTCCCGAACCGTCGGAACGGCTTTAGCCGGGAGGGTTGTAATTTCCCTGCTCACTCAGCATGTCTTCCGAAGCTTCAGCGCAGGCAGGTTCGCTTTTTCACTCAAAAGATGGACTTTCAACCACCTCTAAATCCCCTCCTTACAGAACAGAAGGAGGGGACGTTTAGCATCCAAATTTAGAGTTTTCATTTTGCACCTCACGTTAAATTACTTTTCAAAAATTTCCGTTTCAGGCCAAAATACAAGCCAGGCAAACGCAAAATAGTCTCCAAATATCAGTGGTTTTAATTGTTCATTTTCAAGCGGACCAGAGATAGCCTTCCCTGTAATATCCCATGTAGATTCTGTTTCCCTGTCTTTGATAGATGATCTATCATAATAAAAAGTGAGTGTTTCATCGTTCACTATCCTTGAAAATGCACCCGTCGAGCCGTCCTTACGCGAATCTGAAATCTCAGGTGCATCAAGAGCCGAACGGGCTCCTTCTATATGAAAAACAACAATCGGTTCATCAGCAAGTTCATCGTTAATCACCTCTTCTCTTTGGCTGATTGGATAGGGATAGGCTTTTTGTTGATCTCCAGTCCTCACCCCAATTACCTTTTGTAGCGGTTTTAGTCGTTCATCCTCTATGTCTCCGGCTAAAAAAGGTGTGTTATTAACATCATCGTACCCCGAATAGGGATTTCTTCCGTATGGACGATCAACACCCGTGTTTTTTGACAGAACCTTTCCATCAGGATGGGCCTCTTTGAATTGTTGATAGGAGATAATCTGGCTCGGAAGAATCTTTAACTGTTTCCCTGTGTAATCGCCCACAATAGCCTCACCCGTAAACTGCTGCCAAAGGGACTCGGTTTTTCTGTCGAACATAATCATATCGGAATGTCGTAAAAACCCGGATACACCAAATTGATGAGTTTCCCCGTCAATGCGTCGATCAAAAACAATAGCGGAATAACATAGAGGACAGAATGTGACCAATACCGGTATATCCCCAAAATTATCATTTACGATTTCGTGCCATATCAAAATTTGAAGCGGGTAGGCTCGTGCGCTGCCGTTTAATTCAAACGAAATGACAGGCTCATCGGGATCTATCCAGGAATCAGCCTCTTTACTGGAAATAAAATGTGGGTTATTAATGGCCGGTATTCCGTCTTTTGGAGGCCCGCCGGATATGAGTTCTGAAAGTTCTATACTCTTCTTACTCGTATCCGTTTTCCAGCCAGAAAAACTCTGACCAAAAATATTCGAAGTAAAGAAGATTATTTGTGATATTAGGATGACGATTATGGTTTGTATATTCTTCATTTTCATCCCGATGGAGGTTTATTTTTTTAAATTTCTAATGCAGTTACATCTATGCTGGACTGGTTTAAAAGACGCGATAAGAAAAAAGAATCTTACTCTTCAAACGAGGACTGGATTAATGCTCTCACTCCGCCCCCCGAAGAACAGGCGATTCAACAACTTAGGAGTTACCTCTTGAAGGGGTTAAAATCAGTACTCTATAAAAACGTTGATCGCGGCTTAAATGATTTTTGCGAAGATATTACACAGGATTCACTGCTTAAGATCCTGGAAAACGTAGATACTTTCCGTGGTGAAAGTAAGTTTACAACCTGGGCGATGAAAATTGCTGTGCGTGAAGGCTATTCCGAACTACGAAGAAAAAGATATGATGATATCTCGCTGGAGCAATACAGCTCGTACGATCCCGATGAAAAAGATGCCGTTGAAATAGAACATGAACAGGCGGGTCCGGATCAAATCACACATGAATCTATCCTCGTTCAAAAAGTGATGAAGATTATGGAGGAACAATTAACCGACAAACAGAAGAAAGTGTTGCAGCACCTGATGATCGATCAAATACCGATGACGGTTGTGGCCGATATGATGGACAGCAATCGAAATGCTATCTATAAATTGGTATATGATGCCAGGTTAAAACTCAGAAAGAGCCTGGAAGCAGAAGGGATCAATCCGGAAGAAATATTAGATGAGATGTAAGAATTGTGAAAGACACTGCATCTATAATCTGAAAACAGTGATAAAATGAAATTGAATAAAGATATTATTAAAAAACTGGTCGGTATGGCACAAAATGTGCACCCTGATGAAATCGGGTGTGATGAGTGCTTCGATCAGATTCACGAATTTGCAGAGATGAAACTCCAGGGAAAAAAAGCCGAAAAAGCGATGCCGCTGGTACAAGATCACCTGGATAAATGCGGCGAATGCAGGGAGGAGTTTCATGCTCTTCTTGAGGCAATGAAAATTTTGAATTAAAGTGAGTTCAGAGTATCGACAATGCATTTAGAAATTCCCCTTCGAAGGGGGAAAGGAAATCAATAGCGTTTCAGGGGGATGACCTGTTGAAATCTAATTTATATTATAGAGTGACTTCGAATTCAGGGTAAATCATCCCCCTCCGCCCCCTTCAAAGGGGGAATTCTCATAGAATTTATTACTTATCTTTAAATATTACGACCTTAACATGAAATCCACAAAACTAACATTTCGCGGAAGCCAGGGAGATGAACTCTCAGCCAAGATGGATGAATCGGAACAAGGAATTTCGAGAGGAACTGTTCTATTTGCACACTGTTTTACATGCAGTAAGAATCTTCGGGCCGTTAATAATATCAGTAAAGCATTGACAGATCAAGGCTTTGGGGTCTTCAGATTTGATTTCACCGGACTCGGAGAGAGTGAAGGCGATTTTGCCGACACTAATTTCTCATCCAATGTAGATGATCTTGTTGCCGCGAGTGAGTTTATGAAAAAGGAGTGGGAATCACCCAAAATGTTGATGGGGCACTCCCTTGGTGGTGCAGCAGTTTTGCAGGCAGCACATCAAATTGAATCCGGCGAGGCGGTCGTAACAATTGGGGCACCTTGTAAACCCGAGCATGTTACTCACCATCTGCTTGATAAAAGAGAGGAAATTGAAAAAAAGGGAGAAGCACGAGTAAACCTTGCCGGGAGGACTTTTACCATCAAGAAGCAGTTTTTAGATGATCTTGAAGAGCAAGTGATGGATAAGATCATCCTCAATTTAGACCGATCACTGCTCATCTTTCACTCTCCGATTGACCAAACCGTTGGGATTGACAACGCCGCTCATATCTACAAGCTCGCCAAACATCCCAAGAGTTTTATCTCGCTGGATAACGCCGATCACCTGCTATCCAACCAAGAGGATGCGAAATATATTGGGCTTGTGACGGCTGCCTGGGGAAGTCGGTATTTATAGTTATGTGGCTTGCCAAAGGCATCTGCCCACTGGCGTAAAAAGCCACTCCTTTTCTTCTCTTTCAGTAACCGTCAGCTGAAGCAGACGTTAATAGATCTTCCGACTTGTTGACCAATTTTTGCTGATATATTCTTATAGGGAGTTTAAATGTTTCACTATCTCTCGCACTCCATCCTTGAAAAACACTATTAACTATTACCGTTGACTTCAGTCAACGGAAAAAAAGGGCGAAAAACTTATAGGGCTTTAGCCCCATATGTATGCGGTCAAATAATTTGCTGATTGAGCTTACGGGGACCCTCAGGTGGTAAGCAGACAGATTTAGATACTCCTGCAATCTTTCAGATCAATCGATATTGAGAAATTACGCACACTTCACACACCTCGTGGTCCAGGGCATGAACTTTAGCCGACCGACAGGAATCGGATCTCCACATTTTATGCAATTTCCATATTTTCCATCTTCCAGGTTATCCAAAGCCCGCTCAAGTTTTTGCAACCGACTCTTTTGCTCTCTCAATGCAGCATCGTTAATGGTTTTATTATTGATGGCATCCATCCGCGACAGGCGACCGTAGGCATTATCCGGTTCAACCGGTTTTGTGAGCTCTTTTAACTGTTCAATTTCTTGTTTGGTCTCCTCCAACTTATCGTGGATCACCTGTTTCATCTCTTCCCGTTCGGATGCTTCCATAGTTTTATTTCAATACTTGATTGCTGAACGCCTAAAATAGTACGATCGTAAGGATTTTAAAACATTTTGAACCCCAATTTGCCAAACGCAGATCAAAATAGAACCGGTAAGAAATTCTTTTTCTAAATCATCTATATAACTCACTTTGAATATCCAAAGAATCATTCAGTGATCTACAGATACAGAAACACCGAGCTCGGAGGACAGATTCTGCTGGCTAATCAGCAAGCAGATCTTCATCCCTATAAACATGACGATTTTTTTAAAGTGATCTGGAATCAGGGATCAGACTTTTCATTTGAAATTGACGGACAACGCATTTCTCTTAAAAAAGATCAGCTGATCTGTCTAACTCCCCTACAAAATCCTGATTATTCAACATTTGACAGCGAATACTATATTCTGCTCTTTAACCGCGAATTTTACTGTATTCACGAAAATGATGATGAAGTATCGTGTGAGGGATTGCTCTTTTGGGGATCTTCTGAACGGCCGGTGGTTCAGCTAAATGAGGAGGAAAAACCCAAATTTGAAACTCTTTTCCAGGTTTTTGAAGATGAATTAAATACACGTGATAACATCCAGGGAGAGATGCTGCGTATGCTTCTGAAACGGCTTATTATAAAAAGTACCCGGCTTGCACGTAAACAATTTTTCCCTCAGAATCTTGGCAAGAAAAATACCGAACTGATCCGGCAGTTCAACATTTTGGTAGAACAGCATTACAGGGAATGTCATCAAGTAAGTGATTATGCAGAAATGCTGCACAAGTCGCCCAAAACCTTGTCGAATCTGTTTGCCGAAGCCGGGCAAAAAACTCCTCTGCAATTGATTCATCATCGTCTTGTATTGGAAGCGAAGCGTCAGTTACTCAAAACTGAAAAACTTACTAAAGAGATTGCATTTCACCTTGGTTTTCATGAACCGGCCCATTTCAGTCGTTTCTTCAAGAAAGAGACCGGAAAGTCCCCGTCTCAATACCGAAAAGTATCCGGAACTATCACATAAGGGAAAAATTGGTAAGAATCAGGGAAGGTCTGCCATTCGCATTCCTACTCCATTCATCTATCATCATAGCGAAATGAAAACAACAACTATAAATCAATCATCGCTATGAAAAAACTAAACTGGACAAAAGCAATCATTGCCGGAGTTTTAGGCACGATATTATTTGATATTGTCGGACTCATCTTTACAGGTCAATGGTGGGATATTCCCGGGCTACTCGGTCAAAAAACCGGGCTCGGATTTGTTTATGGTATTTTTGGCCATTACGGGAACGGTGTACTGCTTGCTATTCTCTACAGTGCCATTGCACCCCATCTCTGGGGACCTCACTGGGTACGTCCGTTCATCTTTGTGACTGCTGAGACGATTGCCCTTGTGTGGCTATTTATGCTGCCGTTGCTTGGCGCCGGAGTCGCTGGATTGAATCAATCCGCTATGACGCCTGTAGTAACGCTGCTTCGCCACTTTGCCTTTGCGATTCCTCTGATCTTCCTGGTCAATCAGGATTTGAAACAACCGGAAAAAACAATCTCTACTTGAAGTGGGGCAAACTAAAAACCCAATTCTAGAGTGTCCCCCTTTGAAGGGGGCAATGGGGGATGACCTCACAAGGTTCAGCTTTGATTCATAAATATAACCTTAATAAAAATCTACAAATAACAATCAATCATTAAACCATAAATTATTATGAACTTTACAATCTACAATACAGACAATGCACCTGAAAAATCGAAACCGTTATTGAATGCAGCCAAAGAGAGTTTTGGTTTTGTACCCAATCTTCTCGGTGAATTTGCAGAAGCACCGGCCGTTTTGGAAGGGTATCTGAAACTCAACGAAATCATTGGGAAAACCAGTTTCACTGCTCAGGAACAGCAACTGGCCATCTTAACTGTAAGCATCGAAAATGAGTGCCATTACTGCTCAGCCATTCATTCAACCATTTTGAAAAATCAACTGAATGTTGGTGAGCAGATTGTGAATGCCGTTCGAAATGGTGAACCAGTTCCTCATGAAAAATTTAACGCATTGGTTTCTTACGTTCGATCCGCTGTTGAAAAACGCGGTTTCGTAGATGATTCCGAAATTGAATCATTCACCGATGCCGGTTATACCAAACAAAATGTGCTGGAAGTAAACCTGATTATAGCCCTGAAAACAATCAGTAATTACACCAATCACATTGCAAAAACGCCTCTGGATCAACCTTTCCTTTCTGAAAAGGTAGAATTCGCTACTGCAGTATAGGAAAGAGATATTTAAAACTTCATTATTGTCCGTTTCAGTCTGAATCGTGATTTTAAGTTTGGCGGCTATCAACTAAATTTTCATAGTAGAAGATAGTCGTCAATTTTTTTTTAAAAGGATGTGTAAAGTTTGTCAGAAACTCTACTAACCTATATTAATTGCATTGATATTAAATGATTAAAATCAAGTACAACCGTTCAGGATATCCAGTTGGTAGAAACATTCTGCACATTGATCATCCAAAAATGGATTATATCCATGAGCATGACCTATTAAGATATCCCCATTACTTTCTCTATAAGCTTGGGTATAAAAGTTCAATATTGGCAAACTCACACTATTCAATATTTAATCCCAAAAAAGAGATAAGACATTTCTATAATTCAGTTAGTTTCAGCAAAGCACCTTGGATCAGTACCTTTGAGACACGCTTACCGCGTTGGAAAACTGAGTTAATTGCATTACAGAAAATTGGGATAAAATTACTTGCCTCTGATAACTGCAAAAAATTGATTGCCATGTCAGACACTGCAAAGATGATCCAGCACAAATATGTTGAAGAACACTTTCCAGACTATCAAAAAGATATAAACCCAAAAATTCAAACTCTTTATCCTCCTCAAAAACAAATTATCCGATCCTATGATGAGAAAGAAATATCATCGGAAAACATTGTGTTAACAATGGTTGGAAACGCCTTTTTCCGTAAAGGAGGTTTGGAAATACTAAAGGTATTTGACCGACTCACCAAGAAACATCTCCCCATTCATCTAAATGTAATGTCCTCCCTTATATATGGTGATCATGCAACTCAATCAACAAAGAAAGACCGGACAAAAGCCGAAAAAATGATAAAGCGAAATCCTTTTATTTCACATTATCATTCCGTCCCTAACGAAAAAGTCCTGGAGATCTTGAAAAAAACCCATGTTGCCATGCTCCCTAGTTATGCTGAAACATTTGGATTTGCAGTATTGGAAGCACAAGCAGCAGGCTGCCCAGTTATTACGACTGATATTCGTGCGTTTCCTGAAATAAATAATGAGTCATGTGGCTGGATTATTAACTTACCTAAGTACAATTCCACAAATCACAATGAATTTCAAAGGGCTATACACCGTACTGAATCGGGCAGAAAACAGATATCCGACGCTATTATTGAACAATTAGAAATGACCATTCTGAGCATTCTAAATAAACCGGATCTTATAAAAGAGAAAGGTAAGAAAAGCCTTCAGCGAATAAATGAATTTCACGATCCAGAAAAGCATGCCCAGAAACTACTTAATATTTATGAAGAAGCGTTTTTGGAATAATGTCTGACATAGTCAATCAGGCTTTTCTATTTACCTTACAGCCACAAGTTTAATCTCCACTTTTGCATCTCTAGGTATTCTCGACACCTCCACAACCCCTCTTGCCGGTTTGCTTTCTGAAAAGTATTCGGCGTAGATTTCGTTAAAAGATGAATAATCATCCAGATCGTTGAGATACACATCCACGGAAACAACATCTTGCATTGTAAAACCGGCTTCTTCTAAAACAGCTTGCAGATTATGAAATATCTGTCGCGTCTGGGACTCAAGATCTTCTCCTGCCAGTTCTCCGGTCCCGGGAACCAATCCAATTTGCCCGGCAGCATATAGCGTATTCCCAACTAAAATTGCCTGACTATACGGACCGATCGCAGCAGGAGCATTTTCGGTTTGTATGAGGGTCCGCCGTGAGGTTTCTTCTGCACACGAGATTATGACGAAAAGTAGAACTGAGTAGATTAAAACGTTTTTTTTCATGAGTTTTATTTTTAAACCGCAGAGATCGCTGTGGGATGCAGAGAATCATTTATAAATGTCTTTTAGAACTCTGTGTTGCTCTGCGCACTTCGCGGTTTCCTATAAACCATTGTTTAAAACATCCTGCATTGCCATTGAAAACCGATCCAGCTCTTCCATGGTAGTGTATACATTCGGTGTGACACGAATCCCCTCGAACTCGGGATGCATAATCGGGGTGACCAGGATATGGTGCTGATCCCATAAATAATTCGAAAGATCCCAGCTGTCTATACCTTTGATCTGGGCCGTGGCAATACCGCA
>Ga0102943_1000836_pt1 | contig 19786 bp, 17 predicted proteins | sample SalPonC_black_MG_FD_78174 | JGI IMG/M metagenome (GOLD analysis project Ga0102943, IMG submission 78174) | Salt pond soil microbial communities from South San Francisco under conditions of wetland restoration - Salt Pond MetaG... | ecosystem: Environmental > Aquatic > Marine > Intertidal zone >...
CCTGAAGAGTCCAAGCGTCTGAGAGCCATGATCGAAGACGAAGTGGCTGATAAGTATGGTATGTTGAAAATGATGTCAGAGGCGGGAAAAGAAGACAAATAACCCGACACCTCTAACCTTATAGAAGAATGAAAAGGGCTGGAAGCATTATGCTTCCAGCCCTTTTGTATCTAAAATCCGGCTACCCCTGAATCAGCAGACTGGCCTCTGCCAGCACCTTGTCCATGACCTCAAGGATAAAATCAACATCGGCTTTTTCAACGGTCATGGGGGGCCTTATTTTCAGGATATTGTCCTGGGGACCTTCGCTGCCCATGAGAATCCGGTGTTCCCGCATCCTGTTTTTGACATAGTCTGCCAATTGGGTGCCCGGGGTTTTCAACACCGGATCCGTTACCAGGTCCAGGCCGATAAAAAGACCGTATCCCCTGACATCGCCGACAATATCATATCCCTGTTTCAGTGTGCGAAGGCCGTCAAGCAGACGGTTGCCCATGTGCCTGGCATTTTCCTGTAGCGATTCGTCGTCAACGATGTTGAGTACTTCAAGACCGGTGCGGCAGGACAGGGTGGATCCGCCAAAGGTGGAAAAAAATTCAGGGCCCTTGGCAAAGCTGTCGGCAATCTGCCGCGTTGTGACCACAACCCCCAGCGGGTGTCCGTTACCAATGGGTTTGCCCAGGACAACGATGTCCGGGACCGCCCCCTGCTGCTGAAAGCCGAAAAAATAATCTCCCAGCCGCCCCAGGCCAGTCTGCACCTCATCGGCAATGCAGACGCCTCCGGCCGTTCTTATTTTTTCATAAACCGCTGGCAGATATCCGGTCGGCGGAATGATCTGCCCGCCCACACTGGGAAAGGTTTCTGCAATAAATCCAGCCAGTTTTTCACCCTGCCCCGCTATACGGGCCAGGGCCTTGTCCACGAGATCAGCGTATTTTTGGGCAATATCTTTTTCCCCTCTGCGGTACCGGCCCCGATAGTCATCTGCCACCTCTATGAGATGAACCCAGTCCGAGGGGCCGACCCCGCCCTTGGCGTTGAATTTGTAGGCTGAAATATCAATGCATCCCGTGGTATTGCCATGGTAACCATGGTCCGGGGTAATCATGGCCCGGCCATTGGAATGGGCCCGGGCAAGCCTGAGGGACAGTTCATTGGCCTCAGAACCTGAATTGACAAAGAAACAGACATTCAGGTTCTCGGGCATGGTTGAGGTGATCTTTTTTGCAAAGGCGATCTGGGAGGGATGAAGGTAGCGGGTATTGCTGTTCATTCGCTGCAACTGGTCAGCGGCCACTGCCTGGATGCGGGGATGGGCGTGGCCCACATGGGGAACATTATTGTAGCTGTCCAGATAGGGCCGTCCCCATTCGTCAAAAAGATGGGTCTTCCATCCCCGAAGAAACATGACCGGTTCTGTATAGGTCAGTTTAAGGTTTTGAGAGAACCGCGCCTTGCGTTGTGTCAGCAGTTTGGTCCTGGACGGCAGCTGGCAGGTCAGGGTATCATCATCAAGGTTCAGGAGCGGGGCGGGATTGGGATAAAGACTGGACCAGAATCCAAGTGCGTCAGGGTCAACAGCCCCGGGCCAGTTGGGATCATGGTTGGTCAGGCCCAGTTGAAAATGCAGGTGGGGGGCCCAGCCCCCGTTGTGTTCTTTATCGCCCAGTTTTGCAAAAGCCTGCCCTTTGTTTACCGTCTGCCCCGGGACAAGGGTGGCAATAGACGTGGGATCCAGGTGGCCGTACAAAGTATAAAAACCCCCTGTTTGAAAGGGTTCATGCCGAAGGACCACAAGTCCTCCGTAATCCAGACGGTCTTGCCGGTTTTGTACATCCGCCACAATGGCTTTCAGGGGCGCATGCACATGGGTGCCGGCTGGGGCAAAAATATCCACTCCCATGTGGACTGTCCTGCGGTTACTGGCCTTGGACAGACCCTTGTAAAAGGCCGGTTCCGTATAAATCAGCCGGGGTTCGGCATAATATCCCAGAAAGAATTTGCCGGACCGCCCCCCTAAACTGGCCGCTTCTTCATCGGTGATGTCAAAGGGATTCCGGGGTAAAAGGCTGTCAGCCACAGACAGGCTGTTTCGGGGCAGATTTTCCAGGGCCCTTCCCAGTACAGGTTCAAAATTTCCCCGAAGATCATCCAGCCACTGCATGATCGCCGGGGCCTGGTCCGTGACACCGACGTTGCAAGCTGCCCGGAGGCGGTGGCTGATATGGTTGCTGTCCACCGGGCCTGACATCAAAAATGTCCATGCCGGTCCCTGGGATATCAGGACATAGGGATCATCCGGTTTTTCTTGGGCCATGATGGTGGAGTTGACGACAGATACTGCCAGACGAAGCTGCAAAAGTGGCCAGATCATATCGATTTCCCCGGGGGTGAGGGCACAGACCGAGTGAAATCCCTGGACCAGGTGTTCCAGAACCCCTTCCGGGTCCGGGTGATCCAGTACGGCATAGGCTGCGGCAATGGCCAAATCGCAGACTTTGGGGGCCGCGCACATGTCCCCTAAATCAATGAGACCTGAAATTTTTGGGGGCTGATCAAGGCTGCCCCGGACCAGGATGTTATAATCATTGACATCGTTGTGAATGGCCTGGTCTGGAAGTTCGGCAAGATCTGGCTTTATCCTTTGAAATGCGTCCAGGATCTGGCGGATTTTGGCATGGCGATCGGGATCATCAATCATGTCAATGTGGTCACCGATCCACTCTCCGCCGGGAAGATGCCATTTGAACCTCCGGGCAAGGCTGTTGTGTTGAAAATCGGCCAGGGCATTGTCAACGGCTCCAAGTACCTGGCCCAGGTTGTACACCAGGCCCAGGGACTTGGGAACAAACCGGGCCCAGGTGTGACCGGAGATGTGTTCAAGGACCCAGAGAATCCGGTCCTGGCCCTGTTCATCCTTGCATATTTCAAAGGACCGCCCGGCTTTGGAGGGTATGACAAGGGGCAGGGGAAGATGGCGAAGGTGATTCATTGCCTGGCACTGAAGGTCTACAAGGGTTTCGGAGCAGCCCTTTCGCATTACTTTAAGAATATGGGTGGTGCTGATTCTGAAATTCAGATCGTACTCCCCGTCAAGTTTTGTCAACGAACCTTGAATCCCCCACAGGGACGCCACCGCATTCTGCCAAAAACCTGTCACGGCATTTTTACTCCATTAAAGATTGATAAACCCGTAAAAAGTCCAATTGATGCTTTTTACGACGCCATCAAGATTAAAAAATTGTTTAATCGCATATTTGTTCAGGGGGCACAACACCAAATTTAACCCCCCAGGGAAAGGATCGCACCGGTTTTTAAATTCAGGCTTAAGCCGCCCTGCCAGAAGTTTTTTTTGGAACCCAGGCCTTGTCTTTTGTTCTCTGGTAGTTGATTTTTTTTTCAAGGGCATGGTGATAAAAAATCCGGGAGCCGGCAGAGGCGATTTTGCCGTTGTTGGCGCTGTGGTCATTGTGATAATGGGTGCATAAAACATCCATCATGGTTTCACAAGTTCCGGTTTCCGGAAGAATGCCATAAATTCATGGCATTCCAACGGGTTAGCAGTCGTGGAGCAGTCATATCGTTAAATAAAAACAGACACTAATTATTTTCATAGTACATCGTGATTGTCATGGCAAAGATAAAATTCAAAAACATCTGATCCATTGACATTTCAAACCTGACGGTCTAACGTTTTCAGCGGGGTCCATGCTCGCCAGATTCGGCCAGATCAAGCTTCTGCTCACAGGTAAAAATAAGGATATCGTTCTGGGCAGAAGCCGTCATCATGACAATGACGGCTTAAATCACGGCCCAGTGGCCGAACGCCAGGCCAAGGCCATTAGGGCGGTTTTAAACCCTGGACACCCGGAATCCATAGCGGTGAAAGGAGCAAGGCAAAATGGGCCCGAAGTTGCGAAGAAGAGCCATACAGGGGCTTGTCTCCGGAGAGACCTTTACCCTTACCCGGACCTTTTCCCGGCAGGAAACTCACGAGTTCGGGGATCTGACCCGGGATTACAACCCAGTGCACTACGACCGGCGATGGACAGATGCCAAAGGGTTTGGGGATCTGATCTGCCACGGCCTGCTGGTGGGGGGGATGATCTGTGAGTTCGGCGGCCAGGTGGGATGGCTGGCCTCGGGTATGACGTTCAGGTTTATCAAACCCGTGTATGTCACTGACACGGTTGAGTGCCAAATCAGGCTGATCTCTCTGGATGACGCGGGCAGGGCCGAGGCAGAAGGCGCGTTTTTTAATCAGCACGGGGATCAGGTGGCCTGGGCAAGTCTGAAAGGCCGGTTGCCCAATGCCAGAGAGCAGCAGATTCTGGCCGACATCACAGCAGAGGGGGATCTGACCAATGGTCTTGCCTAGTACTTGATCTGAAAGTTTCACCGTGTTAAACTTTTTTTAGTTTATTTAAAAAGGATTAAGAACAGGAGACCCAGATGCCTGGCCAGATGGAAACCAAAGTCAAGGAAGAGGTGGCTGCCCTGAACCTGGGCAATAAAATACGGAACCTTCGCAAACAAAGGGCCCTGACCCTTCAGGAGGTCTCTGATCTCACCGGATTGTCAAAGCCGTTGCTGTCCCAGATTGAAAACAATATTGCCGCCCCTCCCATTGCCACCCTGATCAAGGTCGCAACGGCCCTGGGTGTAAAGATCTCCCATTTTTTTCAGGATCAAAACATGGACGATCGCATCGTGGTGGTCCGGAAGAACGAGCGGTACAGCGTAAAAAAACTCTTTCACCATAAAAACGAGACCCGGATCGGATACCGGTGGGAATCTCTGGCCTATCCCATGGTGGGCAAGCAGATGGAGCCCTTTGTGGTGGAGATCGAGCCCCGGGAAGAGCAGGCGCTTCTCTTTAACGACCATAAGGGCGAGGAGTTTCACTTTATCCTGGACGGGATCGTGGAGTTTCGCAGCGCTGACCAGGTTCAGCACCTGAAAAAGGGGGACAGCCTCTACTTTGACTCCAGTATTCCCCACGCCCTCAGGGGAATCGGCGGGGTGGCCAAGTCCCTGATCGTCATCTTTGCCCCGAAATAAATAATCCAGACAAAAGGGATGATTTTAACGCGTTATTTTGAACACGTTTTCCAGGATATTTTCCATGGGGCACAACCCGGTAAAGGCGGACTGGAACAGGTTCAGCCCCACAAAGGCGGTAAAAAGATACCAATAGGGGGAGACCCAGTGGCCCAGGGCCAGGGTAATGAGGATGAAAAGACCGGCAATGGCCCGGATATACTGTTCCATTTTCATGATATACCTCGCTGTTGGGTGTTGTATACGGCAAAATAGGTGACCGGAATGACCACCAGGGTGAAGAGGGTAGAGGCGAAAAGTCCGAAGATCAGGGCCCAGGCCAGGCCTGAGAAGACCGGATCCAGGGTGATGGGAAAGGCGCCAATGGCTGTGGTAAACGCCGTGAGCAGGATGGGGCGCATGCGGACAGCCCCGCTTTTGAGGATGGCCTCTTTGAACGGGGTGCCGGATGCCACCGCCTCCTGGATAAACTCGATGAGGACCAAGGCGTTCCGGATGACAATGCCGCCCAGGGCGATCATCCCGATCATGGAGGTGGCCGTGAAAAACACGGGATTGGAAAAGCCCCCCACAGCATCTGGAAAGAGGTTGAGGATGAAGAATCCGGGCATGATGCCCAGAACGGTCAGGGGGATGGCCATCATGATGAGCATGGGCATGAAGTAGGAGCCGGTATTAATCACCAGGATGAAATAAATGCCGATGAGGGCGGCGGCAAAGGCAAGGCCCATGTCCCTGAATACCCTGAGGGTGATCTTCCACTCTCCTTCCCCTGACCAGCTGACCTGGATTCCCTCTTCAAAGGGGATGGATTTCAGGGTCTTGATCATGTCCAGTACGGCTTCTCCCGGCGCCCTTCCTGCCATCTCAGCTGTCACATAGACCACCGGTTCCATATTCTTGTGATAGACCGGTGTCTGGCTGACGGTCTTTTTTACCGTGGCCAGTTCGGCCAGGGGAATGAGATGGCCGTTTCTTGCGCGGATGGAAACATTGGAAACCGCCACAAGATCCGAGCGCTTGTCCCGGGGAAGGATCACCCGGATCCACAGGGGATTGCGCTCCCGGTCCAGGTGGATGCTGGCCGGTGTGGCCCCGCCAACAGCCGTGTCCAGGGTCCTTAAAATGGTTTTTGTGTCAATGCCGTGCAGGGCGGCTTTTTCCCGGTCGATGCGGATATCCACCCGAGGACTGGGATCCTCGGTCATGACCTGGATATCTGTGACAAAGGGCTCGTTTTCCATGACATTTTGAACCTTGCCTGCTGCGGCCACCAGGTCGTCATAGGATGTGTCGTAGGACCCGTACACTTCAGCCACCAGGGTGGCCAGCACCGGCGGTCCCGGCGGCACTTCCACCAGCTGAATGTCGGCATGAAGTTTGTCTGCAATGGCCTCCAGATCCGATCTCAAGCGAAGCAGGATGGCATGGCTCTGCTGCTTTCGTATCTCTTTGGGGGCCAGGTTGACCCGTATGTCGGCCAGGTGGCTGTCCTTGCGGGTAAAATAGTGGCGGACCATACCGTTGAAGTCCATGGGGGAGGCTGTTCCTGTATAGGAGACAAAGCTTGTCACCTCGTTGACTTGGGAAAGATAGCGCTCAAACGACCTGACCGCCCGGTCGGTCTGTTCCAGGGGGGTGCCTTCGGGCATGTCCAAAACGATCTGAAATTCGTTTTTATTGTCAAAGGGAAGCAGTTTTAAGGGGACAAGGCGGAATACCGCCAGGGCGCAGGCCCCGGCCAGCATCATCAGAATCAAGACAGCCAGGCCCCAGCGCAAGGACCGATGACTGAGAAACGGGCTGAGAATTCGCCGGTAGATTTTTTCGCCCATACCTTGGCGGTCCTTGGAATTTTGCGTTTCGGGCGGCATTTTTTTGAGCAGCTGAAAAGAGACCCAGGGCACGATGCTCAGTGCGGCCAGCGTGGAAAAGGTCACGGTCAGGGGCACATTCACGGCCATGGGGGCCATATAAGGGCCCATCATGCCGGTGATGAAAAACAGCGGGGTAAAACAGACGATGATGGCCACCGTGGACATGATCACCGGAGGCAGCACCTCCTGAACCCCGGCGTGGGTGGCGTCAAAAGGGGTTTTCAGCCCCATTTTGATATGGCGCTGGATATTGTCCACATTGGTGATGGGGTCGTCCACCACAAGGCCCAGGGAGAGGATCAGGGCAAAGAGGGTCACTCGGTTGATGGTGTATCCAAAGATGTAGTTGACGAACAAAGCCAGGGAAAAGGAAATGGGCACAGCCAGGGCCACCACTGCAGCCTCCCGCCATCCCAGTGTAAAGGCCAGGAGCACCACCACCGAGACCACGGCAAACCCCAAAGAGCTGAGCAGCTCGTTGACCTTGCCCTGGGCGGTTTCTCCGTTGTTCCGGGTGACTGCCACATGCATATCCTTGGGGATTACCGTGGATTTCATTTTGTCCACGGCCTTGAGAATATTTTCAGCCACTGTCACTGCATTGGTGCCTTTTTTCTTGGAAAAGGCCAGGGTGACGGCGGGATAGGATGCCTTGTCTTCCAGTTTTTCACTGTCCTTGCCCTGGTTCTGCCTGTAATAGTGGGAGAATCCGATGCGGGTATAAGAGTCAGCCTCTTTGGGGCCGTCAATGATTCTGGCCACATCCTTTAGATAGACCGGGCTTGTCTCTCGTCCGGAGATGACCAGGCTGGCCACCTCGTCCAGGGTGGTGAGAAAAGACGAAGAGGTCAAAGTGACGGACCGGTTGCCCTTGTTGAACTGCCCGGCCTGGGTGCTGGCGTCGGCCCCCTGGAGGGCGGCATTGATCTCTTCCAGGGTGACCTTGAACCCCTTCATCTTTTCAGGATCCACCTCTACCCGGACCTCCCGTTCCCGGCCGCCGACGATGCCGGTTCTGGAGATATTTTCCAGGCGGGAGAGGCGGTTGCCCACCTCTTCGGCCACCCGGCGCAGCTCGTGGTCGGAGTATTTCGGAGAGTAAAGGGTCAGGGTTACGATGGGGACATCGTCGATTTCAATGGGTTTTACCAGCCAGTCTGTGACAATGGGGGGCACCCGGTCCATGTTCATCTGGATCTTGTTGTGGAGCTTGAGGATGGAGTTCTCCCGGTCCTCTCCTACGAAAAATCGCACCGTGACCATGGCCTTTTCCCGGGAGGCGGTGGAGTAGACATACTCCACCCCGTCAATTTCCCAGAGGATCTGCTCCAGGGGGGTGGCCACCAGTTTTTCAATCTCCTGGGGACTGGCGCCGGGGGCATTGACGTAAATGTCCGCCATGGGCACCACGATCTGGGGCTCTTCTTCCTTGGGGGTGATGTAAATGGCAAAGGCCCCCAGGCAGAGGGAAACCAGAATCAGGATGATAGACAGCTGGGAGCCTAAAAAGGTGCGGACGATCCGGGTCAGGATAGAGTCGTTTGCATCGCTCATTGCCTAGTATCCTATGGTTTCGCTGTCGTTTAACCCGGCCAGAACTTCGATTTTATCGCCATAGGCCTGGCCGGTCTTGATATACACCGAGTGAAAGGCCCCGTCCCGGGATTTGACATTGACCATTTCAAGCTGGCCCACCCGGATGACCGCTTCCCTTGGAATGAGCAGGGTCTTTTCCTGATCCAGGGGAATGCGCAGCCGGCCGAACATGCCGGGAAATACGCCGGGGGTTTCGGGCAGGGCCGCCTTGACCAGAAAGGTCCGGGTGTCGGGATCTGCATAGGGAACGATTTCTTCTATGGTGGCCTCAACAGCCTTGCCCAGGGTCTGGATCTTTACCTCATAGGTATGCCCCTGGATGACCTTGTGGATCAGGCCCTCCCGGACCCGGGCCTCCAGCCTCAGAGACCCGCTGGTCTGGATAACAAGAAGGGATTTTCCGGGAACGGCGATGTCACCGGGGTCCACCAGGCGCTGGACCACCACGCCGGCGGCAGGGGATCGGATGTCTGCATATTCCAGGCCGATCTGAGCCTCTTTGACCACCTCTTTTGCCTTGCGGATGCCGGTTCTGGCGGCCTGGATTTTCTCCTGGCTCTGGGCCACCCTGGCCTTGGCCTGGAGATAGGCGGCCCGGTCAATCTCCAGCTGCTGGGAGGGGACCACATCTTTTTCAAACAGGGTTTTGGTTCTCAGGTAGGCGGCCCGGGCCTGGTCCAGACCGGCCTGGGACTCTTCTCCGGCCTTCTGGGCCTGGACCACGGCATTTTTTGCAATGGACAGGCCCTCTTTGGCCTGTTCCAGCCTGGCGGTGAGCTGGCGGCTGTCCAGCCTGACCAGAGGCTGTCCCGCGGTTACCCGGTCACTGGGGGAGACATTGATCGCCAGGACCTGGCCGGATACCTGGGATTCGATCCGGGTTTGGGTCAGCGGACGGATGGTGCCCACGGCAGACTGGGTCTGGGAAATCATCTGGCTTTCCACTTCAACGGTTTGGCCAACCACGACCCCCGGGGATCCGGCCTCTTTGGTCTGCCCCGGGACAATGGTGTCGGCATCACAGGCCAAAACCGTCAATGATAATGCAAAGACAATGAAAAATTTGTTCATGGCAGCGCCCCTTCCAAAGCTTGGGATATCGTGGGATTACCGGAAAATCTGGGAACAGGGTAGGCCCAATACCGGGCCGCGTCAACCCACGCTGTGGTATGGAAACGGGGTAACCGGGGCTAGCCTTTTTTCCGGTTTTTCATTAATGCCTGATTTTTTCGGCAATCTGGAACGCCACTTCCAGACTCTGCTCGGCATTCAGCCGCGGGTCACAGGTGGTGTCGTACCGATTGTGAAGCTCTTCACTGAGAATATTTCTGGCGCCCCCCAAGCATTCGGTGACATTTTTACCGGTCATTTCAAGGTGAACCCCTCCGGGAATGGTGCCTTCTGCCCAGTGAATTTCGAAAAACCGGGTGATCTCTTTTAAGATATCGTTAAAATTCCGGGTCTTGTGTCCGGATGTCGAGGTATAGGTGTTGGCGTGCATGGGGTCGCAGCTCCACACAATATGATAGCCCTCTTTCTTGACTTCCCGGAGCAGGGGGGCCAGCTTGCTCTCAATGGTGTTTGAGCCCATTCTGGTGATCAGGGTCAGTCTTCCAGGGTCGTTTTCAGGGTTCAGGGCCTCAATGAGCTGTTTGATATTGTCAATATCATGGTCCGGACCGATTTTGACCCCGATGGGATTGTGAACCCCTTTTAAAAATTCCACGTGGGCCCCGTCGACCTGCCGGGTTCTCTCTCCGATCCAGACCAGATGAGCAGAGCAGTCATACCAGTCCCCGGAGGTGGAATCAATGCGGGTCAGGGCCTCTTCGTAGGGAAGCAGCAAGGCCTCGTGGGAGGTAAAAATCTGGGTTTGATTGACCTGGGGAATATCAGTGGGAATGCCGATGGTGTTCATGAACTTGATGGCCTGGTCAATCTGTTCGGCCAGGCGGGTATAGGACCGTCCCATGGGGGATTGAGCCACGAATTCCTGATTCCAGGCCTGGACCCGGTTCAGGGCGGCGTACCCGCCCCGGGTAAATGCCCGCAGCAGGTTCAGGGTGGATGCGGCCAGATAATACCCTTTGAGCATGTATTTGGGATTGGGGGTCCGGTCTTTAAGGGTGGGGCTGTTTTTGTTGACCATGTCTCCGCGATAGGATGGCAGCTCAACCCCGTCTACAAGCTCTGTATCCGACGACCGGGGCTTGGCAAACTGGCCGGCGATCCGGCCCATCTTTATGGTGGGTTTTCCACCGGCATAGGTCATGACAACGGCCATCTGCAGCAGGACTTTCATGGTTTCCCTGATAAAGGGGGCTGTGACCTGGGAAAAATCCTCTGAGCAATCCCCGCCCTGGAGCAGAAAGGCCTCTCCTTTTGAGGCCTTGGCCAGAAGGTCCTTTAAGGTTCTTATTTCACCGGCAAAAACCAGCGGCGGCAGCAATGCCAGGTCTGAGGAGACTTTTTTAACCTCTTCTGGGTCAGGCCAACTGGGTTGCTGAAGGGCCAGATAATTTTTCCAGCTTGATTTTGTCCATCCATTGTGAATTGTCATGGGGTATGCTGTCTTATCCTTTTTTATAAGTCGCCTGTTTTCTAAATCACCTGGGTAAGCAGATCAGAAACGATAATCTTTATAGTTGATGTTATACTTGGCTGCCTTGTAGGAGAACTTTCTCACCGTGATGTTGATGAGCCTGGAGGCCTTGTTGATATTGCCTCTGGTGTTTTTCAAAGCATCCATGAGGATCTCTTTTTCCAGATTGGCCACGGCATTTTCCAGGGACAGGGGCAGGGTCTTGGACTTGGTCCCGGTCTGGAGGGTGGCTGGCAGGTGATAAGAGTGGATGGCGCCTTCATTGCAGAGGATCACGGCCCGCTCAACGCAGTTTTCAAGCTCCCGGACATTGCCCGGCCAGTGGTACTCCATCATCATGTCAATGGCCGGGGTTGTGATCCGTTTGATATCCTTGCCGTGTTCTTTTCTGTACTTTTCAAGGAAATGGTCTGCCAAAAGGATGATATCGGTCTTTCTCATGCGCAGGGAGGGGATATAAATGGGAAAGACGTTGAGCCGGAAGTACAGATCGTCCCGGAATTTTCCCTGCTGGACCATCTCCTCGAGGTTGGAGTTGGTGGCGGCCACGATGCGGACATCGGTCTGAATGGGCTTGTACCCCCCCACCCGTTCGAATTCTTTTTCCTGAAGGACCCGGAGCAGTTTGACCTGGGCCCCCAGGTCCATGTTTCCGATTTCGTCCAAAAATATGGTTCCGGTATTGGCCAGTTCGAATTTGCCCTTTTTCTGGTGGGAGGCGCCGGTAAAGGCCCCTTTTTCATGGCCAAAGAGTTCGCTTTCAATGAGGTTGTCCGGGATGGCAGCGCAGTTGATCTTGATAAAGGGGTTCTGGTTTCTGTCAGAGTTGTAGTGGATGGCGTTGGCCACCAGCTCCTTGCCCGTGCCGCTCTCTCCCCGGATCAGTACGGTGGCCGATGAAGAGGAGACCTGGGAGATCATCTGCAAAACCTCCCGCATCTTGTTGGAGTTGCCGATGATATTGGTAAAAGAGTATTTGTTTTCCAGTTCGGATTTGAGCCGGATATTTTCGGTTTTAAGCTGTTCTTTTTCCACCCGGATGGTTTCGATGTTGATGACATGGTGGGCCACCATGGCCGCCACCACTGAGAGCAGTTTTTCCCCGGTCTGAAGGCTGCGTTTGCCCTCGTAGGGGCGGTCCGCGGAAATGGCCCCCACCACCCGGGAATCTTTTTTAATCGGCACGCAGATAAACGAGTAGTCCTGGCCCTGGCCGACCTGTCTGGAGTGGGTTTTATCCAGGAAGAGGGGCTCTTCGCTGATGCGGGGTACAACGGCTGATTTTCCTGTTTGAATCACTTTTCCGATGATGCCCTCTCCAGGCAGATATTTAATCTGGCGGGTCTTTTCCTTGGAAATGCCATGGGCCATTTCGATGCGGATTTCCCCGGTTTCCGTATTGGTCAGGAAAATAATGCCCCGGATCAGGTTCAGGGATTCTGAAAGTACACTCAGCACTTTAAACAGGGATTTTTTCATATCCATGTGCTGATTCAGCGCTTCGCTGATTTCATATAAAAGCGAGATTTCTTCGATGGACTTCATAGGGGATATTTTCAGTCTAACCTCTTGCTTTCTGTTTATAGTTTTTTTTTGGCCATCTGCCTGTTATACTGGGAATTACACGTTTATGAAAGAAAAATCAAACCCTAATAGGGGATAAAACTGGCCGCAAACCGAGGATAGAGGCTGAAAAATGGAGGGAAAAGACCAGATGAACCCCAGGGGTCCCGTTAGAAACAGAGACGATTCCAAAATTCTGGAGGTGCTTTATGACATCTCCCAGGCGGTTTCCAGCGCCCAAAGCCTGAATGCCTTTTACCAGGTGGTGCATCGGTCTTTGGGCAAAATTCTTACGGCGAGCAACTTTTATATTGCCCTGCACCACCCTGCCCGGGATTCCATCACCTTTCCCTTTTATGTGGATGAAAAAGATGACAATCCCGGAGAGATTTTTGACTTCAGCCAGACCATCTCCCTTACCGGCCGGGTGATCGCCACCAGACAGCCCCGGATTTTCTATGAAAAGGATATCCTGGATCTGATAGATTCCAGGAATCAGAAGCTTATCGGTTCTTTGTGCAAGGTCTGGCTGGGAGCGCCCCTGACCATCCGGGACCGGGTGATCGGGGCCATTGCCATCCAGGGGTATGATTCAGCGGCGACTTATCTGGAAAAGGATCTGGATCTTTTGGCCACCATGGCCCAGCACATTGCCCTGGCCATGGAACGAAAGGAGTTTGAAACAAGGCTTCAGGACCAGCAGACCCTGGTGGAAACCATATTGGAGTCTTCTCCTGTGGGGATCTGCCTGGTACAGGACCGGATCTTCAAATGGGTCAACTCCCAGATGGTATCCATGCTCAAGTATGACGAAAAATCCCAACTCACCGGCAGGGACAGCGCCCTGATGTATCCGGATGAGGCCTCTTTTCTTGAGGCCGGGCAGATCATAGACCGGGACATGGACCTCAGGGGCCGGGTGGACTTTGACACCACCCTTGTGCGCAGGGACGGCAGCCGGTTCAAAGCCCATGTCAGCATCACCGGATTTGGTGAGGAAGAGGATCTGGACCGGAAAATCCTGATTCTGGCTGATATTTCTCAGCTGGAGCTGGTTCACAGAGAGCGGATGGAAAAGGAAAAACTCCAGGGGGTGCTGGAGATGGCCGGAGCGGTGTGCCATGAAATCAACCAGCCCCTTCAGACCATCTTCGGGTACATGGAGCTGTTCACAGAGTCGGAAAAGATCACCCCACAAACCCTGGGCCAGGTCAAGCAGCAGGCCGCCCGCATCGGGGACATTACCCGGCAGTTGACCAAAATCACACGGTATAAGACCAAAACATATCCCGGAAATACCACCATCATGGATATCTGGGGCGCCTCCGGCTAAATCCGCGATTTTTCCCTGCAAGAACAAGTGTTCACGATGGATTCGGGCAGACCTGTTCCTGTACAGCCGGTTTTCCGGTCAGGGGGCGTCTGACACAGCGCCGATGGTTTCTTCAGATTCTTTTGGCTCAGGGGGAACCAGGGCGTCCAGGTGTTTTTCTACAAAGGCCCTCAGGTTGCGGTCGGGATCCAGGCGGTCGGAGTAATAGTTGAGCACCCACCACAGGTAATTGAGTTTGCCTTTGTCTTGCTGCCACCAGGAGACACTCTCTTTGATGGCGTCGGAGGAGTCGCATTCGGTGTTGATTTTGACATAAAAATCGTGACACATGGTCCGGGTAACGGGTTTAAGGCCCAATGCATTGACCGTCTTTGGATTGATCACTTTTGCCTCCCTGTGTATCGTACCCAAGTTGGGAAATATTTAATCAAAATCCCTACATCATAGCCAATCGAATGTAAACCCCTGCAGAAAGAAACAACCGGAATCTCATATATCTTTTTTAAGTTGCATCGGGCAGCGGGGATAGGCTATTCTTGCCCCGGTGCGCTAACAGGACAGGTGAGAACCCAATGGAAAAAACCTTGAATACAGACAAACTCATCCTGGTGCTCGGGGGATGCAGAAGCGGCAAGAGCGGGTATGCCATGGCGCGGGCCGATGCCATGGCAGCGGAAGGCAAGCTCTATCTGGCCACCTCTGTGCCCACGGATCCTGAAATGGAAAAACGGGTGGCCCGCCACCAGGCCGAGCGGGGGCCGGGCTGGCAGACCGTGGAGGAGCCGGTGCTCATTGACGAGTCCATTGCCGTTGCCGGACGATTTGCCAGGGTCATCCTGGTGGACTGCCTGACCCTGTGGACATCCAACCTCTTATTCGACCAGAACGACGAAACTGAGATCATGGCCTCGGTGGCCCTGCTTTCCAAGGCCCTTAAGGCCTGTTCCTGCCCGGTGATCCTGGTCTCCAACGAGGTGGGCTATGGCATTGTGCCGGAAAATCCCCTGGCCCGAACGTTCCGGGACATGGCCGGTCTGGTGAACCAGAAAATCGCAGCCGTGGCTGATGAGGTCATCCTCTGTGCCGCAGGCATTCCCGTTCAGATCAAGCCCGGCCCCGGAGGACAAACATGACATACCAGCATCTGTTCGGCCCTGTGGCCTCAAGGCGCCTGGGGGTTTCCCTGGGGGTGGACCTGGTGGTGCACAAGGTCTGCACCCTGAACTGTGTCTACTGCGAATGCGGAAAGACCACGGAACTGACCTGCCAGCGCCGCTCATGGGTTTCCTTGAACCGGGTCTGCGCTGAACTTGATCACTACTGGGCCCATCATGATGACCCTGACTTTATTACCTTTTCCGGCTCTGGCGAACCCACCCTGAACAAGGATATCGGGGCGGTTATTGCCCATATCAAGCAGCAGAAACCAGACATCCGGGTGGCGGTGCTCACCAATGCCACCCTGCTGTCGGATCCTGGTGTCCAATCGGACCTTGCCCGGGCGGATCTGGTGGTGCCCTCTCTGGACGCCGTGTCCGAGAAGGCCTTTCACACAATGAACCGTCCCTGCCCAGGGATCACCCCGGAACAGGTCATCCAGGGTATTGAGACCTTTGTCCGCAAATTTAAGGGGCGTGTCGCCCTTGAGATGTTCATCCTGCCCGGGGTCAATGACACCCCTGGAGAACTGGCCCTGCTCAACCAGGCGGCGGACCGCATCGCCCCGGACATGATCCAGCTCAACACCCTGGACCGGCCCGGCACCGAAGGGGGGCTGACACCTGCAGACCGGGACAGCCTGGAGCGGATCCGTCAGTTGCTTGGGCCGGAGCGGACCCAGATTATCGCCCGGCTGCCCAGGGCGGACCGGGCCTCCCGAAAGGCTGAAAACCTTGAGGCCGCGGTTCTGGAGACGATTTTTCGCCGCCCCTGCACCTGCAAGGATTTGGCCGCCATGCTGGGGGCAGATGCGTCCACGGTCCAGGCCCTGGTGGACCGGCTTGAAGCCGAGGGCAAGGTCCTGGCAAACGAGGGAGACAGGGGCCGGTTTTACCAGACCCGAAAGGGTGAAGATCCTTGGGGAGATCAAAAACCCTGATGCAAGACAATTCAGATAAAAAAAGGATGCTCTACGACCTGAAGGCCTGCCTGGCCTTTATCACCATTCTGCCCATGGGAAAAGATCCAGGGTATTCGCCCATGGGGATGATCCGGTTCTTTCCCGTGGCCGGCCTCATCATCGGGCTGCTTCTGGCCCTGGTGGACCGGGCCGCCACCCTTGTCTGGCCCCTGCCTGTTGCCGCTGTGGTGGACATGGTCTTTCTTGTGGCTGTCACCGGGGCCTTTCACCTGGACGGTCTGGGAGATACGGCCGATGGGTTGTTCAGCCACAGGGGCCGGGAGCGGGCCCTGGAAATCATGAAGGACAGCCGGACCGGTATGATGGGGCTGGTTGCCGTGGTCCTGGGGCTTGTGGTCAAGCTGGCCGGGATATGGGCGGTCAAGTCAACCGCCTCTCCTGCCCAGGTGGCGGGCATTCTTGTGGTGGTGCCCTCCCTGTCCCGGGCGGGCATGATCTTCGGGGTGAGGTTTCTGGATTACGGCCGAAGCGGTCCGGGCACTGGAAAAGATTTGTTCAACCGGCCCGCGGGTATTGGGGATTTTATCTTCTGCCCGGTTCCCCTGGCCATTGCCCTGGTTCTGGGATACAAGGGCCTGGTGATCCTGGCCGGGTTCGGCCTGGGCGTGGCGTTGATATTAAGATTTTATAAAAAGACAATGGGCGGCATCACCGGCGACATGCTGGGGGCCATGACCGAAGTCATGGAGGCCGGGCTGTTTCTGGCAGCCGGCACCCTGCTGGTGTAAGGCGGCCCGGACAGGAAGAGGCAATGATTCAGGGACACGGAGGAAACAGGCAGGCGCTTGCGGATCGACTGGGCTGTGACGCAGATGACATCCTGGACATGAGTGCCAATCTCAATCCCCTGGGACCGCCAGGCTATGTCCACACCGTGATCCAAGACCACCTCACTGCCGTTCACCGCCTGCCCGAACCTGATGCCCGGGCCATGGCAGAGGGGTTTGCCCGGTACCACGACATTGACCGGTCCAGTGTTTTGCCGGGCAACGGCACCACTTTTTTCATCTACACCCTGCCCTTGGCCCTGGCCCCTGAAAAGACCCTGATCCTGGGACCCACCTACGCGGATTACCAGGACGCCTGCAAGGCGGCCGGCGTTTGCTTTGACCTGGTCCCGGCAGCGGCGGAAAATGAATTCCAGCCGGATCTGGACCAGGTCTGGGACCTGGCAGGCCAGGCTGATCTGGTTTTTATCTGCAACCCCAACAACCCAACGGGTGCCCTTGTTCCCAAACCAGATATAGAGGCCCTGATCCAGGCCCATCCCCACACCGTTTTTCTGGTGGACGAGTCTTATCTGCCCTTTGTGGACAATGCCGACACCCTCTCTTTTGTGAGGGATACACATATTCCCAATCTGCTGGTGCTGTCCTCCATGTCCAAGATTTTCAGGATTCCGGGACTCCGCACCGGGTTTATCTCCGGGGCCCGGTCCCTGGTGGAAAAACTTGCCGCCCATTACCAGCCCTGGAGCGTCAACGCCCTGGCCCAGGAGGTGATCACGGATATCTTTGCCCATCCCGGGCGCATCACCCCCTTTTACGAAGAGACCCGGGCCTTTATCAAACAGGAAAAGGCCAGGTTTCTGGGCCAGGTCCAGGGATTGCCGGGTATCCGCCTGTATGAGGGCGCCACCTATTTTGTCCTGGCAGAACTTGAGGACATGAGGGCATCGGTTTTCTGCGATCAGGTGGGCAGCAACCGGATTCTCATCCGGGACTGCAGCAATTTTAACGGCCTCAATGATTATTTTGTCCGGTTCAGCCTCAAGGAGCGGGCAGCCAATGATAAACTGGCCACAAGCATTCAAAGGATCCTGTCCCGTGGATAGCCTGGCGCTGTTTGCCATTTCCTGGCAGGTCCTGGCCGCAGGGGTGGTGCTGGATTTGATCCTGGGAGATCCAAGGTGGCTGCCCCATCCCATCATCTGGATGGGCAATTGCGTCTGTTTTTTTGAATACAGATTCCGCAGGCTGGGCAGCCCCGTGGCTGCCGGCCTTTTTTTCGCCCTTTTTCTCATCATCGGCGTATTTGTTCTCTCGTTTCTGGGTCTGGCCCTGGCCTTTGCCCTTCATCCGCTTGCCGGTGCATTGCTACAGGTGGTGATGCTGTTTTACTGCCTGTCAGCCAAAAGTCTTTTCACTGCGGCCATGGATGTGGCAGGCCCCCTGATGGCCGGGGATCTGCCCCGGGCCAGAAAGCGGGTGGGGTATATCGTGGGCCGGGAAACGACCCGGCTGGACCCGGCCGGGGTGACCCGGGCCGCAGTGGAAACCGTGGCGGAGAACTTTGTGGACGGGGTTGTTTCTCCGCTGTTTTTCGCCCTGATTTTCGGGGTTCCCGGAGCCATGGCCTATAAGATGGTCAATACCCTGGACTCTATGGTGGGGTATAAGAATGCCCGGTATTTTTTCTTTGGCCGGGCCGCGGCCCGCATTGACGACGCAGCCAATTTCATCCCGGCGCGAATGGCCGTGCCTGTGGTCGCCCTGGCCTCAGCCCTGATTTGCCCTGGCCGGGGCAGGCGGGCATTGACCACGGCCCTGGCCCAGGGCCGCAACCACAAAAGCCCCAATGCCGGCTTTCCCGAGGCCGCCTTTGCCGGGGCCCTGGGCGTTCGCATGGGCGGCCCCAGCATCTACCATGGCAAGCAGGTGGACAAGCCCTATATTGGCGGGGGATTCAAGGATCCCAAACCCTCGGATATTGTTCGGGCCTGCGAGCTGATGCTGTTGTCCACCCTGGGGGCTGCCCTGCTGGCCGGCCTCTTTGTCTTCTGGGTTTACGGATAGGGCATGGAAAAAATCATCCCCGCCTTCAGGCTTGGCACCACCTCTTTTATCTACCCGGATCATATCATTCCCAACGTGCGGAAAATCGGCAGGTTTTTTGAGGAAATCGAACTGCTGGTCTTTGAGGGTCTGCCAAAGGAGGTGGTGCCCTCAAAAGCCGATGTGAAAGCGCTTCTCGCCCTGGGCCGGGACATGGATCTGACCTATAATGTCCACCTGCCCGTGGATGTCAGCCTGACTGCGGCATCCCCACTGGACCGCCAGGCCGCGGCCGACACCCTCAACCGGGTCCTGGAGCGCTTTGCCCCTTTAGACCCCACCTCTCATACCCTTCACCTGGACATGGGCAAAGACGGCCCGGATGAGATCCATGCCTGGGAGGACAGGGCCCGCCACGGCCTGGACCTGCTGGCCCCGCCCCGTCCTGAAGCCGTCGGCATCGAAACCCTCTGGTATGATCCCGTCCTCTTTGAATCCATGGTCAAAGACTACAGCCTTTCGGTCTGCGCCGATCTGGGCCATCATTTCAAGTACGGGTATGATCCGGCCCGCACCATTGCCATGTTCGGCAACAGGATCAGCCTGATCCATCTCCACGGCGTGGACATGAATCAAACCCCGCCAAAGGACCACATCGGCCTGGATAACCTGCCCGACCCTCTGTTTAGACAGGTGACGGATCTTTTGAAATCCTATTCAGGAACGGTGTCCGTGGAGGTGTTCGGACTCGCACCGCTTCAGGCCTCACTCAAGCGCCTGGGAACCTGCTTTTCCATTGATCTGGATTTGGGGGCCTGATTATAATTGCTGTCACAG
>Ga0102943_1000838_pt1 | contig 19748 bp, 14 predicted proteins | sample SalPonC_black_MG_FD_78174 | JGI IMG/M metagenome (GOLD analysis project Ga0102943, IMG submission 78174) | Salt pond soil microbial communities from South San Francisco under conditions of wetland restoration - Salt Pond MetaG... | ecosystem: Environmental > Aquatic > Marine > Intertidal zone >...
GATCCGCAAGGTTTGGCCTCAGCAGCCAAAAATCCACGCCGGATCATGGGCTTGCGCTACGCCCGCCAAACCAGACGCATGATCCGGGCCAGCACGCTCGGATCGACCCCCGACCGGGCGAGGCAGGTCCGCCGCCGCGGCCCCGAGCAGCGCCGCCGCCGCGCCGGCGGGCCCGAAGGCCGGCGCCAGCGCAAGCGGCGCCAGCGCCAGCAGACCGCCGACGAGCTTGGCGACGAGCGCGCCGCCGGCCTTTACGGTGAGCTCGCGCAGCGCCGCGTCGGCGGCCGGCGCCGAAAGGCGTGCGCCCGTCCCGCCAAGTCGACGCTGCATCCCGGCCCTCCGCGCCGCCGCTCCGACCGGCCCTTGCCGCCCCCCGCCGGGGTGAACAAGGCGTTGACGTCACGACGGCCTTCGCCCTCCGTTTGACGCGCCCGCAGCCCGGCAATACCGTCGCGCGCGGCCGCGCCGCGACAGACGGCGCCAAGGGAGGAGCGGAGCATGGACGGCGGCATCGAGACGGGACCGGCCCATCCTTGGCGCGCCCACTACCCCGAAGGCGCGCGGCACGACCCCCTCCCGGGCCACGGCACGGTCCCCGCGCTCTTCGAGGCCGCCGCCGCCCGCTTCGCTGGGCGCCCGGCGATCGACTACGCCGCCGCGCGCCTGACCTACGCGGACCTCGCCGCGCGGGTGGAGCGCGCCGCCGGCCGCCTCCGCGCCGCCGGGATCGGCCCGGGCGACACGCTCGGCCTCTATCTGCCGAACACCGCCTGGCATCCGGTGCTCTTCTTCGCCGCGCTCCGCGCCGGCGCCCGCATCGCCCATCTCTCGCCGCTCGACGTCGGCCGCGTCCTCGCCCACAAGCTGAAGGACGCCGAGGCCGTCGCGCTCGCCACCGTCGACCTGCCGCCGATGCTCGACGCCGCCAAGGCTCTCGCGGAAGCCGGCGCGGCCCCCCGCGTGATAGTCTGCGAGGAGGCCGAGTGGGGCGCCGAGGGCGGCCTGGGCGTCCCCGACTGGGCCGAGGGCTGGGAGACGCTGGCCGACGACGGTCCGGCGCCGGACCCCGTGGCCAGGCCCGACGACGTGGCGCTCCTGCAATACACCGGGGGCACCACGGGGCTGCCGAAGGGCGCGATGCTCACCCACGGCAACCTGACCTCCGCCGTCGCGATCTACGACGCCTGGTACGGCGACGACGCCGAGCCGACGCCGGACGGCGCCCCGGACGTGGCCATGTGCGTCCTGCCCCTCTTCCACATCTACGCGCTGACCACGATCCTGCTGCGCCAGATCGACCAGGGCTCGGAGATCCTGATCCGCCGCCGCTTCGACGCCGCCGCCGCGGTCGAGGACATCGAGCGTCGCGGCGTCACCCTCTTCGCGGGCGTGCCGACGATGTGGATCGCCGTCGCCAACCTGCCCGGGATCGAGACGCGGGACCTCTCCTCGCTCCGTCTCTGCGCCTCGGGCGGCGCGCCGCTGCCGGTCGAGGTCGGCCGCCGCTTCCAGCGCCTCACGGGGATCGAGCTGCTCGGCGGCTGGGGCATGACCGAGACCTCGCCCGCGGGCACCGGCATCCCCGCCGGCGCCGCCACCGCGAAGTCCGGCACCGTCGGCGTGCCGCTGCCGGGCATCGAGATGCGCATCGTCGACCACGACGATCCGGGACGGGAGCTGCCGCCGGGCGAGACCGGCGAATTCGCGATCCGGGGGCCGAACATCACCAAGGGCTACTGGAACCGCCCCGACGAGACGGCAAAGGCCTTTCACGGCGACTGGTTCCTCACCGGCGACGTCGGCTACCGCGACGCGGACGGCTTCTTCTGGCTGGTGGACCGCAAGTCCGACCTGATCCTCTCCGGCGGCTTCAACGTCTATCCGCAGATGGTGGAGCAGGCGATCTACGAGCATCCCGCCGTCGCCGAGTGCCTCGTCATCGGCGTGCCGGACGACTACCGGGGCGAGAGCGCCAGGGCCTACGTCGTCCTTCGCGAAGGACACGACCCCTTCACGCTCGAAGACCTCGTCGCCTTCCTCGAAGGCCGGCTCGGCCGCCACGAGATGCCGCGCGGCCTCGAATTCCGCGAAACCCTGCCCCGGACCCCGGTGGGCAAGCTAAGCCGCAAGGAGCTCCGCGAGGAGGCCGCGGCGCAGAGAGGAGAGACCAGGTGAGCCTCGAGAACCCGTTCGACCTGACCGGCAAGGTCGCCGTGATCACCGGCGCGAGCCGCGGCATCGGCCGCGCCGCGGCCGAGGCGATGGCGGCGATGGGCGCCAGGGTGGTGATCTCCTCGCGCAACCTCGAGCCCTGCGAGGCGGTCGCGCAGTCGATCCGCGAGGCCGGGGGCGAGGCGACCGCGATCGCCTGCAACATCTCCCACCGCGACCAGTGCGAGGGGCTGATCGCCGAGACCGAGAGCCGCTTCGGCCCGGTCGACGCGATGGTCTGCAACGCCGCCGCGAACCCCTACTACGGCTCGATCCTCGATCTGCCGGACGAGGCGTTCGACAAGATCATGCGCTCCAACATCCGCTCCAACCTCTGGCTCTCGAAGCTCGTGGCGCCCTCGATGCAGTCGCGCGGCGGCGGGACCATCACCATCGTCTCCTCGATCGCGGCGCTGCGCGCCTCGCCGATGATCGCCGCCTACGGCATCTCCAAGGCCGGCGACGTGGCGCTCGCGAAGAACCTGGCGCAGGAGCTCGGGCCGGCCAACATCCGCGTCAACTGCGTCGCGCCCGGCCTCATCAAGACCGATTTCGCCCGCGCCCTCTGGGAGGACGAGGCCGCCGTCGCCAGCCGCAACGCGGCGACGCCGCTGCGCCGCATCGGGGAGCCGAAGGAGATCGGCGGCATCGTCGCCTTCCTCGCCTCGCCCGCCGCCAGCTTCATGACCGGCGAGACGGTGGTGGCGGACGGGGGCGTCACCGCAGTATGAGAAGAGGCGTGCGGCGCGGTCGCGGGACGGTCGCGCGCGGACCGGCGTGGTGTTCACGATAAGTTCAGGGTGGGCGCCCCGATTTCCCGAAAACGACGTCGGGGCGGGGACGAAACCGGATTGTCGGGCCGGGAACCATCTGCTTAGGTTCCGCCCGTCCGGCGGCGGGGGAATATCCGCCGCTACAGACCAACGGGAGGCATAACATGCAAAGACGTCAGTTTCTGAGGGGCGCCGCGCTCGGCGGCGCCGCCGCGGCCACCACCATCGCCGCTCCGGCCGTCGCTCAGCAGCGTCGCGAGATGATCGTCGTCTCCACCTGGGGACGGGACTTCCCGGGCCTCGGCACCTCGGCGCAGCGCCTGATGGCGCGCATCGAGCAGCTGTCCGAGGGTCGGATCGTGCCGCAGTACTTCGCGGCCGGCGAGCGCGTGGGCGCGTTCGACGTGTTCGACGAGGTCGCGGCCGGCAACAGCCAGGCCTACATCGCCGCCGACTACTACTGGATCGGCAAGCACCCGGCCTTCGCCTATTTCACCTCCGTGCCCTTCGGCATGACCACGCCCGAGGCCAACGCCTGGCTCAAGTTCAAGGGCGGGCAGGAGCTCTGGGACGAGCTGTCCGGCGAGTTCGGCCTCAAGGCGCTCCCGGCCGGCTCCACCGGCACCCAGGCCGGCGGCTGGTTCAACAAGGAGATCGAGTCGCCCGACGATCTGCGCGGCCTGAAGATGCGCATCCCGGGCCTCGCCGGCACCATGATGTCGAAGCTCGGCGCCTCGACCGTCTCGGTGCCCGGCGGCCAGATCTACGAGAACCTCGTCTCCGGCGCCGTCGAGGCCGCGGAGTGGGTCGGCCCCTACAACGACTACTTCATGCGCTTCTACGAGGCCGCCCAGTACTACTACACCGCCGGCGTGCACGAGCCGGGCGGCCCGGTCTGCATGGGCTTCAACGCCTCGTTCTGGGGCTCGCTCTCGTCCTGGGAGCAGGCGATCCTCACCGCCGCCTGCCACGAGGAGCTCGCGGCGCAGTACGAGGAGGCGATGGCCAACAACGGCGTCTACCTCCAGCGTCTGATCGACGAGCACGGCGTGCAGGTCCGCTCCTTCCCGGACGAGGTCTGGGACGCCTTCGGCGAAGCCTCCGCCGAGGTGTTCGAGGAGACGCGCGCCCACTCCCCGATCGCCGCGAAGATCGACGACTCGTTCCAGGCGACGCTGCGCGAGATCGGCTCGTTCATGAAGAACTTCGAGGTGGCCTACGTGAACCAGCGCAACCGCGTGCTCGGCCTCTGAGGCCGCACGCGCGACACCGTGGCGGACGGGGGGTCTCCCCCCGTCCGTTTCGCTTGACCGGGCCCGGCACGAGCCGGGCGTCCTGCGGGAGTTCTCGATGACGGCGGCGGCGGATCCGACGCAGCGGCTGGGCCGCGCGGGGGGCAACGACGGCACGGACCAGGCGGTCCGCCTCGTGGCCTGGGCCAACATCTTTCTATTGGGCATGTTCCTGGCGCAGACGGTGGCGGTGATCGTCGGCGGCTTTCCGGCGCCGAGCGCGGCGCTCTCCGGCGAAGGCGGCGTCGGATCCTGGATCATGCTGCTGCTCTATCCGGCGGCGGCGCTCGCGGCGGTGCTCTACGTCGCCCGCACGCCCCTGATCGGCCTGCGCGAGGACTGCGACCGGATCTCGGCGTTCAACATCACGCTGGTCCGCGGCGCCTTCTTCGCGGTGCTCTTCGTCGGCATCGTCGACGCCTCGCTCTCCTTCATGCGGATCGAGGACTTCCTCGCGCCCATCGTGGGGCAGGAGCTTTCGGATTCCCTCGGCCGCTCGCTGTTCCGCGGGCCCTGGGTGCACATTCCGCTCACGGCCCTCGGCTTCGCGGTCGGCATCTTCTTCGCGCGCGGCACGCTCGGCTTCACCTGGCTGGCGCTGCTGATCGTGGTGGCGGAGCTGCTGATCGTGATCAGCCGCTTCGTGTTCTCCTACGAGCAGTCCTTCATGGGCGACCTCGTGCGCTTCTGGTACGCCGCGCTGTTCCTCTTCGCCTCGGCCTACACCTTCTACGACGAGGGGCACGTCCGGGTGGACGTGCTCTACGCCGGCATGCGCCGGTCCTCGAAGGGCGTGGTCAACGCCGTCGGCTGCCTCGTGCTCGGCCTCACGCTCTGCTGGACCATCCTGCTGCTCGGCATGAGCGCGTCGACCGCGGCGATCGTCGCCCCGATGCTGAAGTTCGAGATCCCGCAGGCGACCACCGGCATGTACGTCAAGTGGATGATGGCCGGCTATCTCGCCTTCTTCGCGATCACCATGCTGATCCAGTTCTGCGCCAGCCTGATGGACGCCGTCGCCGACTGGCGCGGCCACCCCGGCCATCGGGATCACGATCCCGTCGCGCCCGCCTGAGGATCCCGCCCGACAATGGAAGTCCTGTTTCTCGCCGTCCTGCTCGTCCTGATGGCCGTGGCCCTCGGGTCCGGCTTCCCGGTCGCCTTCTCGCTGCCCGGCGCGGCCATCCTCTCCATCGGCTTCGCGGCCCTCGTCGGCTGGCTGGTGGAGGGCAGTCCGAACGCCTACTTCGCCGTCGGCGGCCCCAGCGAATGGCTGACCTCGGGCGTGACCAACCTCCGAGGGATCTACTGGGAGGTCGAACGCGACACGCTGATCGCGATTCCGCTCTTCATCTTCATGGGCATCATGCTCCAGCGCTCGAAGATCGCGGAGGACCTGCTCATCACCATGGCCCAGCTGTTCGGGCCGGTGCCGGGCGGGCTCGGCATCTCGGTCGTGTTCGTGGGCGCGCTGCTCGCCGCCACCACCGGCATCGTCGGCGCGACCGTGGTGGCCATGGGCCTGATCTCGCTGCCGGCGATGCTGCGCAACGGCTACTCCAAGCCGCTCGCCACCGGCACCATCGCCGCCTCCGGCACGCTCGGGCAGATCATCCCGCCCTCGATCGTGCTGATCATCCTCGCCGACCAGCTCGCCAGCGCCACCGACCAGGCGTCCTCGGCACGCCAGGCGCTCTATCGCGCCGCGACGGGCGAGATCTCGATGCCCGCCGAATACGACGTCTCCGGCACCTCGGCGGGGGAGATGTTCCTCGGCGCCTTCGTGCCGGGCCTCGTGCTCGTCGGCATCTACATGCTCTTCATCCTCGCCTTCGCGCTGCTGCGCCCGAAGCTGGCGCCGGCCGTGCCCTACGACGGCGAGCGCAACCTCCGCTTCTGGGGCCAGGTGCTCCTGATCCTGGTGCCGCCGCTGGCGCTGATCTTCCTCGTGCTCGGCTCGATCATCGGCGGCGTCGCCACGGTGAACCAGGCCGGCGCGATCGGCGCGGCCGGCGCCCTCGTCATGGCCGGCTATCGCCTCCACGAGGGCAAGCGCGGGGCCTACTGGCCGGCGATCCTCGCGGTGGTCTCGATCGTCACGCTCTACTTCATCCTCAGCTGGCAGCCGATCAACATCCGCGTCGTCGACACGCCGCGGGAGAACCTCGCCGTCGTCCTCGCGCTCGTGGCCGTCGCCGGGCTCGCGGTCTCGCTGGTCTGGTCCGGCGCACGGGTGATGGGCATCGACCGCACGCTTCAGGGCGTGATGCTGGAGACCGCGAAGACCTCCTCGCTGGTGTTCATCATTCTGCTCGGCGCGGCGATGCTGACCGCGGCGTTCCGCGCCTTCGGCGGCGAGGAGCTGGTGAAGCACTTCCTCGAGGGGCTGCCGGGCGGGTTCTGGACGCAGTTCATCATCGTCATGGCGGTGATCTTCATCCTCGGCTTCTTCCTCGACTTCATCGAGATCGCCGTGGTCGTGGTTCCGATCGTCGCGCCGATCCTGCTCGCCGATCCGGGCGCGAACATCACCGCCGTCTGGCTCGGGGTGATGATCGGCCTCAACATCCAGACCTCGTTCCTGACGCCGCCCTTCGGCTTCGCGCTGTTCTACCTCCGCGGCGTCGCGCCGAGGGAGGTGAAGACCACCGACATGTACAAGGGCGTGATCGCCTTCATCACGCTGCAGCTCGCCGGGCTCGCGGTGGTCGGGGTCTATCCGCCGCTGGTGAACTACCTGCCGCAGCGCACCTCGCTGCTGTCGGAGACCGCGCCTCCGCCGCGCAACCCTCGGCTCCAGGCCTGCATCGAGGATTATCTCGTCGCCCGGATCGAGACCGGCGAGGCCGAGGTGCGCGACGCCGTGGCCGAGGTCCGGCGCCTCGACCTGAGCTATCTGCCCGAAGACCTGCGCGAGGATCTGACCGAGAGCTTCGATCAGGCCGAGCGGGCGGTGCGTCTGCTGATCGAGGCCGACGAGGCCGCCGGCCGCGTCGAGGAGGCCGCGGTCGCGTTCAAGCCGCTTCTGGTCGAGGTCCGCGGGCTCGAGCGGGACATCCGCGCCGTCGAAGCCGAGATCGAGGAGACGGAGACCACGCTTTCGCGCCTGTTCGAGGGGGAGGAGGGCCTCCGGCCCGCACTCGAGGCCGAAGTCGAGCGCCTGCGCGAGGAGCGCGAGACGCTCCTCGCCCGGATCCCGGATGAGTTCGAGGCGCGTTTCGAGACCTTCTCGGAGGTCGAAGGCGAGGAGACGGGCCTGCGTCGCGACTACCGCCGCGCCGGCGACACCGCCGCGCGCAACGCGATGGACGTCGTCGCCGTCATCGAGTCCACGGACGCCTTCGCCGCGCTCGAGGACGACCTCCGGCAGATGCTGGAGCGCATCCGGGCGGGCGAGGACCCGGCCGATCTGGTGGACCCGATCACCGACCTGCGCGCCGCAGTCGGCGACGTCGAGGGGGCGCGCGATCTCCGGAGCGAGGTCAACGACGCCCGCTCGGCGCTGCGGGACGACGACCCGGACCCGGCCGAGGCCGCCGCGGCGATGGAGCGCGCCCTCGCCCTCCACGCCGAGCAGATGGCCTGGCGCAGCCGCGCCCAGCAGGAGCTTCTGCCCGCGCTCGAGGCGTATCTGGAGCGGATCACCGCCACCGTCGGCGTCCGCCAGCGGGACCGGATGCCGCGCGAAATGGCCCTCGCGGTCGCCGCCTGCGAGAGCCGGCATCGGGACCTCTCGCTGCGCTTCTGAGCCCCGAGCCCGCCGTCGCGCCGCACGGGCGCCGGGGCCCCCCGGCGCCCGTTCCGCGTTCCGCCCACGCGCCGCCCGAAGGACTCGACTCCGCCCCCCGATCCTCTAGCTTCGATACAGGAACAAAACCCGAACAAAGCTCGCGAGTCGCCCCCATGCCGCCCGGCACCGCCCGACGCCGCGTCCTCTGCCTCTGGCTCCCGCGCCTCGTCGCCGAACTCGCCCTCCGGCGCGCCGATCTCTCGCATCTGGGTCCCGGGGACGCCTTCGCCGTGGTGGACGAACTGCGCTCCGCGCTCCGCCTCGTCTCGGTCGACGCCAGCGCCGCCGCGCTCGGCCTCGCGCCCGGCCGCAGCCTCGCCGACGCCCGCGCCGCCCACCCGGCGCTCGTCACCCGGCCGCGGCGACCGGGCGCCGAAGCCCGCGGCCGCGCCGGCCTGATCCGCTGGGCGCGACGCTTCTCCCCTTGGGTGGGCGAGGATCTCGCCGGCCTCGGCGAAGGCGCGCTCGCCCTCGACGTCACCGGATGCGCGCATCTCTTCGGGGGCGAACGGGCGATGGCCGAGCGCATGGTGGAGGATCTCGCCGCCCTCGGCCTCACCGCCCGCGCCGGTCTCGCCGACTGCCGCGGTGCGGCCTGGGCGCTCGCCCGCTTCGCCGCGGGGGAGGCCGCGCCGGGCGGCCCGACCGGCGACGCCGTCCAGGTCGACGCCCCCGCGACGCGCGTGCGCAGCCCGGCTCGTCGCAGGCCCGAGGCCCGGGCCCTTTCGGCGCAATCCGCCGCCGTCGCCGTGGCGCCGCCCGGCGCCACCCGAGCCGCGCTGGCGGATCTGCCGCCCGCCGCGCTCCGCATCCCGGAGGAGACCGCCGCCGGCCTCGCCCGGCTCGGTCTGCGCCGGATCGGCGACCTCGCGGCGCTGCCTCGCGCCTCCCTCGCCCGGCGTTTCGGGGCGGATCTCGTCACCCGCCTCGACCAGGCGCTGGGCGTGACGCCGGAGCCGGTGTCGCCCCTCAAGCCGCCGGAGCGCTTCGCCGCGCGCCTCAGCCTGCCGGAGCCGATCGGCCTGCGAAGCGATCTCGAGGCCGCGCTGGCGCGCCTGCTCGCCCGGCTCGAAGCGCGGCTGGAGGCGGCGCAGCGCGGCGCCCGTCGCCTGCGCCTCTCCGTGCGCCGGGTGGACGGATCCGAACAGGCGGAGGAGGTCGGCCTCGCCCGCCCCGCGCGCGATCCCGGACGCCTCGCCCCGCTCTTCGACCAGGCGCTGGAGCGCATCGAGGCCGGCTTCGGCATCGACGCCGTGCGGCTCGAGGCGACGCAGACCGAGCCGCTGGCGCCTCGACCCCATTCAGGTCACCTCGAGGCGCGCGCCGCCGCCGACGCGCGCCGCACGCCGGAGGGCGACGAGGCCTTCGCCGACCTGCTCGGTCGCCTCGGCGCCCGCGTCGGGCTGGAGCGCATCACGCGCTGGATCCCGGCCGAGAGCCACATCCCCGAAAAGACCGCGCATCTCGCCGCCGCCGCCTGGTCGGCGCCGGCGGAGGCGTGGCCGTCGCCGCCGGCGCCGAGGCCGATCCTTCTCTTCCGGCCCGAGCCCGCCACGGTCCTGACCGGGGACGAGGGCGTGCGCCCGCCGGCCGCCTTCCGCTGGCGGCGGGCCGAGCATCGCCTCGCCGCCGCGGCGGGGCCGGAGCGCATCGCGCCCGAATGGTGGCTGGACGATCCCGAATGGCGCGGCGGCGCGCGCGACTACTGGCGGGTGGAGACGGAGACCGGCGTGCGCCTCTGGCTCTTCGCGCTGCCCGGCGGCGGCGAGGGCTGGTTCGTCCACGGCATCTTCGCCTGAGCCGCCTCCAAGGCCGCCGCTTCGCCCTGTCACGCCCGCCAGAAGGCCGCCGTGAACAGCGCGAACACCGCCATCAGCTCCAATCGGCCCAGCAGCATCGTCGCGCTCAACAGCCACTTCGCCTCGTCCGAAAGCGGGGCGAAACTGCCCGACGGCCCGATGATCGGACCGAGGCCGGGGCCGACGTTCGCGAGCGCCGTGGCGGCCCCGGAGACGGCGGTCACGATGTCGTATCCCATGACGCCGAGCGAGATCGCGACGACGGCGAGGGTCAGCATGAAGAGGAAGAAGAACGCCACCACCGAGGAGATGACCTCCTCCTCCACCTTGCGGCCCTCGTAACGGAGGGGCACGACGGCGTTGGGCGAATGCAGCTTGCGGAGCCCGGCGCCGAGCGCGACCAGCAGGATCTGATAGCGGAAGATCTTCACCGAGCAGCCCGTCGATCCGGTGCAGCCCCCGATCAGCCCCCCCACGAAGAAGGCCGCCGCCACGAACGCGCCCCAGGTCCCGTAATCGGCGGAGGCGTAGCCGGTTCCGGAGACGATCGAGACGGTGTTGAACAGGGCGTGCCGCACGCTCTCCTCGACCGCCGCGCCGTCGGCGACGATGCGCTGCAGAGCCACGGCCGCGGCGATGGTCAGCAGGACCACGACGTAACCGCGGATCTGGGGGTCGATCAGCAAGGGTCTCGCGGTTCCCGCGGCCAGCTGGACGATCCGGATGAAGGGGATGCTGGCCGCGAACATGAAGAAGGACGCCGCGTAGTGGATCGCGGGCCCCTGGTCCCGGATGGACGCGTCGTAGTTGGCGAAGCCCCCTGTGGCGACGGTCGTCAGCGCATGCACCGCGGCGTCGAAGCCGCTCATGCCGAGCGCGTCGTAGACCAGCGCGCAGGCGACGGTCAGGGCGATGTAGACCCAGGTCAGCGACGCGGCGATGACGGCGGCGCGGGGCAGGGGCTTGCCCAGCGTGTCGAACGCCTCGGACCGGAAGAACTGCATGCCGCCGACCCGCATCTCGGGCAGGAAGGCGAGGGCGACGACGACGATGCCGAGTCCGCCGAACCATTGCAGCATGCCCCGCCAGACCTTGGCGCCGCCGGGCAGCGCGTCGATGCCGGCGATCACGGTCGAGCCCGTCGTCGTCATCCCCGACATGCTCTCGAAGAACGCGTCGGTCGGCGACAGCGCCGGCGCGCCGAGCATCAGGGGCATCGCGCCGAAGGCCGGCAGGACGGTCCAGAGGAAGACCGTCAGCACGAAGACCTGCCGGATGTCCGCTTCCCCGAGGTGGACGGTGCGCGTTGCCGAGGCCGCCAGGCCGCCGGCCGTGACCGTCAGGAACCCCGACATCGCGAAAGCCTGCCAGTTCGCGTCGCCCGCCCAGAGATCCACCGCCATAGGCACGATCATCGAGGCGCCCAGCACCATGACGGCGAGGCCGATGAGATGGACGGGGGCGCGCGGATCCAGCATGCGCGGGATCAGGCCGGGGGCCGCGCGTCCCGTCAAGGGCGCGCGTCAGCCGGCGTGGATCAGGCTCTCGAAGAAACGCGGATCGTGGCTCGCCTGCGCGAAGGTCTCGCCGCGCGCCAGCACCGAGACGGCGTCGTGGCTGTGCAGCGACTCCTGATGGCTGGCGGCCACGCGGAAGTCGCCGATGCGCGGATCGGCGTCGAGCTCGGCGCAGATCAGGCGCACCGCGTCCTCGACGAAGATCGGGTTGGCGCCGTTGAGCTCGGCGAAGGCCTGCTCGTCCTCGCGCTTCACCATCACCTGCGTCTCGGTCGGGATCGCCCGGCGGCAATGCTCCACCAGCGCCTCGACCGAGACCGCCTCGCCCGGCGCCAGCGCGACCGAGACCCGCGCCACCGAGCGCTGCGAATGCGGCGTCGCGATGCGTCCGCGGACGGCCCGCGCGTGCTCGGACAGCTCCAGCGAGCAGGGGCAGGTCGACGAGTAGACGTAGTCGAGGTGCATCACGCGCAGGCTCTCTCCGCCCGAGCGGATCATCTCGAACGCGACGTCGTAGTATTGCCAGCCGTCGAGACCGGAGCGCAGCGCCGGCTTGATCATCGGCCGGCGCGTGCGGAGCGAGAGCCGCGCGTCGCCGCTCTCGAGATCCGCGAGATAGCTCTCGAGGATGTCGCCCATCGCGTCGAAGTCGATCGGCGTCGAGGCGTGGCGATAGAAGGACCGCATGATGCGGCTCATGTTGATGCCCTTCTTCGACGCCTCCAGCGAGACCGAGCCGGTGACCGAGGTCTCGAGCGTCAGCGTCTCGCCCGCCGCCGTGCGCCAGGCCAGCGGCAGGCGGAAGTTGGAGATGCCGACCTGCTGGATCGACGCCTTGGCGCCCTTGATCAGGCTGGCCGGACCGTTCTGCAGGTCCGGCATCCCGGCCTTGTAGTCGGCGTCGGGCGCGAAGTCCGCGTCGTATTCGCGCGCCAGCGCCGCGCCGCCGCGCAGCGTCGGCAGGGCGCCGAGGCCGAGCGCCGCGGCCCTCGCGGGGTCGGCGGCGGCGAGGCGGCGCAGCACGTCGAGCGCGGCTGCCGCCTCCTCCTCGGCGGGCGCGGTCGGGCGGACTTCCTCGTAGGCCGAAATGCGGACGGAGGTGTTCATGGACTGTTCCCGGTCGTGCAGGTCGGTGACGCGCGGGCGGCCCATGCGGGAGGCCGCCGGTCAGGCCGTATGCTGTTCGGCGCGGCCGCGCGGCGCCCTCGTCGGCGGCGATTTTCGCCGCGGCTCAAGAGGGATACGCCCCGACCCTCGAGGTCGGATCATTCCCCGATCGGGAGACGCATCGTTTCCGGATCGTTCCGTCAGGCGGCGTCGAGCGCCGCCAGCAGGTCCGCCTCCAGATCCTCCGACGCCTCCAGCCCGCAGGAGAGCCGGATCAGCCCCTCCCCGATGCCGAGCGCCTCGCGCTGCGCCGGCGTCAGGCGCTGATGCGTCGTCGTCGCGGGGTGCGTCGCGATCGACTTGGCGTCGCCGAGGTTGTTCGAGATCAGCACGACCTGAAGCGCGTTCAGCACCCGGAACGCCGCCGCGCGTCCGCCCGCCACCTCGAAGGCGACCAGCGTGCCGCCGGTCTCCATCTGCTTCGCGGCGAGCGCGTGCTGCGGGTGGTCCGCCCGGCCCGGATAGCGAAGCGAGGCGATCTTCGGATGCGCCGCCAGCGCGTCCGCCAGCCGCGCGGCCGTCGCCGCCTGAGCCCGGGCGCGCAGGTCCAGCGTCTCCAGCCCCTTCAGCAGCACCCAGGCGTTGAACGGACTCATGGCGCCACCGGTGTGCTTCAGGAAAGGTTCCACATGCCCGCGCACGATCTCCTCGGAGGCGAGCACCACGCCGCCCAGCACCCGGCCCTGCCCGTCGACGTGCTTGGTCGCGGAGTAGATCACCACCTCCGCTCCCAATTCCAGCGGCCGCTGAAAGACCGGCGTGGCGAACACGTTGTCCACGACCAGCTTCGCCCCGCCCTCGCGGGCGACCGCCGCGACCGCCTCGACGTCGATCAGCTCCAGCGTCGGGTTCGACGGACTCTCGAGGAACAGAAGCTTCGTCTCGGGCCGCATCGCGGCCTTCCACGCGGAAAGGTCCGGCCCGTCGACCAGCGTGACCTCGACCCCGAAGCGCGGCAGCAGCGTCTCCACGATCCAGAGGCAGGAGCCGAACAGCGCCCGCGCCGAGACGACGTGGTCCCCCGCGCGCAGCTGCGAGAGCAGCGCGGCGTGCACCGCGGCCATGCCGGAGGCGGTCGCGAAGGCGTCCTCGGCCCCCTCGAGCGCGGCCATCCGCTCCTCGAACATGCGCACGGTGGGATTGCCGTAGCGGGCGTAGACGAAGCCGTCCTCGGAGCCCTCGAAGCGGGCCGCCGCGCTCTCCGCGCTCTCGTAGGCGAAACCCTGCGTGAGGTAGAGGGCCTCGGACATCTCCCCGAAGCCGGAGCGGACGGTCCCGGCATGGACCATCTTCGTGCGGGGGGCGAGAGCGCGGCTGGGCAGGTCGGGCTTGGTCATGGCGCGTCCGGAGCGGCCTCCTGATGCGACCGGGCTCGGGACGCGGGGCGCGCAGCCCCGGGACCTCTTTAGCGGTTTCTTTAACGTGGCCCGCAAGCCGGTCGGTCAACTCGCCACGTCTCTGCGGGTAAGGCCGGCGCGGCCGGCCGTCAAGCGTGGCTTTGCGAGCAAGCGTCTCCGATCGGTCACGAAATGCAAACCTGAACGTCGCATGATCGCGCTACGGGGCGGCGTCAAGGCGGCGACGAGACCGCCCGGATAGAGGCCGAGCGGATCGGGATCATGGCGATTCTGCAGGTCGGATCGGGCGTCGTCCCCGCGGAGGCGGCGGCGCTGGCCAGGGCGGCGGACCGCGTGCCGGAAGGCGCGCCGGTCGCGATCCTGGTGCATGGATTCAAGTTCCGCTCCGGCGACCCGCGCTGCGATCCGCACGTCCAGCTCTATGGCGCGCCGGCCCCGGCGGGGGCCCTTCGCTGCGCGGACTGGCCCCGGGCCCTCGGCTTCGCCTCCGACGGGGTGGCCGACGGCCTCTGCCTCGGCTTCGGGTGGGATGCGCGGGCCGACCACCTGCCGAACCTGGCGCGGCGCGGAAGCAACGGCTTCGCGGTCGCCTACGCCCGCGCCCGCGAGGCGGGCGAGCGCCTCGGCGCCCTGATCGCGGCGCTGCGCGCGCGGCGCCCGGATCTGGAGGTGGACCTGCTCGCCCACTCCCTCGGCGCGCGCGTCGCGCTGATCGCCGCGGCGGCCGGGGCCTCGAGGCTGGTCCTGCTCGGCGCGGCGGAGGACGCGGAGGAGGCCGCGTTCCGCCTCGACGCCGCGCCGGCGGTCGCGGTCCACCACGTCGCCGCGCGCCACAACGATCCGTTCGACCTGATGTTCGAGGCGGCCGCCCCGCGCCGGGCGAGGCGGGGCGCGGTGGCCCTCGGGCGTGCCGGCCTCGCGGGGGCGCCGCGGGCGCGGTGGATGGATCTCGAACTCGACTCGGACGCCCTGCGCGGCTGGCTGGCGGGGCGCGGCGTCGATCTCGCGCCGCGCAGCCCCGCCGTCTGTCACTGGAGCTTCTATCTGCGGCCGGGCGCGATGGCGTTCTATCGCGCGATCCTGCGCGACCGCGCGGCCTGGTCGGTCGAGGCGATGCGCGCCGCCGGGGCGCCCGAGGGGCTGACCCGACGCTGGCGGCGCTTCGCGCCCTTCGTCCCGGCCCTCGCGGCGCGGCTCGGCGCGGGCTGGGACGCCGTGCCGGGGGAGGAAGCGGCGCCCGCCTCGTGACCGGACTCCCCGGAGCCGGGCGGCCGGGGTTCAGCGCCGCATCAGCCGGAACGTCTCGGAGGCGGCCCAGCCCGCGGCCAGCGCCACCACGATGGACAGCAGGCCGTAGAGCAGCGGCGCTTCTCGCGAGAGGCTGTAGAGCCAGCGCTCGAGGCCCTCCTTCGAGACGGCGATGGAATCGACGTAAAGGTCCGCGACCTCCCTGTCGTGCAGAAGGAAGACGCGGGCGCGGTACTCGCCCTCGACGAGATTGGCGGGCAGCGCGAACCGGGCGGTGAAGAGGGCGCCTTCGGTCACCTCGACGCCGCCCGAGGCCTCGAGATAGAGGCCGGCCCGCCGCCGCAGGCGGATCACCGCGTCGTGGAACGCCTCCCGCGCCGCGCCTTCGGGGCCGAGATCGACGCCGCGCACCTGGGTGTCGATGCCTATGCGGTGTCGAAGGTCCGCCGTGCTCGAGAGGATCTCCGAGAGGGGGCCGGTGGAGGCGACGGCGTAGAAGCTCGGCGCCTCGTCGATGGTCACCGCCTCGTCGTTGGCCCAGACGCCGAGGGTGCGCGCCTTGCGGCGCACCAGGACCGGGCGTGTCGGGCCCTCCACGGCGACGATGATGTCGAGGGCGGCGTCGACCGGGGGCGCGACGCGCTTGATCGCGCCGAACACGAACAGCTCCAGCCCCGAGAAGGTGGTGGTCAGCGCCACGCGGTTGCGGCTGAGCGCGGCGACGACCTCCTCGGTCGCGGCGGCGGCTGGCGCGAAGGCGCCGGTCGCGGCGAGCGCGAGGGCGACGAGGCGGGCCGCGCGTCTCATTGCGCCGACGCGAGGCTGTAGAGCTCGCCCGGCGTCGCCACCAGGTCGTAGGCGAGCTTGGCGCAGACGATCAGCACCATGCCGGCGAGCAGGACCCGAAGCTGCTCCGCCTTGAGGCGGGTGCCGAGGCGGGCGCCGAACTGCGCCCCGATCACCCCGCCGACCAGCAGCAGCAACGCGAGGATCGCGTCGACGGTGTAGTTCTGCGTCGCGTGCAGCAGGGTCGCCGCGCCGGTCACGAACATGATCTGGAAGAGCGAGGTGCCGACCACCACGCTGGTCGGCATGCCGAGGAGGTAGATCATCGCCGGCACCATGATGAAGCCGCCGCCGACGCCCATGATCGCGGCGAGAAGACCCACCAGAAACCCGATCAGCACCGGCGGGATCACGGAGATGTAGAGGTTCGAGGCGCGGAAGCGCATCCGGAAGGGCAGGGCGTGGACCCAGGTGCGCTTCGGCCGGTGCGGGGCGGGCGGGCCCCGGCGGCTGCGCCGGATCGCCATGACGCTCTCGACGAACATCAGGCCGCCGACGGCGCCGAGGAACACGACGTAGCAGAGCGAGACGAGAAGCTCGACCTGCCCCATCTCGCGCAGCTGCTTGAACAGCTGCACGCCGACCACCGTCCCGACGAGGCCCCCGGCCAGGAGCACCAGGCCCATGCGGATGTCGACGGTGCGCCGGCGCCAGTGGGCGAGGGCGCCGGAGAGGGAGGAGGCGACGATCTGGTTCGCCTCGGTCGCGACGGCGACGGCGGGGGGGATGCCGATGAAGATGAGCAGCGGCGTCATCAGAAAGCCGCCCCCGACGCCGAAGAGGCCGGAGAGCAGGCCGACCGCGCCGCCCAGCCCGAGCAGCAGGAAGGCGTTCACTGAGACTTCGGCGATGGGCAGATAGATGAGCATTGGGGCTCCAGCGCGCTTGGCACAGCATGCGCGCCGTGGGCGCCGCAATGCAACCGGGCCGATGGGGGGGCGCCGGAAGGCGGTCGCGGGCCGGAGCGCGTGCCGCGGTCGTGCGTCTTTGGTGCGCATCCCGTGCGGCCGTCATGCGGCATGCGTCGGCCATGCGTCGGGCTTTCGTCGGCCTTTCGTCCGACCTGCGTGCCGCGACGGTGCGGCCTTCATGCCGACTTCGTGCCGACGCCGTGCCGACGGGCGCCGTCGGAGGGGGTCGGGCGTGCGCAGACTGGCATCGAGGGGTGAAGGCCGGGTTGCCGTCCGCCGGTCGCGGCGCATCCCGGCCGGCGCGGAGGGGCGCGATCGCATCGGGCCGGAGGGGCGCGATCGCATCGGGCCGGAGGGGCGCGATCGCATCGGGCCGGAGGGGCGTGATCGCATCGGGCAAAGGCCCCGGACGCGGCGGCCGCAAGCCGAGGCCGAGGTCTCCGCCCGGCCGGCTCCGACGAGAGCGGACCGGCGGCGCCGCGCGGGAGAGATCCGCGAGGACGGCTCGGGGTCTCAGCGGCCCTGGGCGCCGCGCCTCAGCCAGTCGTGCACGAAGGCGAGTTTGCGCAGGGCCGGCGCGGAGAGCACGAAGGGATAGAGGTCCGGCAGGCCCATCGAGCGGTTGACGTGGTTCATGCCCACCGCGAGCGACGCCGCCACGTGCACCAGAAGACTCGGATCCGGCTCGGCATAGGCGTCCCAGCCGGGCTTGGGCAGGTCGGGCGAGGAGAGGCCGGCCGCCGAGAAGCTGTCGGCGAGGTCGGTGAGATGGAGCAGATGGGCCACGGTCTCGGCCCAGTCCTCATGCGGATGGGCCGAAGCGTAGGTGGTCAGGTACTGGTCGCGCCAGCCCGGCGGCGGGCCGTCATGGTAGTGGCGCTGCAGGGCGGCCGGGTAGTCCTGCCGTTCGTCCCCGAAGGCGCCGCGGAAGGCGGCGAGAAAGTCCTCGCGCAGGCTGAGGCGCCACCAGAGCATGTGCGCGATCTCATGGCGCATGTGGCCGATCATGGTGCGGTAGGGCTCGTCGAGCGCCTCGCGGCGGGTCACGCGCAGGACCGGGTCGGCCTCGGCCACGCTGATCGTCACGACGCCTTCGACGTGGCCCATCAGCACCGGCGTCGCGCCTTCGGCCAGCATGTGGAAGACCGGCGGCGCGCCCGGATCCTCGGGGCGGAACCAGTGCCAGCGGCCGAGATTGTCGATCACCCAGCGCTTCGCGGCCTCCGTCACCGCCCAGTTCGGCAGCGCGTCGGGGATCGAGAGGTCGGGCGCGAGCGCGGTCATGGCGCAGGAGCGGCAGAACGCGCCCGCCTCCGGCGCGATCCAGTTGCAGCCGATGCGTTCGCGATTGGCGCAGAACGGCGGCATCGGCAGAAAGGCGCGCGCCTGCGGGTCGTAGGCGACGGGCGTGCCGTCGGCGGTGGCGAGGTTGTCGAAGTAGAGCAGGCCGTCGCCGACGGGGTTGCTGAACAGTCGCATGGGGTCGGGCCTCCGAAGGTCCGGCTGCGCGGGGCGACCGCGCGGCGTCCGGGGTCGCCGTCGGGCAGTGTCTCAGGAAGCGCAGGCCGCCGAAACCCGGCGCGCGGGCCGCGGCGTCGGAGGACTATTCCGGCAGGCCGGCGGCGCGGAGGCCGGCGCGGTAGCGCTCCATCGCCGGCTCGTCGGAAAGCTTGATGAAGCTGCCGGAGATGGTCGCGTCGGGCATGATCTCGCGGATCTCGGCGACGGCCTCCTCGGCCTTCTCGGTCTCTCCGAGGCGGCCGTAGACGGCGGCGCGCCACCAGCGGTTGCCGATGAAGCGGGGATTGGCGCGGCGCGCGGCCTCGAGCGACTCCGCGGCCTCCGCGTAGCGCTCGAGGATGAAGAGCGCCTGGCCGAGAAGCTGGTCGGGCAGCCAGTCGTGGAACGGGTTGAGGCGGATCGCGACGCGCAGGCGACGCTCGGCCTCGGCGCCGCGGCCGAGGAAGATCAGCGGCAGCGAGGCCTGGGTGAGCATCCGCGGCTGGGCGGGCTCCATCTCGATCGCCCGGTCCCATTCGGCGGCCGCGGTCTCGTAGTCGCGGGTGTTGAAGGTGGCGTGGGCGAAGACCGCCTGGAGATACCAGTCGTCGGGGTTCTCCTCGACGAGGCGGCGGGCCTCGGCCAGCCCGGCCGCGATGGCGGCGGGCGGATCGGGGGCGACGCGGAACCAGCCCTTCTGCGATTCCATGAAGGCGAGGACGCCCTGGGCGCGGGGGAAGTCCGGGTCGATCTCGAGCGCGCGGCGGGCGAGCGCGGTCGCGTTGGCGTAGGCGTCGGGGGTGTTGATCCAGCTTTCGTGGTCGGCCCGCGCCCAGAGCAGATACGCCTCGGGGCTCGCGGTGAAGCGCGGCTGCTCGGACATCCGGTCGAGATCGGAGGAGAGGCGGAAGGCGAGCGCGCGCACGAGGTCGTCCTGCAGGGCGAAGAGGTCGTCCGAGGACCGGTCGTAGCGCTCGGAGAACACGATGCGGCCGGAGAGGGCGTCCACCATCTCGGCGTCGACGCGCACCCGGTCGCCGGAGCGGCGGAGCGAGGCGCGCACGACGTGCCCGACGCCGAGGTCCTCGGCCACGCGGGCGGGGGCCGCGTCCTCGGCCGCGTATCGCTCGGTGGAGCTGCGGGCGATCACGAAGAGGCCGGGGATGCGGGCGAGGCCGCGGGTCAGGTCCTCGGTCAGCGCCTCGCCGAACATGCGGTCGCCCTCGCCCTCGGAGAGGACGCGGAAGGGGAGGACGGCGACGGAGGGCTCGTCCGGCAGCGGCAGGGCCATGGCGGCGACGGAGGCGGCCTCGACCCGCGGCGCCCAGGGCTCGAA
>Ga0102943_1000841_pt1 | contig 19744 bp, 13 predicted proteins | sample SalPonC_black_MG_FD_78174 | JGI IMG/M metagenome (GOLD analysis project Ga0102943, IMG submission 78174) | Salt pond soil microbial communities from South San Francisco under conditions of wetland restoration - Salt Pond MetaG... | ecosystem: Environmental > Aquatic > Marine > Intertidal zone >...
AAGATGCCTTATTTTTAGTGCAGTAAATGAATTAAATCAAAATAAAACTTACACTTACAAAATTATGAAATTAGTAGACCCATCAGGTAAAGAGGTAACCAGCAAAGAGAATAAGCAGGCAAAAGAGTTAGAGAAACAACTCGATTCTAAAATTGAAAAATTGCTTGAACCTGTCATTAATAAAATCAAACTATCGGGAGCTCAAATTCCCAAGCAGCAGTTGATGCAGTTGACTTCAGCAGCTCAGCAGATGTTATTTAACCGAATGGTATTCAACCTTCTCATTAAGTCCGGAGTAGAAGATATTTCTGAAGTACTGACTGAGGATGATGTTGAGGAACTTTCCACCAGTCTTAAGAATCAACTCCAGGTTGTGGATCCATCTGAGCAGCAAGGAAACCCCCAAAGCGATCAGCCTTGATTCATGATCAATGAAATAATTTCAATCATAAATAGATTGATTCAATCCGCATCGCAAAACCCGGTGCGGTTTTTTTATTGCTGTATTATTACCATTCCACAGTTGGCCTAAACGTTCCCTCAAAAATGAATGTTTTTAAAGTAACTCGATGAAACTCTAAATTGAACACAACAGCCATGACAAGAGTAGAAAACTATATCAATGGAACATGGAGAGAAGGCGGTAACGGTACACTGGATATGATTAATCCGTCGTACGATTCTAAAATTGGCGAAATTGCACGCAGTAGTGAAGCGGATGTGAATGATGCTGTTTCCGCTGCCCGTGATGCCTTCAATGGTGAATGGGGGAATACCGATGCGGTTGAACGCGGACGTTATCTACACAGAATCTCGCAAATATTAGACGATCATGCAGACGAATTAGCTGAATTCGAATCGAAAGATACGGGCAAACCACTTTCTCAGGCCAAAGGAGATGCCAAACTGATTGCCCGCTATTTTGAATTTTATGCTGGTGCCGCTGATAAGCTTCACGGTGAAACGATTCCCTATCAAAATGGATATACAGTCTATACTCAAAGAGTGCCCTACGGAGTAACCGGACATATTATACCCTGGAATTATCCACTGCAGATGACGGGGCGAACGTTGGCTCCATCCCTCGCTGTTGGGAATTCGGTAGTATTTAAACCGGCTGAGGATGCATGCCTGGCTGTAGTGAGAGCATTTGAACTGATTGATGAAGTTGATCTGCCGGCCGGAAGCATCAATTTGGTTACCGGAACCGGCGAAGAAGCAGGATCAGCCCTCGCCAATCATCCCGGAATTGACAAACTATCCTTTACCGGATCTCCGCGGGTGGGCGCTCAGGTTATGAAGCAATCAGCCGACCACATACGACCGGTCGTACTCGAACTGGGTGGAAAATCCCCGCAGGTTATTTTTGAGGATGCCGATTTGGATGCTGCCCTTCCCGTAGTAGTCAATGCAATTATCCAAAATGCAGGACAAACCTGCTCAGCCGGCTCTCGATTGGTGATCCACCAGGATATTCACGAATCATTTATTGATCGGTTAATTGAGCGATTCAATAATATCACAGTTGACGTTGCGGAAAAGGATCCGGACATCGGGCCTATCATCAATAAAAAACAGTTAGAACGGATTGAACAGTTTGTTGAGAGTGCTGTTGATGGTGGAGCCGAGATCTTAGCCCGCTCACAAAAACCCAAGGGCGATGGATATTTCTATCCGCCCACTCTTTTAGGCTCAATTGATAACAGCAGTGATATCGCTCAAAAAGAGGTATTTGGACCTGTTCTCACAGTTCACACATTTCAAGATGAGAAGGAATCCATTCAAATTGCAAATAATGTTGATTATGGGTTGGTAGGAGCTGTCTGGACTCGTGATAATGGTCGTGCTCACAGGGTATCTAATGCCATCAGGGCCGGTCAAGTTTATGTGAATGGCTATGGCGCCGGCGGTGGTGTTGAATTGCCTTTTGGCGGGATGAAGAAGAGCGGTTTTGGCCGTGAAAAAGGATTCGAAGCCATGCATGATTTTAGTGTAGTAAAGACAACAGTTATCAATCACGGGTAAAATTTTTTATTCTATTTCTATAGAGCTCTTTAAATAGATAGCGTAGAATTCAATACCATAATTTTCTTTCATATTTTACATAAAAGGAGCTAATCAAACAGGGATCACAATGAAGACTTTATTTACACACGCCGTTGTAGCATTAGATCATTCGCAGGCCAGCGATATTATCCTGGATCAACTGCAATACCTCAAAGAGTTGGGATTGAAGAAGGTAACTTTGATTACAGTTGTTTCAGTTGCCTACACAGATGATGAAGGAGAGGTAGAAACCGATTTGACTCCATATGAAGATAAATTGGAGAACTACAAAAAAAGAATGGAAAATGCCGGACTTGCAGCAGAAATCGAGATAAAATCCGGTTCATACGCTTTCCCGCCAACCGAGATCATGAAAACAGCCGATGAAAAGAATGCGGATTTCATCATTATCGGGAACAGAGGGCACAGTATGGTGCAGGAGATGCTTCTGGGAAGTACCGCAACAGAGGTTTTACAGCGCTCTCATCTTCCTGTTTTACTCCTGAATATGGATATGGAGTACGTGGATGAAGATGAAACCGAGAGGCACTTGGTTGTTCATCATTCCTTTGAAAATGTTCTCAGTCATGTTCTTCACGCAACCGATTTTTCTGATACGGCTGACCGTGCATTCGAGGTTGTTCAGGATCTTGATGCAAAGGGTAACGTCGGTAAAGTTTCGCTCATTCATGTTCAGGGTCATCACGCACTGGCACTAAGTGATCCCATCAGCCACGACGAATTGATGAAGATGAATGAGGAGAACCTGGAAGAGATGCGGAACACACTTTCCGACAATACTCGCGAAGACTCTGAAATAATTATCACTTTTGGAACACCCGGGAAGGAGATTATTCAGGCTATTGAAGAGCGTGGAATTACGTTGGCGGTATTGGGCAGCCAGGGCAAAGGGTTTGTCCACGAATTTTTCCTTGGCGGTGTGAGTACCCAGGTCACGCGTTTCAGCAAAATACCTGTTTTATTAATTCCAGCGGAAAGAGAACAATAAGTTTTTCTTTAATTCGGGAATAAAATAATTACATGCCGTCTTGTAATTCGGGCGATATGCTTTCAATCATATAATAGGTAGGTGCTTCGGGTCCCACGGGAAAACCCAAACCAAATACCCAGACATAAAACAGAACCAACCACCCCAGGAAAAAGAACATACTATACGGAAGCATCATAGAGATAATAGTACCGATTCCGAGATCTTTATCATACCGGTTGGCAAATGCCAGTATCAAACCGAAGTAACTCATCATTGGCGTGATGATATTCGTTACTGAATCGCCTATTCGATATGCAGCCTGAATCACCTCCGGGCTATATCCGATTAGCATAAGCATTGGAACAAATATCGGCGCGGTAACCGCCCACTGTGCTGACGCCGATCCAAGCATTAAATTCACGGACCCCGAAACAAGAATAAAACCGATAAAGATGATTGGGCCTGTCATACCAATATCCTGCAAAAACTGAGCTCCTTTAACGGCAAATATTTGGCCCAGATTACTCCACCCAAAGTAGGCTACAAACTGAGCAGCAAAAAATACGATGACGATATAGAGTCCCAGTGTAGACATCGCCTGGGACATCCCTTTAATGACATCGCGGTCGTTTTTCATAGTTCCCATTACCCGGCCGTACACAAATCCCGGAATAAGAAAACAGATGAAAATAAATGTTACAATACCATCTAAAAACGGAGAGTTCAGCATTTCTCCTGTCTCAGGATTTCTCAATACGCCATTTTCCGGAACTATTGTTAAAGCCAAACCAACAAACATCAGGAGAACAGATATTCCAGTCCACTTTAAAGCTTTGATCTCCTGAGCTGACAATGGATCCATAGAAGCTTCTTCAGAGAGATCTTCCATAGCCATCTCTTCGCTATAGGTTCCAAGTTTAGGCTCAACTATTCTCAGAGTTACAAATGTCCCCAGCCCAGTAATCAAAAATGTGCTGATAAACATAAAATACCAGTTTACAGCTGCATGGATTGAATACTCGGGATCGATCAGGTTTGCAGCCTCCTGTGTGAGGCCGGCAAGAAGCGGATCAATGGTTCCTATAAGGAGATTTGCACTATATCCTCCTGAAACACAGGCAAAAGCACATGCAAGTCCTGCAAGCGGATGCCTCCCCATAGAATGAAATATGACAGCCGCAAGCGGAACCAAAACAACATAACCCATCTCTGAGGCAGTATTGGATACGACGGCTGCAAAGCAGATGGCAATAGTAACCAGGTTCTTCGGAGTGATCACGAAATTTATCACCCGGTAATAGATACCTGCGAACCCACCCTTATCTGTTCCTTTTGGTTTAAAAGAAGCTGCTTTTAAGACAATCCCGCGAATACAAGCCCCAATAAGTCCCGAATGTTCGGCGACCCCTACACCCAGAAGAGCCACGAGCACTACACCCAAGGGAGCAAAACTGGTAAAATTGTCTACCAGGTTTACAACTATTCTTCTCAAACCCTCTCCGTTTAAGAGACTGACCGGTTCAATAATTCCATCCGGAGCTCTTCCAGGCGCACCTTCCGGCCTTGGATCCGGTGCCGACCAATCAAGCCAGTCCGCAATTCCACTGAAAAGAACTACCCCGAGGGCAAAAAGTGCGAACAACGTAACCGGGTGCGGTAATAAATTTCCCAGCCACTCAACGAAGTCAAGAAATCGCGTAAAAAGTGTCTTTTTGTCGTCTCTTTCCGGAGGTGCAGTTTTTTCCATATTCCTTTTTTCGGTACTGTCCATTGTGTTGGAATAGATTTTTTGCCTTAAAAGATAGGTTCAGGAGATTTAATAAAATTATTTACATCATATCGATTATCACGATGCATTTATTGTCTTGGCGGGTTTGAAAACCTGTTTAAATAAAGTTCCTGTAAGTGTAGCAAAACCTCCAACAAGGGCTGCAATTAAAAATGTAGCGAACAGTATAATCCAGTGAGATCCGATACCCATCATCTCTGCGATCCTGGATGAGAGGATTGAGTCGTTGGCAACATCGATGTAGAGAGCCTGCAAGAACCATGCAAATCCACAAGCGAAAAACCCGGTTATGAATGCTCTGAACCCCCCCTCCAATAACCAGGCCCCAAAAATCAACCCCGGGATAACGATTCCCCACCAGGGCAGGAAAAGTGTTAAAAACCAAGAAAAAAACAGAATTGCGATGAATGCGCGCATTGAAATCTTGTTTATTCAAAAATCTTATTGATAATATGGCTTTGAGGTTAAAACTCAAACACAAAACCAGCAGATGGAATCACCTAAACAGGAATCATTTCTCTTTACTAATAGATCTTTTGTACGACACCTTCATTTTGATCTGATATCGATTATTCTGATCTTAACAGGTACTATTTTCCAGATGAAAATAGTTCGTAATATTTAAAATAAAGTGGTCTGAATCATGGCAAAGGTTGAAGTTGAAATGCCCCAAATGGGTGAGTCCGTTATGGAGGGAACCGTTATCGAATGGAAAAAGAAGGTAGGGGATGCAGTTGAAGTGGATGAAACACTTCTTGAGATCGCAACGGACAAGGTAGATACAGAAGTTCCTTCACCGGAAGCCGGGGTTTTAGTAGAAATTTTGGTTGAAGAAGATGAAACTGTAGAAGTAGGACAGGTCATTGCCGTGATCGATACAGAAGGAGAACCTTTTGAGAGCAGCGATGATTCATCAACAAGCAACGAGGCAAAAGAAGAACCGAGTGAAGAATCAGATGAATCAGAACAAGAGAACACAACAGAAGAACCTGCAGAGGACGATACATCTTCCGACGGCCAGGATGAGGGAGAGCGTATTGAGGTTGAGATGCCGCAAATGGGCGAATCTGTTATGGAGGGAACGGTTATTGAATGGGCCAAAGAAGTGGGCGATAAAGTTGAAGTGGATGAAACACTCCTTGAGATCGCCACAGATAAAGTTGATACTGAAGTTCCCTCCCCCTCTGAAGGATATCTTGCTGAAATTTTAGTTGAAGAGGGCGACACCGTTGAAGTTGGACAAACTATTGCCATCATAACCACAGGAAAACCTTCTGGTGCTTCAAAAGGTGCAAAAAAGGAACAGAAAACTGAAGATTCCTCGGCAACCAAACAGACAACAAGTAATGGAAAAGCCAAAGGCACTGAAAAAGTATCTGACGGTACTTCCAAACCACAGCGGAAAGGCTCCGACGGCCGTTTCTATTCACCCTTAGTGCGATCTATTGCCAGTGAAGAGGGTATCAGCCAGGAAGAGCTCGAATCCATTGAGGGAAGCGGTAAAGATGGGCGCGTTTCGAAGGAGGATATTCTCTCCTATGTTGAAGATAAAAAAGCCGGGAAAATTGAAACATCTCCTGCCGCAAAAGGAAAAGAAAAAATTGCAAAAGCAGCAGGTAAAACCGGAGAGAAAGGTAAAATCTCGGCCGGAGAGCTGAATGTGCAACGTCCTCACGAAAATGTAGAGATCGTTAAAATGGATCGAATGCGGAAGGTGATTGCCGAGCACATGGTGCGATCTAAGCAAACATCAGCACATGTTACCACCTTCAGTGATGTGGATGTGAGTAACATTGTGAAGTGGCGTGAAGCTAACAAACAAAAATTCTACGAACAGACTGGGCTCAAACTTACATACACACCGATATTTCTGGAAGCATTTATACAGGCAATCGGTGAATTCCCACTGATAAACAGCTCAGTAGACGGGGATGAAATTCATCTAAAAAAAGATATCAACTTTGGCCTGGCAGTTGCGCTGGGGGAAGGCGGAAAAGGCGGGCTGATTGTCCCGGTTATCAAACAGGCTCAAAATAAGAACCTGGCCGGCATTGCGAAGGCAGTTCACGATTTAGCTAATAAAGCTCGGAACAAGGATCTCAACCCTGATGACCTTGTTGGCGGAACTATTACCCTTACAAATTACGGAAGCGTTGGCAACCTGATGGGAACACCGATTATCAATCAACCCCAGGTAGCTATTCTGGGTACGGGTGTGATTGAGAAGCGTCCCGTTGTATTGGAAACCGACCAGGGAGATGTAATTGCAATCCGCCATAAGATGTACTTATCGATGAGTTACGATCACCGAATTATTGATGGAGCTCACGGTGGTGCATTTATGAGCCGGGTAAAAGAACTACTCGAAAATTTCGATACAGACCGGGCGATTTAAAACAACTCTTGATGGCTTCTATCCTCTACCGTAAAAAAGTTTGGCGCAAGCGTCTCGCTTGTGCCGATTACGGCAATTCGTCACAAGTGAAGACTCTTACATCATCACCACGGTATCTTCTGATTCTAATTGTCTTCTCATCCTTTCTTTTTTCATGTACCGGGGGAAATGACAAAATCGGTGCATCAGAAGACTGGAAAGTTTCTCTTGGCGATAAATACAGCAGCCAGTACTCACATCTCGATCAGATCACCCGCGAAAATGTGGATCAGCTTGAAGTTGCCTGGACTTACCGCAGCGGTGATGCCGATACCTTGGCAAATTCTCAAATCCAGGCCAATCCTCTGATTATCGACGGGACTCTATACTCGACAACTCCCCGCTTGAATGTCGTTGCTCTCGATGCCGCAACGGGCAACGAAAAGTGGCGGTTCAACCCCTTTCCCGATTCACTTGAAATTCAAACCTGGCTGAATGTAAATCGCGGGGTTACCTATTGGGAAAACGGTAACGACAAACGCATTCTATTTACTGCCGGCCCTGAACTTTACGCACTTGATGCGTCCAATGGTGAGCTTGTTGAATCGTTTGGAGAGGGAGGCACAACCAGCCTGAAAGCCGGATTCCCAGGCCGTGCAGAAGATCTTTACGTCGTTACGACATCCCCCGGAATTGTATTCGAAGACTTGATCATCATTGGGTCTCGTGTTTCAGAGGGATCAGATGCGGCACCGGGCGATATACGTGCATTCAACGTTCGAAACGGGGAATTAGAGTGGACATTTCATACAATCCCTCATCCCGGTGAATTTGGTTATGATACCTGGGAAGACCCTGATGCCTGGCAAAAAATGGGAGGAGCCAATAGCTGGCCGGGAATGGCTTTGGATGAAGAACGCGGTATCGTTTATGTTCCAACAGGCTCTGCCTCTCCTGATTTTTATGGCGGAAATCGTAAAGGTTCTAACTTGTTTGCAAACTCCCTGCTGGCATTGGATGCTTCTACAGGTGAACGAATCTGGCACTATCAAACCGTTCATCATGACCTGTGGGATCGTGATCTGCCCTCAGCCCCCAACCTTGTAACGGTCACGCACGATGGTGAAGAGATAGACGCCGTATCTCAAACCACTAAAACAGGGTTTATCTTTCTGTTTGATCGTGAAACCGGCGAGCCTCTTTTCCCTATTGAAGAACGGGAAGTGCCCACGGATACAAATTTGGAAGGTGAAGAAGTTTGGCCCACCCAGCCAATGCCTGTCAAACCTGAACCAATGACCCGACAGCACCTGCCCGACTCGGCAATCAACCCTTATGTTTCTGAAGAGGTACAAGCGGATTTAAAAAACCAGTTACAAACTCTGAATCGAGCACATATGTATGAACCGCCATCACTTAAAGGTACATTAATGGTTCCCGGTTACGATGGGGGTGCAGAATGGGGTGGCAGTGCATTCGATCCTGAAACCGGAATTATATATGTGAACAGCAACGAAGTGCCGTGGACACTTACGATGGTTCCAGCTGAAACCCAATCAAGAGGGTTAGTCGAAAATTCAATTGCATTTGGGCAGAGTACTTATATGAGTTACTGTATCGCATGTCATGGTCCGGACCGCGAAGGAACTGGAAATAACCCAACCCTGATCGGTGTAGACGATTTGTATACTCCCCAGGAAATGCTGGAACTCATTAACACAGGCCGGCGAATGATGCCCGGCTTCAATCATCTTTCTGAGAATCGAAAAAAATCTGTTGTCAATTTTCTTGTGGATGAAAGTCATTTTGATGTCGATTTTACTGACTCAGATAAACAGGAGTTAACAGCGGAGTCCGAGTCCTCACCTTACGTTATGACAGGATACAACAAATTTCGAACACCTGAGGGATACCCCGCCAGCAGTCCGCCTTGGGGTACGCTGAATGCCATTAATTTGAATACGGGCGAATATGAATGGAAAATTCCATTTGGTGAATATCCTGAATTGGCCGAGCAGGGAATCCCAACAACGGGAACTGAAAATTACGGCGGCCCTGTTGTAACCGCAGGTGGCGTACTCTTTATTGCAGCTACACTTGACGAAAAAATCCGGGCATTCGACAAAGAAACAGGCAATCTGTTGTGGGAATATAAGCTTCCGGTAGCCGGATACGCCACTCCCAGCGTATATTCAGTAGATGGAAAACAGTACGTGGTAATTGCCTGCGGAGGAGGAAAACTTGGAACTAGATCAGGAGATTACTACATCGCTTTTGCCCTTCCAAATTCATAGGTTTCACAAAAGATCTCCGCATAAATAAAAAATTTATGGACGTATTTTCTGAAATTGATTCTATAAGATCATTCATCAAAAAAAAGAAGACAGAAGGGAAAACAATTGGATTTATTCCCACGATGGGTTCACTCCATGAGGGTCATCTCTCACTGATGAAAATTGCTGCAGAAAAGGCTGATGAAGTAATTGTGTCGATCTACGTTAACCCTGAGCAGTTTGGGCCGGATGAAGATTTCGAACAGTATCCGCGTGAGTTGGATTCCGATCTGGAAAAGTGTGAAGAGCTCGGTGTCTCAGCGGTATTCACGCCTTCGGATGAGATCATGTATAGTTATACGCAATATCTTCGGATTGAGATCGATGAATTGAACAGATACATTGATGGAGGATCTAGACCCGGTTTTTTTGAGGGCATATTGTTGGTAGTTAATAAAATGTTTAACATCATTGAGCCGGATTTTGCCGTATTTGGACAAAAGGATATCCAGCAGTTTATTATCCTCCAGCAAATGGTTACGGAGTTCAATCACGGTGTTGAACTGGTAATGGGGCCTATTATTCGGGCAAACGACGGATTGGCCCTGAGTAGCCGAAATGCATACCTTAGCGAAGAGGAACGACAAAAAGCTCCGAGTTTATACAGAAGCCTCCAATATATCGAAAAACAGATTGCCGGAGGGGTTGACAAACCAAAGCTTTTGTTGGCACATCAGAAGAGCGAATTGGAAGCAAAAGGTTTAGAAATTGATTATCTTAATCTTTTTGATAAAAAAACGTTAAAGCCTGCGGAAACGTTAATTAAAGGTAAACAATATATTATAGCCGGTGCCGTATGGTTAGGAGATACCCGGCTCATAGACAACATTTTGATTGAATTATAAGATTTTTTTGATATGAAACTTTCGATGTTCAAATCCAAACTACACCAGATGAAGGTCACCGAGGCCAACCTCATGTATGAAGGGAGCATCACAATTGATGAAGACCTGTTGGATATGGCCAACATCCTTCCGTATGAAAAAGTCTCAGTAGTGAATATCACGAACGGTTCACGGCTTGAAACCTACACGATTCCCGGTGAGAGAGGCAGCCGAATCTGTTGTATGAATGGAGCTGCTGCCCGCCTGACTCAGGTTGATGATCGAATAATTGTAATTTCATTCGCTGAAATGGAACCTGAAGAGGCAAAAAATCATAAACCTACTGTGGTAATTGTGGATGAAAACAATGAGCCTCAAAAAATTCTTGAACAAAACGTTCACGGAAAATCATTTGATCTCGAGAGCGGCCTAATTGAGTCGCCTAATTAAACGATGTTGTTTAGATCGAAAAAAAAGCCCGTTCTGATTTTTCGTAACGGGCTTTTTTGATTTTTTAAACAGTATATCTTCTTGTAACGTTATTGGATGATTAGAGATGAACACAACAGTGTTCATCTCGTTAACTCATCTGTTGAACATCCATGGGCCATTTTCATCCCTCACTGTCCCCTGAAAGAAAGATTCTGTCACTCCACAAAATCAGGGAGAATTTCAAAAAACCTGGCGGAGGTTTTAATTCCTCTCTGGAAGTCCTTCAAAGAGAAGCTTTCATTGGGTGAATGAAGTGCATCTTTTGTAAGGCCAAAACCCATCAGGATTGAATTCACACCCAAAACTTTTTTAAAATCGGCCACGATTGGGATAGATCCACCTTCACGGGAAAATAATACCTCTTTTTGATATACATCCTCAAAAGCTTTTGCGGCAGCTTTCAACCCATAATAATCCAGGTCGATAACAATTGGATATCCGCCGTGATGCTCTTTTACTTCTATCTCTACCGTATCGGGAGCTAGCGACGAGACATACTCTTTAAAAAGCTTCGCTATTTTATTGGGATCTTGGTTTGGCACCAGTCGCATACTCACTTTAGCGCCGGCTTTGGCCGGTAATACTGTCTTGGCACCTTCGCCCTGGTATCCGCTCCACAAACCATTCACATCCAGGGATGGACGAGCCGTTGTTCTTTCGTGCGTATTGTAGCCTTCTTCACCATCAACTTCATTTAGATCAAGATTTTTTTTGAAAGCCTCTTCATCAAACGGGAGTTCATGAATTGCTTCTCGCTGTTCTTCCGTTAACGGCTCAACATCATTATAGAATCCCGGTATACTGATTTTACCGTTACCGTTTTTCAATTTTGATACAATTTCACACAACAGGTTTGCTGGATTTTCTACAGCCCCCCCGTATACTCCCGAATGCAGGTCTCTGTTTGGGCCTGTCACTTCGATCTCCATGTAAGCCAATCCTCTAAGGCCATACGTAATTGACGGCTGATCTTCACCAAACATGGCGGTATCAGAGATCAGAACCATATCACAGGAAAGCAGATCTTTATGCGCTTTTATAAAAGGTATCAGGTTTGGCGAGCCGATCTCCTCCTCTCCTTCAAGGATAAATTTCACATTCACCGGAAGCGTTGTACCGGTTTTCATATACGACTCGATTGCCTTGATGTGCGTGAATGATTGACCCTTATCATCACTCGCACCACGGGCATAAACCCGTCCATTGTTTACAGTCGGTTCAAAAGGCGGGGTATTCCAGAGCATATCCGGATCCGATGGTTGAACATCATAGTGCCCATATACGAGAACAGTAGGTTGATCGTTATGTTGGCACTTTTCAGCTGTAACAATAGGGTGGCCGGAGGTCTCATGCATTGTTACACGATCCAGCCCAATACTCTCAAATTGTTTAGTTAGAAATTTAGCGGCCTCCTTAACATCGTCTTTATTTTGTGAGGAGGTGCTAACGCTCGGGATACGAAGCAGTTCAAATAGTTCTTCTCGGAATTTTTTTTCGTTTGCGTCTATATATTCTTGCAGCTTATTCATTACAAAATGAGGGTTCAATTCAGTTTCATATAATAGATAGATAATTGAGACTGTGTTTTAGACTCAACCACGAAATGTAAGCAATTGATGGCAATTTTGCCCACTGCTGATACACAGTTTAAACATTAAAAAAAAGATTACGCCTGATCTATTCATCGTGCCAAAGGCACTCTCGATTCCTTAGCGTTTTTTTAATCCCCGGAATAAATTCCGGGATTACAAGATCTTTCATCCGCTAAGCGGATTAATCCAATTTCAAATGAAATGCACGAAACAAAACATTAGAAGTCAAAAGAATTCAAGTTCTTATCCTTTCAAGTTTGAAATTGTTTAGAGCTACGCCACTTTTGATTCAAATAAAGCAGCAATATTGCAATAGATCTTATAATCCTGGGATTCATTCCAAGAAATTTTATGCTTTGTTGAACTAAGTGTTACTCTCTCTTTTTGATCGTAACTGGTCGTTTCAAAAAAAGCAGCTATAGCTGCGACCAGTTTTGTAACCCGGGGATTTACCCCCGGGGAGATTGGAACAAAAAACTAAAGTGCCGCCAGGTACTTGATTAGTTAAAAACTACCCAGTCTTCAACATCAGCGAAGATCAATCATGTAATCCCTGCCAGTTTTCAGGCCTTTTTTCACCTGCTGTAATGGCTACTTCCAACCTGTTTTGAAGTGGCGGGAGCTGGCAGGTGGTAAATACATTAAAAGCACATGGCGGATTGTAGGTCTTATTGAAATCAATATTGGTGTACTGGCTTCCCTCTTCCGGGTTATCTACGTAAATATATCGGCCGGCTTGGTAGGTCTCTGTTTTATTAGTTTGATCGCTAACAATTATAAACATATCATCATCGCTGTCAATAGCATCAAGTGTATAAATCTCTCCATCAATATTAAATTCTAATACACCGGGCGAGGCCACCTCCATTTCCTGACCCAAAACATTTATGATAGACATTGTAGTACCCTCAGGATTTGGAATGAAAAGTGCTCGTCTGTTCCATTTTTCCTCAATTGGATATGACTCAAACCCTGAAAATTGGTCTGCCTGTTCATTATTCTTATTGAATAACCGGATTCCAACTAATTCCCCTCTTTTTATTATAAACCACTCAAGATTTTCATGTTCTACATGCGGAGTTTCTTCATTTTCTCCATCAAATAGAATTATGTCAGTGACAGGTTCACCCTCATGTGTAATCGCAACTCCATCTGCCACATTCATTGTTACACGGCCATTTTCGAATACAATGGTGCCTGCTTTTTCGGGAATCGTTTCATCGGGAAATTGAATATCCTGGTCTTCATCGCTACCAAAACTGTTTACCCCTTCATTCAGCCAAAACATACCATCAAGGCGAAGCCATCCGGTTGGAGATTTTAGGCTCTCTATACGATCCTGTTTCCAGGCTTTTACCTGTTGAATATAATTTTCAGGAATTTCAGCCTGGCCTAATTGTTTTTTCTGGCAGGCAGATAATACTATCAAAACAATAACAAAAAATACTGAAGATAACCTATACATGAAGGGGGCTAGTTGAACATTTATTTGAAAATAAAAGATAGATGAGTAAGTATTATCACATTTCTATGATAAAAAAATATCGTATTCACATTCCAATCTTTGATTATCATAAGTATTAACAACGTAAATTACACTTCTTAGTGCATATTGCAGATTAACAGATTAAGTTTCACTAATTGACTATAACTTTTGACCCATTCATACACTTATAATGAACTAAGGAGTAAAAAAACAAGAAGAGAGATATATAGTGAAAGTAGTTTAAGGATTTCAGGATTGGTTCATTCTTAGATAAGTGAAATTTACGATCAAAGAAAAATCCATTTTTGGAAATGCTCAGTGCATTCGGTTCATTTTTTATTTATTCATCCAAATCATTAAATCACTATTTAGATAGCGGAATCCACAGAAAACATTCTTTTCGATCAAAATATCTTTTATCTTCAACCCTTCTTAATCATGCTAACACGAAGAATCATACCATGCCTCGATATAAAAAACGGTAGAACCGTTAAAGGGGTGAATTTTGTCGGCCTCCGGGATGCCGGTGATCCGGTAGAACTCGCACAGCGTTATACCGAAGAGGGAGCAGACGAACTTGTTTTCCTCGATATTACTGCCACAAAAGAGAAACGGAAGACTCTTGTAAAATTAGTAAAGGATATTGCATTGCATATCAATATTCCTTTTACCGTAGGCGGAGGAATTAAATCGGTCGAGGAGATCGAAGAGATTTTGAAAGCCGGGGCAGATAAAGTATCTCTGAACAGTGCGATTGTTCGCGATCCAAACCTGATCACACGAGCATCAGATGAGTTCGGTTTCCAGGCGATTGTTGCCGCGGTAGATGCCAAAAGGCGAGCAGACAAGGACTCATGGGAAGTATTCGTGAAAGGAGGTTCAGAACCGACAGGGTTGGATGCACTTGACTGGATGGAAAAAACAGAACAACTTGGGGCCGGTGAAATCCTGCTAACCAGCATGGACCGAGACGGCACTAAATCTGGTTTTGACCTGGAACTTTTGAAAGCCGCAAATAATCGACTTTCAATCCCTGTAATTGCCAGTGGAGGTGCCGGAACAATTCAGCATTGCTGTGATGCGGTATTAATCGGCAATGCCGATGCCGTGTTAGCTGCCAGCATCTTTCATTTTAGAGAGATTGAGATCTCGGACCTAAAGGCTAAAATGGCAGAAGAAGGAATTAGCGTACGAATAATTAATAACTAAACAACAGATATGGCTACCAAAGAAGAAGTTGAATTTTTATACGACCTCGAACGATTACTCGTCACCAGACGAATAGAAAAACCCAAAGGATCTTATTCAACAAAACTCTTTAAAAAAGGAATTGACAAAATTGCTCAAAAATTAGGTGAAGAAGCCGTCGAAACCATCATCGCAGCAAAGAATAAAAAGGATGCTGAACTGATCGGTGAAACGGCTGACCTGATTTATCACATGCTTGTGTTGTTGGTTGAAAAGGAAATCCCTCTTGACCGGGTGATCCAGGAAATGATGCTCAGGAGCAAGAAATAGAAATAGAAATAGAAGGGATTCACAAATCGTTGAGAAACACTCAAATCTAAATAGATAACTTATAAAGTTTCCTTATCCGGCCATTTTCTAATATTTATATATAAGTATTTAATTTATAGGAACATAAGTCTCAAAAATATCGTTATGTAATTATGTAGAAATATCAATAGATAATTCAATTCATCTTACTTAATGATTCCTCGAAAATTATTTCTGATAGGTTTAGCGATAATTTTTACCCTGATCCCTTTCTCAACGGAGGCTCAGTATTTTGGACGGACAAAGGTCCAGTATGAGGATTTTGATTTTAAGATTCTGCATACAGAGCATTTCGATATCTACCATTACCCCAAAGAAGCAGAAGCGACTGCAGATCTTGGTGTGCTGGCTGAACGGTGGTACCAACGACATTCGGTAACACTGGATCACTCCTTTAAATCAAAAAACCCGTTGATCATCTATGCAAATCATGCCGATTTTCAACAAAATGATGTCGTTCCCCGAGTAGGTGTTGGAACCGGCGGCGTAACTGAAGGCATGCGAAATCGGGTGATCATGCCATTTGCCGAGGCGAACAGCAGTACAAATCACGTACTGGGTCATGAACTTGTTCATGCCTTTCAATATGATATTGCCAGACAAGATAAAATCGGAGGAATTAGAGCAACCAGTCAACTGCCATTGTGGTTCATAGAAGGAATGGCTGAGTATCTATCCTTGGGTGCAGAAGATCCCCATACCGCCATGTGGATGCGAAGTGCGCTTTTGAATGACGACTTGCCATCAATAAAAGATCTTTCCAAGCCACAGGAATATTTTCCCTATAGATATGGACATTCTGTTTGGGCATTTATTGCCGGGCAGTCTGGAGATCAAGCCGTCTCGCAATTATATTTTAGATCTGCACAGAATGGCCTAAAAAAAGGATTTGATCAGGTACTCGGCATTTCCCGAGATTCGCTTTCAACTCTATGGCATAATTCCATTAGGGAAAAATATTCAGATGACATTGAAGATCGAACAAGTCCGTCTGAAGTTGGCGAATTGGTGCTTGGCAAGGAAAATAATACCGGAACCATGAATATTGCTCCAGCACTGAGCCCGAATGGTGAGTATGTGGTTTTTATATCTGAGAAAAATGTTTTCTCCATTGAACTCTTTCTGGCTGATGCACAGTCGGGGGAGATTATTCGGAAACTCACATCAACAAATACTGATCCACACTTGAATGCACTTCGGTTTATTGAATCATCAGGTAGTTGGTCGCCGGACAATGATACATTTGCTGCCGTAGTTTTTGCAAAAGGCGATAATCAAATTGCACTGATCAATGTGCATAGCGGAGATGTTGAACGCCGGCTCAGTTTTGGGGATGTGGATGCAATTACAAACCCGACATGGTCGCCCGATGGAAGTAAGATTGCTTTTTCGGGTGCTGATGGCGGATATACCGACTTATATGTTTATAACCTTGAAACAGATTCACTCAAAAATATTACGAATGATCGGCATTCTGATCTGCAGCCAACATGGTCTCCTGATGGTCAAAAAATTGCTTTTGTAACCGACCGGGGAAGTGTAACCGACTTTGAAAGGATGTTATTTGGCAATATGAACATTGCCGAATTGGATATTCAAACAGAAGAAATTCGAATGCTTCTGGAGTTTGGGGAAACTAAACATATCAACCCGCAATACAATGAAGACGGCTCTTCACTTTACTACATATCTGATTATGAAGGGTTTAGTGATATATTTAGATATGATTTTGCAACAGGTCAACGGTATCGCGTTACAAATGTGAGTACGGGAATTTCGGGGATAAGTAAACTCTCCCCCGCCTTTACCGTTGCCTCGAATACCGGAGAGATGCTTGCAACCGTATTTGATGATTCCAACTACAGTACACAGCGGATCGATGAAAATAAAATGGAGGGTGAACTGTTGGGAAGAGAAAGTACCTTTGTAGAATCCGATCAGCTACCCGGATCAGGCCCTCCGGGAAATCAAATTGTTCGTACTTATTTGAACAATCCAATAACCGATTTGCCTGATGATACTTCATTTGGCCTTTCTGATTACACACCAACCCTCCGCCTGGATGGTATCAGCGGAGGTGCCGGAGCAGGTGTTTCTAATCAATTTGGAGTCGGTGTTGCAGGTGGAGTTACTGCGAGTTTCAGTGATATGTTAAATCAGCATCAGCTTGTATCTACGCTTCGCATACAGGGGCGTATACAAGATATCGCTGGCCAGGTATCGTACCTGAATCGGGATAATCGATTTATGTGGGGCGGATCCGTTACACATCAGACATACAGGAGTTCCCGAACCGGTGTCTCACAGAATGACACCACAACTGTAGATGGTGATCCAGTCGTAGCCCCTCAATCTGTAATTCGTTTAAACCAAAGAATTTTTCGCGAACGTGTAAATGCCCTGGGAATCTATCCGCTTTCGAGTACACAACGGTTTGAATTTTCAGGCGGCTGGACACATCTCTGGTACCAGTTCGAACGAGAGCAGATCTATTTTTCTCCCAGGGGAATTCCATTTAAACGAGAGACATCTGAATCAGCTATTGAAGAACCCGATCCTTTAAATCTCTTTACAAGTTCGGTCGCATATGTACAGGATAATTCCGTCTCTGCTTTTACTGGGCCTATTCAAGGACACCGAATGCGGTTGGAAGCCGAACAAACGTTTGGATCTCTCAGCTATTTGACTGCCACGGCCGACTACAGAAAATATTTCTATTTCGAACCACTCACGCTTGGATTCCGAGCTCTTCACTACGGACGATATTCGGGCGATTCCGAGGACGGACGATTAAATCCCATTTTTCTTGGAAATGAACGGTTTGTACGCGGATATAACATAGGTTCATTTTCAGCTCGCGAATGTCGTGATTCTGCCGGAGACACCTGCCCTGAAATTGAGAGACTTTTTGGCAGTCGACTTGCTATAGCCAATGCAGAGTTGCGATTACCAGTTCTTGGGGTAGAAGATCTTGCACTCTTTCGATCGAGAACCATTCCTACCACCCTCTCTGCATTTTTTGATGGTGGATTGGCTTGGTCTGACTCCAAAAGTCCCGATTTTCGATGGACCACAAACGAAACATCAGACAATATTCCCGTATTCAGTACGGGCCTCAGTTTAAGAGTGAATGTACTCGGTTATCTCATCACTGAGTTCTATTACGCCGTGCCATTTCAAAGGCCTGATAAAAGCGGATACTTCGGATTCCAAATCTCTCCCGGCTGGTAATTTTTGCGAGATAGAATTTACTCAGGCAATTACGAAACGTCGATAGCGTTATTTATCTGTCACAGAAACGTAATCTCTTTACATTATTTGAATTCTCTCCTTCTTCATTTTATATCAAAAAGAGAACTCAATATTCATCAAATAACCATTCTTTAAACCGTTATTATTCATTCATAGCTTTATTTCTAAAAAAGTTCGAAATTTAAAGCTTGCGTCTTTATCATATTTAGACCATCAGGATTTCGTTTATATAAATGTAGTTGTGTAATAAATAAAGTATTTTTTTTAATTGTATGGCAAATGTGGAAACAGATATCCGTGATCAGGTTGATCAATATGCCCTCGACAAGAAGCAGACGAGTGGCTTACGGGGATTGCTGCGCCTATGCCATAAACACCTGGAAAAAACAGACGATGAGCTCATAACCAGAGCATTTAAGCTTTGTTGCAAATCTCATGAAAATGTAAAACGCGCATCAGGAGAGCCATACTATAAGCACCCACTTGAAGTGGCAAAAATTATGGCGGAGGAGTTTAATCTCGATGATATCTCTGTTGCAGCTGCACTTTTACACGATACAGTTGAGGATACAAGCGTAACACTTCAAGATATCGAAGAGCTCTTCGGATCCACGGTAAAGCATATTATTGACGGGCTTACAAAAATTACGGGTGTCTTTGAAAACCGGGATACCAAGCAGGCTGAGACATTTATGAAGCTTCTACTGTCGATGGCTGAAGATATTCGGGTTATCCTGATTAAGTTCGCTGATCGACTTCACAACATGCGAACTATTCAACACTTGCCGAAACAAAGACAGTTGAACAAGGCTACGGAGACCATTGAATTATACGCGCCTCTCGCACATAGATTTGGACTCTTTAAAATCAAGAATGAATTTGAGGATCTCTGTTTTAAGGTGATCGATCCGAATTCGTATAAATTTCTGGTTCGAAAACTGAGAGAGAAACGAGAATCAAGAGAGGCTTTTATTGAAGAGTTCATGAAGCCGATTAAAGAGGAGCTTA
>Ga0102943_1000842_pt1 | contig 19744 bp, 15 predicted proteins | sample SalPonC_black_MG_FD_78174 | JGI IMG/M metagenome (GOLD analysis project Ga0102943, IMG submission 78174) | Salt pond soil microbial communities from South San Francisco under conditions of wetland restoration - Salt Pond MetaG... | ecosystem: Environmental > Aquatic > Marine > Intertidal zone >...
TCAAACTTGGGAAGGGGGTAACGCTCCCGACTGACTTCGGGTTTGGGAGACACCAGCATGGTCAACTGGACCAGACGGGGCAGAAGCACCAGAAAGGCAAGGGCATTCATGACGTTAAACAGGGTATGTCCGTTGGCAATATACCGGGCGCTGTTGATATACTCGTTATTAACCACCATGTCCACCGGGCCGGCGCCCAATTTCAGGGTAGTGGTCTCAACCAGAGATACAAAAAGGGGAAAAAACACAAGGATGATCCCCACCCCCACCACATTGAAAATCGTATGGGCGTTGGCCGTTCTGTGGGCATCGGCATCTTTGGAACCCAGGGTGGCCAGCTGGGCAGTGATAGTGGTACCTATATTTTCTCCCAGCACCAGGGCCATTGCCGCAGGAAAGGCCAAAAGCCCTGAGGTGGATAGGGCCATGGTCAATCCGATAGTGGCGGAGGAGGACTGAACCATGACAGTTAAGATGGCCCCCATGGATACGCAAAGCAAAATCCCTCCCAGGGTATCCGTGGAAAAGGTGGTGAAAAAGGAAATGAACTGGGGATCCGATTTAATGGGGGCCAGCCCCTGCTTCATCACGGACATGCCGTAAAACAGGATGCCGAATCCCAGGATAATACCACCGACATGCCGCCAGTTCCGTTTTTTGGAAAAATACTTCAGTCCAACCCCAAGGGCCACGGCCGGCAGGGCCACCTTTGTCAATTGAAAGGCAATCATCTGCCCTGTGATCGTGGTACCGATATTGGCGCCGATGACCACCCCTACAGCCTGTTCAATGGACATGATGCCGGCGCTGACAAAGCCGATGAGCATCACAGTGGTGGCAGAGGATGACTGAACCAGGGCCGTGACCCCTGCCCCGGTCAGGCAGCCCATGACCCGGTTGGAAGATATGGCCTCCAGAATCCGTCTGATCTTCTGGCCTGCCGCGGCTGAAAGCCCCTCTGTCATGGTCTTCATCCCCAGGATAAACAGGCCGAGCCCCCCCAGGGTCTGGATTAAAATTTCTGCGATATCCACTTGATTTTAGGCCCGGCATCCCGGGCATGCCCCCCTTGCTAACCAGATCCTAACCAAATCCTAACAGACAAAGGCGTTATATATTAATCAGCGGAATTTTTCAACAACCCGTCCTGTGGCACCCAGGACCAGCATAAGTCTATTTTTCAACGCCAAAGCCGGTGTGGCGGCAGAGGGTTCGGGCCTTGCTTGATGTTTTCAGCGCCAATGATTGCCTTGAAAGCGTATTGGCCATTTTATAGTCGTTGGTCTTAAATGCGGCCCATGCCGCTGCCATGCGGGCAGCAGCCTTCTGTTCTATGACGATCAAAACGGACAAGTCTGATTTGCACCGGTGGCAAGCGGCTTTGCCGGCAATCCGTGCATTACAGATGGGGCAGGTTTCCATAGGCTCTTGGAGATCCTTTCTAATCAATGTAAAAGAGAATATCTTCGAGTTCTTCAGCCAGGGCCCGGGCATGGCCCATGTCCTTGTCTTCTGCAGCCGTGGTGATGTCTTCCATTAGATTGATGATCTCATCCTTGTCCTCGTCCGGGGCCAGATCCAGTTTTTCCCTGGCCTGGTCGAGCACCTCGCTTATGGCCGGCGGCAATAGGGTGCCGGCCTCGTCTGCCGGCGCCTTGGCCTCATCGATTCCCTGGCCCTGGAATACGGCGTTAATTTTTTCAGTGGCACTTGAAATATCAGTGTTCCCCTGGCTGAAAACATTGTCGATAACGGCGTTGATTGTTTTGCCGGTATCCTTTTCTTTGGCTTCAAGCTTGAGAATGCCGTTCAGATCCAGGCCGTATTTGAGGGTGATTACGCTGCCTGCCGGGGCCTTTGACAAGTCGAAAACATAGGTACCGATACGAATATTATCAAGGGCATTGGGCTGGTCCCCCTGGTAGACACTGATCTCTGCAATCTGCTGATCATCCACCATGGTTTGGAAGGCCTCGGTCCGGGTAGCGGGGAGCTTTGTCCCCCGGCGGATCAGAGGAACAAAACAATTTTCCTGGTACCTGCCGGCTACCATGCCCACTGCGGCCGTGCCAAAGGTGTAGGGGGTAATGTCAAGAAGCATGCCGCTGATGGATTTTCCCATTTCCCTGCCGGCCTGGATTCCAGCGCCCAGGGCCACGCAGAGGTCAGGGTCAATGCCAATGTCAGGGTCGATGTCCAGTTTTTCGGCCAGCAGCTGTGAGACCAGGGGGATGCGGGTGGAACCGCCTACCAGGATAATTTTATCGATCTGGCCCGGGGAAAGGCCAGCTTCGGTCAAGGCCTCGGAGACAGCCACCATGGTTTTTTCAATGAGGGGGTGAATCATCTCTTCAAACCCACCGCGGTCCAGCTCGCAGGACAGGTGGAGATCCGGGGCTAGATGGTCCTCTTCAACGCGTGTATAAAATTCTTCAGACAGGCGTTTTTTAGCCTTTTCAGCCGCAGATTTCAATCGGGCCATGACAACGGGATCTGATGACACGTCCCTGCTGTGATTCTCCTTGATATGATCACATAAAAAGCTGACCAGGGCATCATCAAAGTCTTCTCCTCCCAGCCGGTTGTCTCCTGTACTGGCAAGGACTTCCACCACCTTGTCCTCGATTCTCACCATGGAGACGTCAAAGGTGCCGCCCCCAAGGTCGTAGATCAAAAGATGCCTGGTTACCCCGCGACTGTTTTCTCCGTATGCCAGTGCCGCAGCCGTGGGTTCATTGATGATTCGGAGTACTTCAAGGCCTGCAATCTGTCCTGCATCCCTTGTGGCCTGGCGCTGGACATCGGTAAAATAAGCGGGTACTGTGATGACGGCTTTGCTGACCGGCATGCCGATGGCACCTTCCGCCCGGGCTTTGAGGGCCTTGAGAATCAGTGACGATACTTCCTGGGGAGAGTAAGTTTGGTCACCCAGGGTGTACTGGGTATCTGATCCCATCTGCCGCTTTACGGCAAGTGCTGTATTTTCCGGAAATGCTGCGGCCTGGTTCCTGGCCGTCTGCCCGATGACCAGACGGCCCTGGGGATCAACGCCGACGCAGGACGGCATGATCCCGCGATCGTTGTCCTCAATGATCTGCGCGGTATTGTCAAAAACAAAGGCAACCTCTGAGTTGGTGGTGCCAAGGTCGATTCCGATTACAGGGGAGTGGCTCATCTAAATATCCTTTTCCTGGGTGTAGACCACGACGCCAGCGGGGCGAAGCACCTTGCCCCGACGCATGAAGCCGCCGCTGATTTCCTCGGCAACCGTACCCGGGGGACAGCTGCCAGAAGGACAGGCATCCAACGCTGTCATGGTGTCTGGATCAAAGGCCTTGCCTGCGGTGTCAATGGCAACGGTGTCCAGCTCGGCCAGGGCCTGATCAAATTTTCTTAATGCAATCCCGTATCCTTCAAGGAGAGGCAAAATCTTTTTTCTTCTGGTAAGCAGGGCCGGACGCCGGGTATTGAACAAAGCCCCCCTGGCCAGGGGGGCCCGCACATCCAGAAAGGCCCGGAGAATATCATCTGTGGCCTTTTCCCGGATGCTGCCTTCCAGGCCTTGAATTCGGTTGACCTGTACGGCAAGGTCATCAAGGATCTGCCGGCCTTGCCCTGCAAAGGCATTGAAGTCTTTGAGTCCCTTGATCTGCCTGGATTGTTCCCGGTTCTGCAACTGGATTTCTTTTTTCAAGGAAATAAACTCAGCCACCAGGGTGTAAAGGTCCGGCCCTGGCTCATCCCCCGTGTCTGAGGCCAAAGGCTCATCCAGGGGCTGTTCCGGATCAAGGCTGTCCAGCCAGTCTGAGAAATCTGCCAGGGCGGTTTCCTTCCAGTCCGCGCTCAGCCGTTTCCGCAAGGCCCTTCCTGAAAGGGTATGAATAAGGGTCAGCAGTTTGAGAACGAGCACCCGGTCAATCCAGGCCCCTGTTGTCCTTGCAAATGTTGAAAGAGCTGTCATTTATTGTCCGTTTCCATGATTTGGGTGAGTTTCGGGACCTGTCTTTCCACGGGGATGCCATCCACCAGGGTATCCAGAGCGTCGGTCCAGAACTGGTATTCCTTGAGGCCTGTGACCTGTGACCTGACCCGGCCCCGCCAATCCTTGAGCGCCTCATAGGCCCGGGTAATCCGCTGGAATGTTTCCGGATCCCGCTCCGGGGGGTGTTGTCTGACAAGTTCCAGGTACCTGTCCCGGATGTCTTTGTCCCCGGCAGTCTCGTCAATGCCTAGTATTTGGTAATAAATAAACATGATCGCCTCGATATCAGGGGTCAGGCACCGGTGCGCATGCCCAAAATAAAGTGTTGGGTGTCAGGGGCTTTCAGTATTTGGGGGGCTGACCTGGCACTGTCCAGTGCTGAAAGGATCAAGTGGCAGTGGTCATAGGCTTCGGCAAACTGACGGCCGGCATTGCGGTTCTGGCTCGTTGTCCGGATGCCGGCGCTGCGGATCATGTTCAGCAGGTCTTCAAATTCAGCAAAAAAATCGTCAAGCCTCCCATAGCGTGGTGAATTGCTGCCACTGATCGCACGATCAGCCCATGCCGTCAGACTGGAAATGGTCTCCTTGAACCGGTCTGGGTTGGCTTTTTTACCAAAAATTTGTTTTACGTTCAAATCGGCGGGGTAAAAATCCTTTTGGAAGGACTCGGCCTGCTCTGGTTCGACTTTATCCATCAGGATATCCATAAAATCTGCAAGAAAGGCGTCCCCATCAATTTCAGGGTCGTCTTCAATATCCATGTATTCGTCGCCATATCTGCTGTAGCGATCAAATTCGAACCGTTCAAATTGTTCTTTGAGTGGTAAAAATGCCAGATCGGCAATGGCCCTTGATATATGCCTTAACTGCTCTGTTACCTGCGGGGAGGCGGTACTGACAATGCTGGACAGTTCAGGACAGGCATGCCTGCCGTCCCGGACAGCGCAAAGGGCGGTCTGGTAAAACATCAGCTTGGCATAGGTGTCAATAGACGCCCCTTTAAGCTTTTGTTCAAGTGTGTGCACGGCGATTTCCATGCAATGGTGCCGGGCCAGGGGGATGGCCAGAGACATGGTCTCATCCGGGCTGAGCCGGGACAGGATTCTTCCTTTTTTGCCAAGCAGGGGACGGGCATAAAAGCAGGAGGGAAAGGCCGGGGCAAACCTGCTGTCAAGGGGGGCCACCAGTTCGGCCAGGTCCGACGGCGGCAGATCGGTAATCTGTTTTTTCAATCCGTTGAAACAACTGCCCGTTCCCCGGGTGCTCGCTTTGCCGTATCCGGCATCAAGGTCCATCCGGAGCAATAAAAAACATTGCATCCTCTGGGCCGGTGTAAATGCCTCTGTCCGGGCGGCAAACTCTTTTGCAGAAAATTTTTGAGTTTTCAGGCATTCTACCAACAGTCTTTTTTCAGTAATGACAACGACGAGGCCTGGCGCGTTGAATTCAAGGGCCCGATCCAAATCCCGGTCCACAAGGTGCCATTTTTGCCGGGGCAGATTCTGCTGGGCGGAAATAACAAGGGAAAGGGCACAGCTCTCTTTGACTTTGATATCATGGGGGGCGCGGTCATACGCTTTTTGAAGCACCGCCTCAGCCTTTCTGAAGGCACTTTTACGATAGTACAGTTCCGAGAGCTTCAGGCAGGCTGTCACCGCTTCGGGGAATCGTTCCACCATCTGTTCAAGGATTCGTGTCATCAGGCTGCGGTGTTCGGCCAGCGGCGTGGCAATGGGAAACACGGCGTCATAGACGGCCCTGTTTCCCGGATCCTTGTCTGCGGCAGCCGTTATCAGGGTCAGCACAATCAGATCAAGATCCTTATCCAAAAGATCTTCTGAAATGCCAAAGGCCTCTATCGTATCAATCAGTTCGTCTTGATATTCGTACAGGATAAATGGATGTAACTGGACAGTTTGGGCAATCCTCAGGAGGATGAAGGCCCAGGCCGTATCCAATTCTTTTCTGTCTGGGAATTCTGTTTTGGCCTCATCCAGATATCTGGCGGTGGCAGGGGAGATAAAATCCCTGTCAACTGCGGTAATTTTAAACAACAGAAGATTTCGCCTTGGAGCGGACTTGATCAGTTTTTCCAAGAAGGCATTCAAAAGGGGGGTACCGGCGTCGGCCTGGATCAGGCCGGTACCGATGATTTCTGCAAGGCCTTCAACCGCCTTCTGGGGGGCATCTGGGCGCAGGATTTCTCCAAGGGTGCGGCAGGCAGCGGCAAGACTGTCGATGTTCACAGACCGGGGTTGCAGGCTGTTTTTGATCCGGTCCCTGAAGGCGTCCTTGTGTATGGCGGGCCCCATGAGCATGGCCGCAGTTTTAGGATAAACATCCAGGGATTTAAAATGGCCATGATCGGCATATTCTTCCAGAAGAACGCCAAGCCCTTTAAAGGGGAGTCGACCGTCCAGACGGTGCAGTGTTTTTCCAAGGGTCTTCCGGTCGTCGGCCTCCCAGGCAACCATGGCTTTTGCAAAGAGTTTCATGTCGGCAAATGGAGAGGTCCGGCCCAGTCCGCGCATGGCAGCCAGGGCCGCGTTCCAGTCTCCTGAAACCATATGGACGTGGGCTTCAGCCATGATTGGCTGGTCCGATTTCAGCCTGGATCCATCCGGCAATCTTTTTGCCTGATCCAGGTATCCCTCTGCCACAAGCCTACAGGCGAGGTGTTTTTCCGCCTCCGGGGACAGGGGAAGCTTGTCTGCCTGGCCAGCATAAACGTCCATGATGTCACGGGCCGGTAAAAACTCAAACGCGTTGTTCAATAGCTCACGGCTGAGCCTAGGCAGGGATTTGAATATTTGGCTTCCCAGTTTGCTGATGGCAACAGCTTCCTTGTCCATCTGCCTGGCGGTCAGCTGTTCGTATCTTGCCCGGTAGACCAGAAAAAGCCGGGGTCCGATTTGGGTCTCGTCGCCCCCTTTTTTAAGGGCCTGGCGGAAAGAGAGAATGCTGTCCCGAATCTGAGAGACCTTGAATTCCGCCTCTGCCTTTGCAACGAGTTCATTGGCCGTCATTGACTGGAGTTTACGAAGCTTCTCGCTCTGCTGCCGTTGCTTTTGAACCTTTTTTTTCTTTTTTGCTTTTGCCATAGGTGAAAAAGGCTATTCTATACTTAGGCTGTATTAAAATGGGCCGTATCATACCCAGGCTTGAAGCAAAAATCAAACGGAGAATCCCAAGGCCTGAAACGGTTCAGACCGGTTATCCGCCGACAATGGGCTGCAGGATCTTAATCAGGGCCCCGTCCTCAAGCAGTTTATCCTTTTGCACGGCCCGGTCATTCATCTGAACCATACCCACCCGTTTGGGTTGGATTTCCAGGTGATCCAGCAGGTCCTGAACACTGCTGCCGTCAGGAAGACTGGCATTAAGCCCGCTGGAATGATCGTAATCATCAATAGCGCGGCTTAATGTGCCATACAGTTTTATACGCAGGTTTAATTGCATTATTTAAAAAAATTAAAGGTTGAATCCATTTCCTCGTCACTGATTACGACCACCCCGTTATGGGGAGGCAGGGGCTCTTCATAGAACATTCTGGGCAGACGGTCATCCTCTTTTGTAAAGCCGGCCCTGCGGTTGAATTCCACCTCCAGCTGGAGGAGTTCTTTACCCATGCGGATCCAGTCCTCCTCGGCAAAGGGCTTGCCTGATTTGGCTGCCACCATTTTGCAGACATTGCCCACCCCATCTTCAGCGTTGAAACCGGTCTGGGCAAAGTCACAGATGCCCAAGGTATCCACCAGGATCATATGAATCTGGGCATTTCTTGACACCTCTATCTGCCCTTTGGAGGAGAACCCGTCCAGGGTTCCGCCAAAAGACTCAAGGTTGGTATCCGCCACAAACCCGGCAGTATGGTCGCCGCCCATGGGGGATGTGGCATAGGTAACCGCCATGCCGTTGAGGGCCCTGGGGTCATAAGCGGCAATGGACTGCCCCTTTATCACAGGCACCCGGTCATGGTTTAAATATTCACCCACTTTGGCTGGTCCGTGGCCTAGAATTTTGCCGAACTCCGTTCCTTTGGCCACCTCTTCCACCATTTCAATGGCAGCTGCAGCATCCCCAAAGGGTTTGTGGCCGGCATCCATGGCAACGGCAATGGCAACCCCGGTGCTCATGGTATCCAGCCCGATGTCGTCACAGAGAAAGTCCAGCTTTGCAATGGTGTCCAGGTTGTTGTTGCCCAGCATCCCGCCCATGGACCAGATGGTCTCATATTCCAGAGAGGAAGTGACGTAATCTCCCTTTTCATCCAAAAACTCATTGGAGCAGTTGATAATGCACTGGGCGCATCCTTTATGGCGAAGGACCCCGCCTCTTTTCTTGATCACCTGGGAGAGGGTTTCACCACTGATCTTTTCAGCATCCTCGTACTGCCCCTGCCTTGCGTTCCGGGTGGGAAAGGCACCGGCAGCATTGATGGGCTCCACCAGCACAGCAGAACCGAATTCTGCCAGCTCCTGTGTGAACTCATCTGCCAGAACCGCCTGTGCAAATATTTTGGCACTGGTTTTAAAGGCGGTTTCATCTGCAATGGGTTCGGCTTTTTTGGCTTTTTTATCCACAATTAAGGCCTTTAACCCCTTGGATGCCATCACAGCCCCCAGACCCCCGCGGCCGGCTGCCCGGCAGGGCCGTCCGTCCCGGTCCGTTGTCTGGATGGAAGCGGCAGACAGCAAAAATTCTCCGGCAGGACCGATACAGGTGATGCTCTTGTCATCGCCGTAAACATTTTTAAGGGCAGCCACTGTATCATAGGTCCGTTTGCCCCAGACATCTTTGGCATCCGCCAGAACAGCGTTTCCCTCCGCGTCGATGCTCAAAGTATAGCAGGTCCCTTGCTCAGGCGCTCCTTCGACAATAATGGCAGAAATACCGATATGTCCCAGATTCGCTGAAACTGTCCCCCCCACATTGCTCTCCTTGATGCCGCCGGTCAAAGGGCTCTTGGCGCCAATGGAAAGCCTGGAAGAGTTGACAAGCGGGGTGCCGCTCAAATAGCCCGGGGCAAAGATCAACTTGTTCTCCGGCCCCAGGGGATCACAGGTGGCATCCACCTCTTTATCAATAAAATAGGAGGTCAGTCCCCGCCCCCCCATTCCAATGAATGCAGGTTCAATGTCCTGGTTTTTTATGGTTCCCTCTGTCATGTTGACCCTAACAATTTTCATGATCTTTCCTTTTCTGATAATGACCTGCTTAAACAATATTCAAGTCTGTCATCATACATGTTTTTATGCCCGCAGCCAACATAGGCTTTTGTCAACCATTCTAAAGGATGATTCTTGCATCAACCACATCCAGGCCCTGCTCATACAGCATGACCGGATTTAAATCCATTTCCTGAATTTCAGGATAAGACTCAACCAATTCCGAACACATGGAAATAAGATTGGCCAGTGCTGTTTTATCATATCCCTCATGGCCCCGGACACCATTTAAAATAGCTGAGGAACGGGTATCATCAAGCATCTGCATGGCGGCATCGGCACAGACCGGCAGGACCCTAAAGGTCACGTCTTTCATCACCTCCACCATGATGCCGCCCAGTCCATACATGATGACCGGGCCGAACTGCTCATCATTCATCGTCCCGATGATGACCTCAAGCCCCTTTCTGGCCATGGGTGCCACAAGGATGCCCCTTATGTCCGCATCCGGCTTATGGGATTTGGCATTGGCAATAATCTGTTCAAATCCCTTTTTAACCTCGTCTTCCGAGGTCAGATTCAAGATCACACCGCCGGCATCACTTTTGTGAAGGATGTCAGGGGATACGATTTTAAGTACAACCCTGTCGCCAATCTCTTTGGCCGCAGCCCATGCCTGATCCGCCGTCTTTGCCACCTGCCCGACTTCGGTGGGTGCCCCATGCATCTTTATCAATGCCTTGGCTTCATGTTCGAGCAGTGCTGTTCGTCCCTGGCTTTTGGCCGTTTCGATAATATCTTTTCCGGCTTGTTTTGCCTTGCTTCCCCAGTTAAAAACAAAATCCGGCTTTTCTTGGGGCGATGCCAGATATCTGCCGTATCCGCAAAGAGAGGCCATACATTTACATGAAATATCCAGGGAGTTATGGACCGGAATATTGTTTTGCCGCAGCAGGTCTAAGGCATGGGAGTCGTGGCCGGCATACAGGGAATGAACAAAAATGGGCTTACCTGACTGTTTCAGCAGAGTCCCAAGACGATGGGATGCTGTTTCTTCACCCGCGGCAAGGCTTTTTTCAAACCGGATACCGTACCCGCCAAAAAGTCCGACAACCAATAGACCGCCAACATTGGGGTCTTCCAGGATAATGTCAGCGCAGTCGGCAAACACACTGGGATCGGAATCGGTTCCGCCGGCTACGTCTACGGGGTTAACCACGGATGCGGCATCCGGAAGGATTTGTTTAAGCTTTTCCTTGGTTTCTTTTTCAAATTCCGGGATATGAACATCATAGTCGGTCAACAGATCCGAGGCAATGGTGGCATGCCCGCCGCCGTCCGCCAGTATGGCAATGGCGTTGTTCTTGATGGGCGGCTGACTGGAAAGGGTCTGGGCCACGGGGAACAGCTCATCGGAATTTTCTATGACCGTCACACCGGCGCTTGCGTAAGCTGAATTTGCCACCTCGCTCATGCCGGCCAGAGATCCGGTATGGGATCCGGCCGATTTTTTTCCGGTGACTGAACGGCCGCTTTTTAGCAGGACAATGGGTTTGTCCCGGCTGGTCTTCTGGGCCTGATCAAGAAATTTGCGGCCCTCACTCATCCCTTCGACATACATGAGGATGCATTTGGTGACCGGATCATCCTTAAAAAATTCTAGGTATTCATGAAATTTAATATCTGCTTCATTGCCCACCCCCACATAATAGGTGAACCCTTCATGCTTTTGAGCCATTGCCTCGGTAATCAGGGTCAAAGCCATGTTGCCGCTCTGGCAAAGCAGGCCAATATTACCCTTGGGGGCATTCTGGATGCCGACAAGGTTCATATTGGACTTTAAATTCATCATTCCGGACGTGTTCGGCCCGATCAGCCGCACATTGGTTTCTTTGGCTGTTGAAATGACTTCATCTTCAAGGGCCTTGCCTTTTTTTCCTAATTCTCTGAAACCGCCGGCGATGATCACCGCTCCGGACACGCCTTTTTCACCGCATTTTTTTAATATACCGGGAATGGTTCTGGCCGGTGTCGTGATCAGCGCCAGGTCAACGAATCCTTGTATATCTGTTACATCTTTATAACAGGTAAGGCCTAAAATCTGATCCGCTTTGGGGTTAACCGGATAAATGTCTCCTTCATACCCGTCGTTTAACAGGGTGTTGATGGCCTGGTAGCCTCTTTTGGTTTTATTATTGGAAGCACCGATGATAGCAACGGATCTGGCGTTCAATATGTTATCCAACATGATTTGATTCCTATATTATTTTTTTCTTTGCTCAAAATTGTCCAGGGACTCTTGTCTTTCCTTTGTTGACACACAGGCCAGACACCCTTCAATCTCATAATCCATGAGGGCTTCCAGGCTGGTTTCTCCCTGGGCCATGAGAAACCCTTTTTTGATGACTTTTAAAGAAAACCCAGAGTTGGCAACAATCTTTTCCGCCATTTTAAAGGTTTCTTGCATCAAATCTTCCAAGGGTACGCATTTGTTGACCAGACCGATGCGTTCGGCTTCCTTGCCGTCTATATTTTCAGCAGTAAACAACAATTCTCTTGCTTTTCCCGGACCAACCAGATCCTGAACCAGCCGGAATGCGCCACCGGTGACAGAAGAGGTGACTCTTGCCTCAGGAGAGCCGATAAGAGCGTCATTGGCAGCGATCCTAATGTCGCAGGCCAGGGCAAGTTCGTACCCTGACCCCAGTGCGTACCCGTTGATTGCAGCCAAAGTCGGCTTTTCAAATCGAATAATTTTTCTGGAGGCTTCCTGAAGGGATTCAAGATAAATTCGGTAATCTTCAAGGGTTCTGCCCTTTGAGTCTTTTAAATCCGCGCCGGTTGAAAAGGCTCGGCCTTCTCCTGTAATTACCAGGGCTTTGATGGCCTTGTCCTGTCGCACATTTTCAAGGGCATCCTGCATGTCAATCCACAATTGCCGGTTCATGGCATTGAGTACTTTTGGCCGGTTCAGCTTGATCAGTCCGATCTTGTCTTTTTTTTCAAAGATAATGCATTCATAACTCATACGATTCACCTATTTAACCTTTTTATTTGAAGATAACTGATGCCTTGCCCCTGCGCGAGCGGACTAGGCAAAGCCTCAACTTGAAGTTCCTTTGATCCGGTCCTTTTTCAATTGACCAGCCCAACTGGGCTGGATCTGGGTTGATGTGTCACAATAAATATTATTGCGCTCCCAGACCGTTTCCAAGGCGGTCAGATGGGACACTGTTTTATGACCGTCCAGATAAGACACTGCAGATAGAACCGCATTCAACAGACTGACAACAGCCACATTTGACTCAAAAAACGAATCCACCCAGAAGGGCAGGGAAAAAACATGATCTGCCATGGCAGCCAGGGGAGATGCGGGACTGTCGGTTATGGCCGCAATGGTGCTGCCGGCGTCGTGAAATTGCCGGGTGATGTCCAGTGTCTGGCGGCAGTATCTGGGAAGCGTCATACTGATCAGCAGACTTTCAGGACAAAGCCCGGGTTGAATCTTGCTCCACACCGTACCGGCATCCAGGTTGATCAGGTTTACCCGCCTTCCCAGGTACCCAAGGTTCGTGGCAAAATAATGCGCCGCGCCATGGCAGGAACGAAGCCCGACCACCCATATTTCTTTTCTAGTGTGAATGTGCCGGACAACGGTTTCAAATACCTCTTCAGGTATGGATTTCATGGCATGGGTAAGGTTGTTCCGATCGCTTTCAAGAACCGTTTTCAAAAAATAACCAGGGGACTGGACCATGCGCGAACTTTTTTGAATCCGGTCCGTCAGATTCAGCTGGGATTTAATTTTTTCTCTGATATGCCGTTGAAGATCCAGGTATCCCCTGAATCCGATGCGCTGGCTGAACCGGACAATGGTCGCGTTTGAAATATTGAGTTTTTTCGCCAGTACGGCGCTGCTCATATAAGCCACATCTTCCATGTGGTCCAGCAGATAGGACAAAATCTTACGCTGTGTTTCAGTCAGTTTCGGTAGCGGTGTGTTTGAAAAAAGAAATGCATTCTTCAGCATTTTTTGGTTTCCCCTTTTAGACGGTGCCTTTTTTTGCAAGGAAATATATCAGCAAAACGCATCGACTGCAATTGTCATTACATTTTTTTCAAACAACGTCAAAGCTCGTTACATTTATTTCGATGTAATTGTTCGGAAGTGAAATATTCAGAGCCATCAATAGGCATAAGGTATGCCCGTATTCCCAAATTATAGTCACTCTTTTTCCAGACAGATGACCGGGGCAGGTTTCGTGTGGTGTTTAACTGCAAGGCCTGCGAAACGCAAATTCTGTGCTGAAATTGTGACACGACGGCTTTTGCTTGACAATTGTTTTTTTTTTAATAACAACAGAACATGGCTTTTGACGCACACGGCAGTTACGAAATCAGCATTCAGGGTGAGGTTATTGTTCTCAGCCTTGAAGGGTCCTGGAATCTGGAGCAGGCAAAAACCTTTTTTGAGGCGTACAAACCCTTTATCCTGAAACAGGGGTTTACCCGATTCGGGGTGTTGACGGATTTCAGAAGCCTGGAGGGGGGAACCCCTGATGCCATTGCCTATTTTGAAGAGATTTCAGTCTGGGCCATGGAACAGGGCCAGGTGGCCAGGGCCCAGGTTCTGGATTCCAGTTTGAAAGCCTATATTGTCGACCAGGCAACAAAAGACAAAAATCTGTTTGCCATCCAGTCTTTTGAAGATAAAGACAAGGCCCTGGACTGGATGGCCAGCCTGGGCCTCGAAATTTCCTGAGTCTTTCCTGTTTCCACTACGACAAAAAAGATTTTGTCCAACGCTGTTTTCCAGACCGGAAAAAGATGTCATGGTGAGCGCTGGGAAATTCCGGTGGTGGAAATCTCCTATATATCAAGTGCAGAAAATGTGATATCCAGGCGTTCTTAATCAGTATAGCCTAAGGAGACAGGAAACAGCATGCTGTTTTAAAAAATAACTCTCTTAATTATCAGCACTTTATGGTATCGTGGCTGCTGTGGATGTAATGGATCATATTTACAATCAAAAAAGAATAATGAGCAATACACGAATGTCCCTGGCAGGTAAAACAGCATGAACTGGAGTATACGAAGGAAAATTTTTCTGGCCTTATTTGTGGCGCTCAGCTGCATTGTGCTGGTTGGTTTTTTGCAATCGAACAAGATTCACTCTATTATCGTCAGGGAACTTGGCGGCAGTTTTGCAAAAAATCACATCCTCTGGCAGAAAGAGCGCTTGAAGGGTGCCGTCCAGCGGGAACTGAGCCTCTCCCGGGCGATGGCCTCCTCAGAGACAATACAGCAGTGGGCCATGCAGGAAAATGCTACTGAATTACGAAAAAGAGGAATTAGCGAGATCGAGGGTTTCCGCAGGCTGTTGCGATCCGGTTCCTGGTTCGCCGTTTTTGACAAGACAAAAAACTACTACTACAACGACGGCAGTCAGGAACATGCCGGCATAAAACCATTAAAAACCCTTGAAGAGGGTCTTGCCAGGGATGCCTGGTATTTTGTCACTCTTCGCGGAGACAAGGATTTTACACTCAATGTGGATTATGACAAAGAGGTCAACAAAACAAATCTCTGGATAAATATCATCATGCAGCGGGCCGGTTCTCCCATTGGCATTCTTGGCACTGGGTTGGATATCACCGGATTCGTCGAAGATTTTGTGGTTACAAACCAGAGTGAAGTGCAGTCGTTTATTCTTAACGCAGATGGCTCGATATTTGTCAGCCAAGACGAGCGGCGCATGAATATGCGTATTCTTGCCAAGGGTGACGAACAGCGCAAAAAAATCTACTCTCTCATTCCAGAACAAAAGCGCAAGCAGTTGCGCGATGCTGTTGATAGGGCCATTGCCGCCCCGGAAAAGATACAGGTGCTCAAGACTTCGCTGGCGGGCACTCCGCATATCGTGGCGCTTTCCTATATCCCCTCGCTGCGCTGGGTGGCCATGTCAGCTATCGATGATACCGGTATTTTTGATTCCCAAAACATCCTGAGCGCAATAATTGCCATGATAGCCATGGCTGCATTTGTCTTACTGGCTTTTAGCTTCATTATCGATAAGCTTGTGATAACTCCTGTTAAAGAACTCACCAAGGGTGCTGAAAGCCTGCGAAGGGGCGAGTATTCCACCCGCTTTACGACAACCCAGGATGATGAAATAGGAGAGCTTAAAAATACCTTTAACACCATGGCTGAAGAGATACAGTCGAATGTGTCGCTGCTTGAGCATCGGGTGGCGGAGAGGACAAAAGAGCTTGGCAGAAGCAGGGACAAGATAGCAACACTGCTGAACAGTTCCGGAGAGGGGTTTTTGAAGTTTGCTGCTGACGGTATTATCGATAATGAATATTCATCACAGTGCCAAAGGATTTTTAACAGGGATATAGCGGGACTGCAAATAACTGATGTGCTTTTTCCTCATTCACAGGACCGCAAACATTCGTTTACCAAGATTCTCAAGGGTATTAATGACCAGCCCAGGACGTTTCTCAAAGAGATCATGCTTGATCTGCTGCCGGGGGAGGTGCAGCTGGAAAACAGATATTACGGTTTGCGTTTTCTTCTTGATAAAGAGGATGAGTATATCCTGATGATGGCCGATATTACCGAGCGGAAAGAATTGTCCCGGCAAATCCAGGACAATGAGCGTTATTTGAGTTTTGTTGTCGAGTTTGTCAGGGATGAAAGCTCAGCAAAGGAATTGATCAGCGATTTTGAACATCTTTGCGATGTTGTCGGAGAAATTTCAACTGTTGATATGTATCGTAAACTGCATACCTTCAAAGGCAATTTTCTCCAGAAAGGGTTTATCCATGTGCCCTGGGTGATTCATGAGGAGGAGGGGAAGCTGCAAAAGGCGCTGCCATCCAAGAAACCTGACAGTCAGGTTGATACTGCCGCCATGAGGTCGGCATTGCAGAAGGACCTGGACATTTTGCGCAATTACCTGGGTGATGAGGTCGTAACGGAAAAAGTGGTCAAGGTGCATTTTGACCGGCTCAAGGAAATTGCCCATGCTGCCGAAAGTGCTGATCCAGCACTCCACAGGTCCATTATGGCACTTTTTAAATCACCTCTCAGGGTTTTTCTGCAGCAGTTTGAAAAAACCATCAGACGTGTGGCCCGGGATGCGGGCAAGGATGTACGGTATGAGCTTGACTGCCCAGAGGATATTCTTGTCTATTTTCCGGAATACAATAATGTGCTGGCCTCAATGTACCATTTGATCACCAACGGGGTTGTCCATGGTATTGAGTTGCCGGAGATACGCGCCGCCAATGGCAAGGCGGAGCAGGGAATAATCAGGGTCGTCGCCCGGCAGGCAGATGAAAAACTCGTGCTGGAGGTAAGTGACGACGGCAAAGGTATAGATCTTTCCCAGGCAATGGTGGATGCCGAAGCGGAAAATGCTGCCGGTTCCATCGACCAGAAAGATGCGTCGCAAATGCTTTTTCAGGATGGCGTGAGCTCAAGTGCATTTGTGAGTCTGTATTCCGGGCGAGGAGCAGGGATGAGCAGTGTTAAAAGCGAAATTGAAAAGGCAGGTGGAGCTATCAGTGTGACTTCTGCCGATAATACCGGTACAAAAATATCAATATCCATACCCTTGAAGGAGTAAGCGATGGAAAGTGAGAGATATCGAGAGATAATTGAAATAATCACTGACAACTGTATCCAGTATATGGACAAAGAGTTGGGTATCAAAATCATTAGCAAAAAGATATACCTCCATGATGTCAGCAAGATTCACCTCGACTATCTGTCATCGATTATTACACTTGAAGGACACATAAATTCGCTGTTTGCCTTTAGCTATGAGAAACAACTGATAGATAAGCTGTGTCTCGTGTTTACAGAAGGGCTTGATATTGATGAGGAAGAGGAGGATATCTATCTCGAAGAGACCGCATGCGAAATTATCAATATCATTATCGGTAATGCTACTGCGAAACTGGAAAAGCCTGATTCGATATTGCGGATCACCCCTCCATTTGTCATCAAGGAGGCCAAAAATCTCATCAATAAAAAGGACTCCAGATTCTATCATTCGATTATTGCCACGGAGCATGGCAATCTCAACTTATATTTAATATTGCAGGAGCCGAGATAAGGGAGCAGAAATGAGAAAATTACGAATTCTGATTGCAGATGATTCCATCATTATACTGAGAAAACTCAGTCAGATTTTTGAGGATCTCGGTCATACAGTCATTGACACGGCACGGACCGGTTCCGACGTGGTGGCCAAGTATGACAGGGAAAAAATAGATCTGGTGAGTATGGATATAACCATGCCGGACATGGACGGCATCGCCGCGACCCATAAAATTCTTGAAAAGGATCCCTCGGCCAGAGTTTTGGTAATAACATCGCATGGCCAGGAGCAGATGATTGTTGAAGCAATCAGTGCCGGGGCAATGGGCTATATCCTCAAACCGTTCAATCAAGAAAAAATCAACGCAATGATTGAAAAGATAATGACCAACGGTGAAGGACAAGAGTCATAGATGAAAGAATACAGGGTTTTTGAGATGCTCTTTGACATGATCCCCTTCGGGATATATGTCACCAACATGAAGACATATGAAATAGTCTACATGAACTCCATCTTTCGAGAAAAATTCGGAGAGCCGAAAAAAAGCAAGTGTTATGAGTTGATTTTCGGTGGTGAAGCGCCTTGTTTGTTCTGTAAAATTAATTCATTATACGACACCATGCATAATGGTGAGAGTGAAGCTGTCATTTTTGAGCAGTTTAATGACAAGGATGACAGGTATTACCGTATGGAAGAACGGGCAATATACTGGCCCAACGGCGATATGGTCAAATATACCATTGCCATTGACATCACCGAGCAGAAAAAAACACAGAATTCGTTGGCCGAGGCCCACGCCCGTCTTATGCTGCAGTCCAAGGAGCTGGAAAACAAAAATGCCGAACTCTTGGATATGTACCAAAAAACCCTTGATATTGCAGAAAAAGATCATTTAACAGGGCTTTATAACCGTCGTTTTTTTTATGAAATCGGTCAGTCCATGCTCAACATTATTGCTCGCCAGAAACTGGAGGGATACCTGGTGGTCATCGATATTGACCATTTTAAACAGATAAATGATACCCATGGTCATATTGCCGGTGACAAAGTGCTGCGCAGTGTTGCTGGAATTTTTCAAAACAGTTTCCGCAAAAGTGATCTTCTGGGTCGTATCGGAGGTGAGGAGTTTGCTCTGGTTCTCAGTGATATTACCAGGGAGCATCTGGAAAATGTTTTAAAAACACTGCGTCGGGAAGTTGAAAATAACCTTGTAGATCTTGGCGGACAGCAACAAGCGTCATGTACAATATCCATTGGTGCCGCTGCCATAGAAAACGGCGATTTGAATGCGTCTCTGGCTCGTGCCGACCAGACCATGTATGAAGCGAAAAAACAGGGACGCAACCGAGTTGTTATTGCGTAACACCCAAGACTACCAAGAATAGTCTGCAATCCCATGGCGGTTGTTTCAGGGCAGGCGTATTGGATAAGCGTGCATTATTTAGATAGAGACAATTCATGGGAAAATCAGATACAGATGTGATCATCATTGGAGCAGGCACCTCCGGTTTGGCTTGCGCCAAGACGCTTATGCAGAAGAATCTAACAGGAGTTTCTGAGATAGATAGACCCTGCGATTTGATCAAATCTCTTTATTGACGGTCGTTTTCAACTTCCCACCCTGTAAGCTCCCTCTTGATTTAAGCGCCATTCGGAAAAAAATCCCTTAAAATTGGGCTGATGTGTTTTTATTTGATCAGTCAGAAGCAACTGCTGACTTTACCTCACCAAAGAACAGTCATGCTATAGATTTCTAATAAGACACCTACTCATTTGGGTAGGTGTCCCCTTCCCTAACAAATGATATAATTTAATAGACTAATCATTTTAACATTATAAAGAGGCTATTTATGAAAAAGAAGATTATCTCTGTATCAAGTCTTTGGTTAGCCGCAGGACTACTAGTTGCACACATAGGTGTCGTCGAGGTCAGCCCGGCATACGGATTGTATATTATTGGAAATTCAGGAGACTTGGGGGTTGGCGGTCAGGGAGGGGCCGGAGGTATGGGAGGAATTGGTGGTATTGGTAGCAAGACCATGGCCGCCGGGGAAAAAGGAGGCACTGGAGGAGATGGTGCTGTTGGTGGGGCAGGTGGAAAAGGTGGAGCCGGTGGTGACACAACGATTAATATCAATAACACTTATACAAACGACAGCACGATGCTTCTTGGTGGTGTCACAGGCAGCCAAGGTGCAACTGGTCTTGATGGAGCACTGGAAGGTGGAGATGGTGGCCGTGGCGGAGGGGTGCATTTAAGTACTGTTCAAGGTGTTGAAGATCTATTCCTGCCCTCAGTGATTTTACCGGGTAGTGGGATTGGACCTAATGATATGTGTGCCGGTTTTAATGGTGCAGGTTGGGCCGGAATCTTTCTTCTTCACCCTGATGGATTTGATGCTACGCCGAACAGTGGTGCGGGTGGAGGAGGAGGCCTTGGAGGAACTCTTTTTTTTCACGATCAAGGTTATAGTGGAGGTGA
>Ga0102943_1000847_pt1 | contig 19700 bp, 20 predicted proteins | sample SalPonC_black_MG_FD_78174 | JGI IMG/M metagenome (GOLD analysis project Ga0102943, IMG submission 78174) | Salt pond soil microbial communities from South San Francisco under conditions of wetland restoration - Salt Pond MetaG... | ecosystem: Environmental > Aquatic > Marine > Intertidal zone >...
CCGGGTCTGGCGCAGGACCGGGGCCGACTACGTCTCCTGGATGTCGATAACCCGACGTTCGACGCTGGCGGGCCTCGCCGCCCTTGTTATCCCTCCCCCCCAAGGACGGGCGGACGAGGCCCGCTTTTCCGCAGCCTTCGACCGCGCGCGCACGCTCGACCAGCTTAACAGCCTCGTAATCGGGGTGAAGGGCGAGGTGGCGGCCGCCGAGGCGGTCCGCGGTCCCGCGCTCGACGGCCCCGTGAACGTCAAATCCGTTTCAAAGACGATCGTCGCCGCGCTCACCGGCATCGCCATCGACGCGGGCGACCTTCCGGGCACGGACGCGACGCTGGCGGAGATCGCGCCCGGTCTGATCCCGCGCGACGCCGACCCGCGGGTGCGCGACATCACCATCGCCGATCTTCTCACCATGCAGGCGGGACTGGAACGGACTTCCGGCGGCAACTACGGCAGCTGGGTCTCGAGCCGGAACTGGGTCGCCGATGCGTTGTCGCGGCCGATGGTCGGCGAGCCGGGGGGCGGCATGCTCTATTCCACCGGCAGCTACCACGTCCTCGGCGCGGTTCTGTCCGAGGTGACGGGCCGGTCGCTTCTCGAGCTCGCACGCGATGGCCTCGGCGCTCCGCTCGACGTGCAGATCCCGGCCTGGACGCGCGATCCGCAGGGCCGCTACATGGGCGGCAACGAGATGGCGCTGTCTCCGCTGGCCCTCTTCCGGTTCGGCGAGGTCTACCGCCGCGACGGCATGTTCGACGCAAGGCGGGTTCTCTCGGAGGATTGGGTCGCGGCGTCGCTCATATCGCGCACCCGGTCGTTCTTTTCGGGGCACGACTATGGATACGGATGGTTCCTCGCCCGCGCCGGCGGCCACGACGTCGCCTATGCGCGCGGCTACGGCGGGCAGATGATCTACATCGTGCCATCGCTGGAGCTGACGGTCGTGGTGACGTCGGACCCCAACCGCCCGGCCCGGTCGGACGGCCACGTGGGCGACCTGAACCGGCTCCTGTCCGATGTGATCGTCCCGGACGCCGAGGTCGCCTGAGCGGCGGCATTTCCCCCGAAGAATGCCTCGCGCCTGCCCGATTCCAGCCCCATTGCGTTGATAATCTGGAAACAAAGGGGTCGGGATTTGGGTTTTATGCTCTTCACATTCGCATGTGCGCTCCTGTTGCTGACCGCGACGCTCTACGCGCTCAGGGGTGGCTTCGCCACGGCGCAGGGGATGCGCGTGGTGGGTCCCGACGCCCAGGGCATGGGCCTCGGCGCCGTCACCGTCGTGATCGCGGCATGGTACTTCGGTCCGCTCTACGGGGTCGCCCTGATTTTCGCGGTGATGATCCACGAACTGGGCCACGTCGCGGCCTTCCGCGCGACGGGACACCAGGATGCCCGGTTCCGGCTGGTGCCGCTTCTCGGCGGCTACGACATTTCCGACGAGCCGCCGGCGTCGGAGGCGGAGGACTTCTTCATCTCACTCGCCGGACCCGCCCTGTCGCTCGCGCCGATGGTGCTCGCCTTCTCGCTTTCCGAGGTCTTCCTGCCATTGTCCTATCCGATCTCGAAGTTCCTCTGGATCTTCGCGGCGACGACGGCGGCACTGAACTTCCTCAATCTTCTGCCGCTCTGGCCGCTTGACGGAGGTCGCTGCGTGCGTGCGGTCACGCAAGCCTTCGATCACCGTCTCGCGACGGGCCTGACGTTGGCGATGAGCGCGGCCTTCGCGGCTGCGGCGCTGGTGCTGGAATCGGTCCTGCTTTTCCTTGCCGCGCTGCTCGGCACCCTGACGATCAGGGCGGCCGAGAAGGTCAGCCGCGGCAGACAGCGGATGACGGCCGGACAGGCGTCCCTGGCCCTCGGCGCGTATCTTTTCACGACCGCCGCCCATTTGATGGGCGGGGCGTTGCTTCTCGGCGCCTACCTCTGAGAGATCAGACGATCTCGACCAGTTCGACTTCGAAAGTCAGATCCTTGCCGGCGAGCGGATGGTTCGCGTCCAGCGTCACCGCTTCCTCCGACACGTCGGTCACGGTCACGGGCAACGTGCGCCCGTCGCCCGTCTGCACCTGAAGCTGCGTTCCGGGATCGAGCGGGATGTGCTCGGGAACCTGCTCGCGCGGCACCGACTGCACCCCCTCGGGATTGTGGGTCCCGTAGGCTTCATCCGCGGGCACCTCGACGACCTTCTTGTCGCCCACCGTCATGCCGGGGATGGCATTGTCGAGCCCCGGGATGATCTGTCCGGCACCAACGGTGAATTCCAGAGGCTCGCGGCCATCGGAACTGTCGAAGGTCGAACCGTCTTCCAGAGTGCCAGTGTAATGAATACGGACGGTATCACCCGTCTTGACGTCGCTCATGCTCTCGTTTCCCTTGAGATATGGCTTTCTGGGGCCGCCAGCCTCGGCGGGTGCCCGGTGATTGAGGCAACGTGTCAACTGACGACCGGCATGTAAACCCCGCGAACCGCGCTTTGTTCCGCGCTGAGCGCCCTTCCCTCCCCTGGGCGCCTGTGCCATCGTCCCGGTGCAAGGGAGACGGCACATGCCCATCAAAACATGCGTCTTCGACGCCTACGGAACGCTCTTTGACGTCGGAGCGGCAGCGCGACTGGCCGCCGAGGAGCCCGGCCGTGACGCGCTCGCGCGGGTCTGGCAGACGCTCGCGGCGGACTGGCGCACGAAGCAGTTGCAATACACCTGGCTGCGCGCCGCGATGGACGCGCATACCGATTTCTGGGCCGTCACGCGGGACGGGCTCGATTGGGCGATGGAGGCGTCGGGCCTGGACGACCCCGAACTGCGGGAGCGGCTTCTCGCCCTCTACTGGGAGCTGTCGGCCTATCCGGAGGTGCCGCAGATGCTGGGCACGCTGAACGCGGCCGGACGGACGACGGCGATCCTGTCGAACGGGTCGCCCGAGATGCTGGACGCCGCCGTGACCTCGGCCGGGATCGGCGGCATGCTCGACGCCGTGCTGTCGGTCGAGGAGGTCGGCGTCTTCAAGCCCGACGCGCGGGTCTACGACCTCGTCGGGCGGCGTCTGAAGGTGTCACCGGACGAGGTGCTCTTCGTTTCGGCCAACGGCTGGGACGCGGCGGCGGGGGCGGGCTACGGCTTCAAGACCGCCTGGGTGAACCGGATGGGCGAGCCGATGGACCGGCTGCCGGCGCGGCCGCACCACACGCTGCCCGACCTTGCGGGCATCGCCGAGCTCGCGGCGAGGCTCTGATGGCGGATGTCACGACGTCCGACGGAGTGCGCCTCCACTATACCGATGAGGGGCCGCGCGACGGAAAGCCGGTGCTCTGCCTCTCGGGCCTCACCCGGAACGGGACGGATTTCGATTACGTCGCGCCGCACCTCGCCGGCGTCCGGCTGATCCGGATGGACTATCGCGGACGCGGCCGGTCGGACTGGGCGGACCCCGCGACCTATCAGATCCCCGTCGAGGCGCGCGACGCACTGGACCTGCTCGACCACCTCGGGATCGCGCGCACGGCGATCCTCGGCACGTCGCGCGGCGGGCTCATCGCGATGCTGCTGGCGGCGGAGGCGAAACACCGGCTGAGCGGCGTGTGCCTGAACGACATCGGACCGGAACTCGACGTGCCCGGCCTCTCGGCGATCGGCGACTTTATCGGGCGGAACCCGGTGGAGAAGACGCTGGCCGAGGCCGCCGCGGGACGCGCGACGATCATGGCGGGCTTCGCGAACGTCCCCGAAGGCCGCTGGGCCGAGGAGGTGCGCAAGCACTACGTCGAAGGGCCCGAGGGGCTCAGGATCAACTATGACCCCAAGCTCCGGGACGCCTTTCTCGCGGCCTCCGAGGCGCCCGTGCCGGACCTCTGGCCCTTGTTCGAGGCGCTCGAGGGCCTGCCGCTCGCGCTGATCCGCGGGGCGAATTCCGATCTCCTGTCGGCCGGGACGGCCACGGAGATGCGCCGGCGGCGGCCCGACATGCTCTATGCCGAGGTTGCCGATCGCGGCCACGTGCCCTTCCTCGACGAGCCCGAAGCGGTGGACGTCATCAACGACTGGGTGGAGCGGCTTTCTTGAACATCGGCATGATCGAAGCCGCCGCCGAGCGGCTGCGCGGCCATGCGCGGGTGACGCCGCTGCTGTCCTCGCCGTTTCTCGACGAGATCGCCGGGCGGCGGGTACTGGTGAAACCGGAATGCCTTCAGCACACCGGGTCATTCAAGTATCGCGGCGGCCGCTCCGCCGTCTCCGCACTGGACCCCGACGTCCGCAAGCGCGGCGTGATCGCCTTTTCCTCGGGCAACCACGCACAGGGCGTGGCACGCGCCGCAGCCGAATACGGGGTGCCGGCGGTGATCGTCATGCCCCGGGACGCGCCGCGCCTGAAGATCGAGAACACCCGCGCGCTCGGGGCGGAGGTCGTGCTCTACGATCGCGTAGGCGGTGAGGATCGGGACGAAATCGGTGCGCGCCTGTCACGGGAGCGCGGGCTCACGCTGATCAAGCCGTTCGACGAGCCACAGGTCATCGCGGGCCAGGGCACCGTCGGGCTGGAGATCGCCGCGCAGGCGGCCGAGGCGGGGGTCGCCGACGCCGACGTCCTCGTGTGCTGCGGCGGCGGCGGACTGACCTCCGGGATCGCGCTCGCTCTCGAGGCGAAGGCGCCGGGGCTGCGGGCGCGCCCGGTGGAACCGGAAGGGTTCGACGATACCGCGCGCTCGCTCGCGGCGGGAGAGATTGTGCGGAACGACCGGAGCTCGGGCTCGATCTGCGACGCGATCGTGACGCCCGCGCCGGGAAAGCTGACATTTCCGATCATGCAGCGGCTCTGCGGGCCGGGGCTCGCGGTGCCCGACGAGGCCTGCCTGCGGGCGATGGCCGCGGCGTTCCAGCGGCTGAAGATCGTGGCGGAACCCGGCGGGGCGGTCGCCCTCGCCGCGGCGCTGTGGCATGCCGAAACGGTTTCGGGAGATGCGGTGATCGTCGTCGTCTCCGGCGGAAACGTCGACGGGGACTTGTTCTGCAAGGCGATTTCCCGCTTCGCGTGACCTGTCCACAGGATTGTCCACTGTGCCGGCAATGCAACGCCTCCAACGCCAAATCCCGTGGCGGCCGCGTTTACCTGGCGGCAGCGGGGATTTCTGGTAGCCTTTCAATAAGGCGTTCTCGAGCGTACGAGGCAGGGGCGTCGGTGGTTGATTGAGTTCCGGCCCCCATTTCCGAAGACATCGTGAGCGCACGGATCAGCCGTCTCCATGGGCGTGGAGCGGTCATGTTTCCTCCCTGACTGGACAGGCCGCGCTTAGGTGCGGCCTTTTTTTATCCACAGACGGGATTGATGAGCCCGGGGCCGCTCGCCCGGTTCGAATTCACCTTCGGATCGACGCGGAAGAACTCGAGGTCGCCCTCGTCGGGCGAGGTCATGAGACGTGCCGCGCCCTTCCCCGCCTCGCCGAGCCAGAGCGCCCAGTGCTCGGGCCGCACGATCACGGGCACGCGGTGGTGGATCTGCCTCAGGCGTCCCTCGGCCTCGGTGGTGACGATGGCGCAGGTCGTCAGGCGCTCTTCGTTCCGCTCCCAGTCCTGCCAGATTCCGGCGAAGGCGATGGGCGATCCGTCGGGCCACCGAAAGTACCACGGCAGCCGCCTGTCCTCGGCGTCCTTGGTCCATTCGTAGAACCCGTCGGCCGGGATCAGGCAGCGCCTTTCCCGGGCGGCGGCGCGGAAGGCGGGCTTCTCCGCGATGCTCTCGGCGCGCGCGTTGATGAGCAGCGGTCCATCCGTCGGCGTCTTGTACCAGTGCGGCAGAAATCCCCAGCGCATCGAGACGACACGGCGCCGTTCACCGGAGACCACGGCGTGGACGGCGTTGGTCGGGCAGACGTTGTAGTTCGGGACCGGCGGCAGGTCGTTCGCCGGCAAGGCTTCGAAGAGCCGGGCCATGGCGTCTGAGGGAAGCGTGATCGCGAAACGGCCGCACATGGTGCCTTCTATAGGCCCGCATCGCCGGTTGTGAAACCTTCCCGGCCTCTGCGCGTTCGGGTCTCATGGAACAACAAGCTCGCCTCCCCCGCCTCGCTCTTCTTGTCGTGTTCATCGCGGCAGGACCGGTTCACGCGCAGACGAACGACGAAGGTCGGCTCGAGGACACCATCCTGTCCGGAGAGGATCGGGGGGAAACGCGGCTCGGAGAAGAGGCGTGGATGACCCGCTTCCAGGGGCTCTTCGCCGTGGATGGCGCCTGCGGCGACCCCGAGGCCGTCTGGGCCCTCGCGCCGGGGTCGGTCGACATGGGCCGGACGATCTGCACCTCGCTGGGAAAGATGACCTGGGAGGACGGGGAACTCGTCGTTCCGATGTCGAACTGCCAGCGCATGGGCGAGGATGTCGAGGAGATGGAGATCGCCGTCCGGCGCGAAAGCGAGACGGTCATCATCCTCACGACCGGCGACGAGGAACTCCGGCTCGAAGCCTGCGAGCCGCCGCTCGAGGAAGAGTAACGGCGCCCCCTCGCGAGGGAGCGCCGAAGGCAATCATTCGACCCTGGTGATCCGGCCGTCGATGTAGGGATCGTACGTGCCGTCGTGCGCCGCCATGTAGTCGGCCACCACGACCTCGAGGCCCGGGCCGTAGTCGTAGGCGTTCATGCCGTCGCGGAACATGCGGTAGCCGTCACCGCCGTTCCGCATGTAGTTGTTCGTCACCACGCCATAGACCTTTTCGGGATCTATCGGCGCCCACTCTCCGTCTTCCATGACTTCCACGCTGCGGATGCGGCTGCCCGGTTCGGCCGAGGCCTGCCAAGTGTACTTCAGGCCTGCGACCTGCGGGAAGCGGCCCGCGCCCTCCTCGACCTGACCCACCCCGTTCTCGAGCGCATCGATGATCATCTGACCCGTGGCGTCGAAGGTGGCGAGCGTGTTCTGGAACGGCAGGACCGTCAGCACCTCGCCCATCGTCACTTCGCCCTCGTCGATCGACGCGCGGAGACCGCCGCCGTTCTGGATGGCGATGCTCACCCCCTGATCCTCCACGCGGTCGAGCATGGCGTCCGCGACAAGGTTGCCCATCTGGCACTCCTCCGCCCTGCAGACGGTTCGGTCGCCCTCGATGAAGCCGGAGCTGGCGGCGACGACCGTCGCCTTGAGATCCTCGATCGGACCGGCGAGTTCGGCCACGCGCGCGACGACGTCGGGGTTCTCCTCGACCGATGCGTCGAGCACGATCGTGTCGCCTTCGGCATGGATCAGCTCGCCCGCGGCGTCGAACTCGAGCACGAGATGTCCGACGTATTTCGAATAGGCATAGGCCTGAACGACGGGGACCAGCGTGCCATCGTCCTGACTCACCCACGTCGGGTATGGACCGTGACGTCCGGGATCGGAGGCCGAAAGATAGCTGTGCGAGTGACCGCCGACGATGGCGTCGACGCCGGGGACGGCGGCGGCGATCTCGACGTCCTTCGGCAGGCCCACGTGCGTCACGGCGATAATCTTGGTGACCCCTTCGCTCTCGAGCGTCGCGACGTCGGCCGCGAGACTGTCGATCTCGTTCTGGAAGATCACGTTCGGGCCGGGTGAGGAGGTCTCGACGGTATCGGTCGCGAGCGCGGAGATGAGGCCGATCTTCTCTCCGCCCACCTCGAGGACGACATGGTTGCCGACCTTTCCGTTGAGAAGGTTCGACTGGCTGAGATCGAGGTTGCCCGAAATCACCGGGAACTCCACCAGATCGGCGAACTCTGCGAGCTTCTCGGGCCCGTCGTCAAATTCGTGGTTGCCCACGACCATGGCGTCGAAGCCGATCATGTTCATGAACTCGGCCTCGGCGGCGCCCTTGTAGGTCGTGTACATCAGGGAGCCCTGGAACTGGTCTCCGGCGTCGACCACGATGACGTTGCCGCCCTCGGAGGCGATCTGGTCGCGAAGCTCGTTGATCTTGGTGTGAAGACGCGCCACGCCACCGAAGCATTCGCCGGCTTCGTTGTCCTCGGCCGAGCACGTCGAATCGAACCGGTTGATCGGCTCGATCCGGCTGTGCAGATCGTTGATGTGAAGGACGTGCAGCGTGTAGTCGGCCGCCGCCGCGCCAGCCGTCACGGCGAGGGCGGCGGAACTCGCGAGCAGTCTTGCGATCATGGTCGGAAGTCTCCCTGAAAGGTTTGTGACGCCAGAGTGACGCCATAGCGGGACCGAGTCAAAGCCCCATCGCGGGCGAAAAAAGCGGTGGCGTGTGACATGCACATGACGCAGGCCGCTTGACCGTGCGCGAGGCAGGGTCCAAGCCTCGACGCATGCTGATCTACAAAATTCTCCGCTCTTCGGAATGGGAGGCGTTCGAGGCCGCAGGCGAGACGCGGGGCGCGCCCGTCGATCTCGCCGACGGGTTCATCCACTTCTCGACCGCCGGGCAGGCGGCGGAGACCGCGGCGAAGCACTTCGCGGGCGAGGACGGTCTCTGGCTCGTGGCCTTCGAGGCCGGCCGCATGGGCGACGCGCTCAGGTGGGAGCCCTCGAGAGGCGGCGAGCTGTTCCCGCATCTCTACCGCGTGCTGCGTCGCGACGAGGTCGTCTGGGCGAAACCTCTGCCGCTCGCCGACGGGCGCCAGGTCTTTCCGGAAGACATGGCATGAGCCTGATCGAGCGTCTCGGCCTCGCGGTCTTCCACCGCCTCGATCCCGAACGGGCGCACGAGCTTTCGCTTCAGGCGCTGCGGTCCGGTCTCCTGCCCCTGCCCGGCCCCGTCAAGTCGCCGCGACTGCGGACCGATCTGGCGGGACTGGCGATGCCAAATCCCGTCGGGCTCGCGGCGGGATACGACAAGAACGCCGAGGCCCTGGGGCCGCTCATGCGCGCGGGCTTCGGCTTTGTCGAGGTCGGCGCGGCGACGCCCTTGCCCCAGCCCGGCAATCCCAGGCCGCGGCTTTTCCGGCTTTCCGCAGACCGCGCGGTGATCAACCGGTTCGGCTTCAACAACGAGGGCGCCGAGGAGATCGCGGCCAGGCTCGCGCAAGAGCCAAGGCGCATTCCCGTCGGCCTCAACCTTGGCGCCAACAAGGAGAGCGCCGACAGGGTCGCGGACTTCGCCCGGGTGCTTCGGATCACCGGCGCCTTCATAGACTTCGCGACAGTGAACGTCTCTTCGCCCAACACCGAGAAGCTTCGCGACCTGCAGGGCGCCGCGGCGCTGACGGCTGTCTTGCAGAGCGTGGCGGAGGTGCGGACGGAGCTGCCGCGACCGATCCCGGTCTTCGTCAAGATCGCGCCGGATCTGAAGGAGGAAGAGCTCGAGGAGATCGCGGCGGTCACCCTCGCCTCCAGGATCGACGGGATCATCGCGACGAACACGACGCTGTCGCGAAAGGGACTGGCGAGCCCGGACGCGCAGGAAGCGGGCGGGCTTTCGGGCGCGCCGCTCTTCGAACGGTCGACGCGTGTGCTCGCCAGGCTTTCCAAGCTCACCCACGGGACGCTGCCGCTCGTCGGGGTCGGCGGCGTCGGGTCGGCGGAGCAGGCCTATGCCAAGATCTGCGCCCGCGCGACGGCCGTGCAGCTCTATACGGCGATGGTCTACGAGGGTCTGTCGCTCGTCCCCAGGATCGCGAGAGGGCTCGATCGGCTGCTGGAGCGGGACGGGCACAGCAACGTCGCGCAGGCGGTCGCCACCAGGCAGGGGGAGTGGCTGTGACGGCGCGGACGCGCCGCTCGTCGCGGCGCGGGCGGCGCACCGTCTTCACGCTCGGGCGGCCGCCGGAGGCTGTCCTCGACATCCTCTAGGCCGCCACCCTGTCCGCCTGGGCTTCGAGCGCGGGATAGCGGAGCCAGAGCGTGAGGCCCCGCGCCACGAGCGAGACGTTCAGCGCCACCCAGAGCCCGTGATTGCCCATGAGCGGCGTCAGGATCGCGACGGCGGCGGCATAGATAAGCGTCGAGACGACCATCATGTTGCGCATGTCGCGGGTCCGCGTGGCGCCGATGAAGATGCCGTCGAGCATCCAGGCCGCCGCGCCCAGAAGCGGGGCGAGGACCACCCATGGAAGGAATTCGCGCGCCGAGACCCGCACGGGTTCGGCCGTGGTCATCACGTCGATCAGCACAGGCCCGGCGAGCGCGAAGAAGACGGCGAGCGCAGCGCCGGTCGCGAGGCCCCAGAGGCTCGTGAGCCACGCCGCGCGCCGGAGCGCCGCCCGCCGCCCCGCCCCCAGCGCCTGCCCCACGAGCGTCTCCGCGCCGAAGGCGAAGCCGTCCATCGCATACGCCGTGATCTGCAGGAACTGGAGGAGCACCTGGTTCGCGGCAAGCGGCACATCGCCGAAGTCCGCGCCGAGAAACAGGAACGAGATGAAGATGCCCTGCAGAAGAAGCGAGCGAATGAGGATGTCACCGTTCACGCTGGCCATGCGGCGAAGCCGGGCCGCATCGAAGACGCGGGGCCAGTCGCGCCAGTGGCCCCGCAGGATCGCGTCGCGGCAGAACCAGAGGCCCAGCGCGAAACCGGACCATTCGGCGATGAAGGTGGCGATCGCCACGCCCTGCACGCCCCAGCCGAGCCCGAGCACGAACCAGAGATCGAGGAGGATGTTGAGCCCGTTCATCGCCACCTGGATCGCGAGCACCGCACGCGTGCGCTCCGCGGCGATCAGCCAGCCGGTGATCCCGTAGATCGAGATGATCGCGGGCGCCGACCAGACCCGGACCGCCATGTACTCGCGGGCGAGCGTCTCGACCTCCGCGGAGGCCGGCGCGAGAAGGAAGGCCCCGGCGAAGAGCGGAATCTGCAACAGGATGATGGCGAGCCCCGCACCGAGGCCGATCATCAGCGCGCGGGTCAGGAGCGCGTCCGCCTCGGGCTGGTCGGAACCTCCGATGGCCTGACTGGTCAGGCCGACCGTGCCCATGCGCAGGAATCCGAAGATCCAGTAGATGCCGGTCAGGATGATCGCGCCGATGCCCACCGCGCCAATGGGCGCCGCGGCGCCGAGTTGACCCACGACGCCGGTGTCGACCGCGCCGAGGATCGGCACGGTGGCGTTGGAGAGAACGATGGGAACGGCGATCTTCAGGACGCGCCGGTGTGTCAGCGGCCCGACCGAGCCGTCACTCATCGCGCGACGGCATCAGGAAATGGCCGGTCGCCTGGGCGAAAGGACGCGCGCGGTTGTCCTGCCAGGCCTCGACGAAGACGCTCGCGTAGCGTCGGCCCGACCGGTTCACCCGTCCGCGGGCATAGCCATCGCGCGGAAGCCCGGTTCGCAGATAGTCCACCGTGAAGTCGATGGTCTTCGGCAGGCGCGGCAGGGTCTCGGGCGTGAGCGAGGCGACGTCGATCCGGCCGCTTTCCATCCCCTCCCAGAGCAGAGACCAATAGAGCTCCATCTGCGCGGTCACCTCGAGGAACGCCGCCGTGACGCCGCCGTGGATGGCGGGCAGGAACGGATTGCCGATGATCCTGTCGTCGAAATGCAGAACCGCCGTCAGTTCATCGCCGCGCCGGTCGAAGTCGATCCCGAGGAAACGGGCGTAGGGCACCGACTCCACCAGCGCCCGCAGCGCGCCGTCGCGGCGCTGCTTGACGACCTGAACCGGCTCGGGAGGCGGGCGGCTCATTCCGGGGTCCCCGGCTGTTCGACGGTGAAGGCGCCGGTCGCGGTGGCGACGGGGCGGTCGGCCTCTTCGTCGGTCGCCACGGCGCGCACGAAGGCGACCGACCGGGTGATGTGATAGCAGGTCGCCCGCGCGCGGATCGTCTGGCCGGGCGTCGCGGGCCGCATGTAGTCGATCCGCAAGTCGATTGTCGCGGTGCCGGCGGGCGCGTGGGGATGGCTCATCACCGCCGCGCCGCCGCAGGTGTCCATCAGCGCCGAGACGGCCCCGCCGTGGATCACGCCGGTCTTCGGGTCGCCGACGAAGCGGTCGTCGTAGTCCATCTCGATCTCGGCCACGCCCGCGCCTATCTCGACCAGCCGCATGCCGAGCGCCCGGGAGTGCGGGATCGCCTCGATGAACTGCCGCGCAAGCTCCGCCTTGCGGCCCGTATCCGCTGCCGTCGTCATGGTGCCCTTATCGGCCCGCCAACGCACCCGCCGCAAGGGGCAAAAGCGCCGTGCCGGCCCCGATTGCACCTCCCGCACGGCAGGTCTATCCTCCGCGCCGGGAGGTCGGCGATGACTGAGGGGAAGCTCTCGTTCAAGGAGATGTGCGCCGAGTTCGACGTGACGCCGCGCACGCTGCGCTACTACGAATACATCGAACTCCTCGCCCCCGAGAAGGACGGTCGCGCGCGCTGGTACGGCCCGCGCGAGGCGGCGCGGATGAAGCTGATCCTGAGGGGACGCCGGTTCGGGTTCAGCCTCGAGGAAATCCGCCAGTGGCTCGAGATCTACGAGCAGAAGGGCACAAAGGCGCAGTACGAGGAGTTCATCCGCCTCGCCGACCGCCAGCTCGTCGCTCTGGAGAAAGAGCGAAGGACGCTCGGGGAGACGATTCTGGACCTCCGCCAGCTGCGCGACGAGGTCGCAGGCACGCTCGACTGACGCCATCCGCATTGCCGGATTTTGCGCCGGACCCCGCGTCACCTTTCCGCTTGTTTCACACCGCCGCGAAGTGACGCGACGTCACGATTACGTAAACGTCAAGCAATCTTGCAGACTATGCCTTGCGCTATCCATGTCCCCGGCATGACACAACAAGCGACCATGACGATGACCGACGATCTGATGACCATCCGCGAGATGTGCGACGCCTACGACGTGACGCCGCGCACGCTCCGATTCTACGAGGCGAAGGAGCTCCTGTTCCCGATCCGCGAGGGCCAGAAGCGGCTCTTCACCCGCCGCGACCGGGCGCGCCTGAAACTCATTCTGCGCGGCAAGCGCTTCGGGTTCAGCCTCGAGGAGATCCGGCAGTTGCTCGACCTCTACGACATGGGAGACCAGCAGCTGACGCAGCTGACGAAGACCCACGAACTCGCCCGGACGCGGCTCGAAGCGATGATCCGCCAGCGCGAGGAGCTCGACGAGGCGATCGGCGAGCTCGAACAGCAACTCGAATGGGGCGCCGAGATGATCACCTCGCTCAAGGCGCCGAAGCGCGCCGCCGGATAGACCGAAGACCACCGACAGGAGACGCCGATGCCCAGCTACACCGCCCCCGTCAAGGACATGCAGTTCGTCCTCCACGAGCTGCTCGGGATCGCCGAGACCGGGATCACCGGGTACGGGGATCTCGACGCAGAGTTCACCGGCGCGATCCTCGAAGAGGCGGGCAAGCTGGCATCGGACGTGCTCGCGCCGCTGAACGCGGTCGGCGACGCAGAGGGCTGCAGGCTCGAGAACGGCGTCGTGCGCACGCCGCAGGGCTTCAAGGACGCCTTCGACCAGTTGCGCGAGGCGGGCTGGACCGCGATCGACTGCGACCCCGAGTACGGCGGCCAGGGCCTGCCCTACCTGATGAACACCGCTGTGGGCGAGATCTTCGTCTCGGCCAACATGGCGTTCAACATGTACCAGGGCCTGACCCACGGCGCCTATTCGGCGATCCACGCCCACGGGACCGAGGACCAGAAGGCGAAGTGGCTGCCGAAGATGGTGAGCTGCGAGTGGACCGGCACGATGAACCTGACCGAGCCGCACGCCGGCACCGACCTCGGCATCATGCGCACCAGGGCCGAGCCGCAGGACGACGGAAGCTACCGGATCACAGGGCAGAAGATCTTCATCTCGGCCGGCGACCACGACATGGCCGAGAACGTCGTCCATCTCGTGCTCGCCAAGGCCCCGGGCGGCGGCGAGGGCACGAAGGGCATCTCGCTCTTCATCGTGCCGAAGCTTCTCGTGAACGAGGACGGGTCGCTCGGCGCGCGCAACGCCGTCTCGGTCGGCAAGATCGAGGAGAAGATGGGCATTCACGGCAACGCCACCTGCGTGATGAACTACGACGGGGCGGAAGGGTACCTCCTCGGCGACCTCCACAAGGGCATGCGCGCGATGTTCACCATGATGAACGAGGCGCGGATCGGCGTCGGCCTGCAGGGCTACGCGCAGGGCGAGGTCGCCTATCAGAACGCGCTCGACTACGCGCGTGACCGCCTCCAGGGTCGCGACGTCACGGGGGTGAAGAACCCCGGCGGCGCGGCGGACCCGATCATCGTCCACCCCGACGTCCGGCGAAACCTGATGGACCAGAAGAGCTTCACCGAAGGCGCCCGCGCCTTCACCTTCTGGGGGGCGCATCTGATCGACCGCGCGCACCGCATGGGCGACGCGGAGGCGGACGGGATGATCTCGCTCTTGACACCGGTCATCAAGGGCTTCCTCACCGACAAGGGCTTCGAGGCCGCGGTAGGCGCGCAGCAGGTCTACGGCGGGCACGGCTACATCGAGGAATGGGGCATGTCGCAGTTCGCCCGCGACGCCCGGATCGCGATGATCTACGAGGGTGCGAACGGGGTGCAGGCGCTCGACCTCGTGGGCCGGAAACTCGCGGCCGACGGCGGCAGGCACGTGATGGCCTTCTTCGAGATGGTGAAGACCTTTCTCAAGGAGAACGAGGGCGACGAGCGGCTCAAGGCAGGTTTTCTCGACCCGCTCAAGGCGGCGTCGAAGGATCTTCAGGCGGCGGGGATGTACTTCATGCAGACCGGCACGAAGACCCCCAATGCCGCGCTCGCGGGGAGTTACGACTTCATGCACCTCTTCGGCCACGTCTGCCTCGGGCTGATGTGGGCGCGGATGGCGAAGGCCGCGATGGCGGCGCTCGACGGCGGCGCCACGGACCGGGAGTTCTACGAGGCGAAGATCGCGACGGGCCGCTACTACATGGCGCGCCAGCTTCCGGCGACGAAGATGCACCTCGCCCGGATCGAGAGCGGTGCGGAGCCGGTCATGACCCTCGACGCGGCGAGCTTCTGATGCCCAGGCGCCTGAGGCTCACCCGCCGCCCGAACATCGCGATGACGGAGGACGGCTACCGTCGCCTGCGCCGCTTCGCACAGGAGGCGGGTCTCGACGAGGGGGAGGCGCTGTCCTTCCTCTTCGAGAACTTCGACAGCGTGACGGACGAGGACAATCTCACCCACCGGTTGCGGCTCTTCAACGCCGAGCTCGAGGCGCGGAAGCGGTGACGGGGCACGGGCGGCAACGGCGGGATCGCCTTCGGCGAGAGTATTTGCGCCGAGATGAAGCAGCCATGGCTCCACCCCGCCACGCCGCTTCGGTCCGGCACGCGCGGAAGCTGGCGGCGCGGCGGGGCTTCACCTCGGGCGGTCATCGGCTCTCCAGCCTGTACCGCGAAGACCGGTCTCGCACGGTAACGTTAATGCGGGCTTACCCGCGCCCGGCTTCATCTCGGGAGAAATACTCCGCGGGGGTCCGGGGGTGCGAAACCCCCGCTTCCGCGGCCAGCCAAGGGGGAACGACATGACGATGAGGCTCCACTGCTTCGGCGAATCCGGCCATTCCTACAAGGCCGCGCTCGCGCTCGAACTCGCAGGCCTCGATTGGGAGCCCGTGTTCGTCGACTTCTTCAAGGGCGAATCCCGGTCCGACGCCTACCGGCGGGAGGTGAACGAGATGGGCGAGTGCCCCGTGCTCGTCGACGGCGCGGTGCGGCTCACCCAGTCCGGCGTGATCCAGGATTACATCACGGAAAAGACCGAGCGGTTCGGCGGCACCGACCGGCGCGACGTGCTGCGCTGGGTGCTCTGGGACAACCACAAGCTCTCCTCCCAGGCTGGTGTCGTGCGATTCATGATGAACTTCCTGCCCGAGGAGAAGCGCCCGCAGCCGGTCATCGACTGGCTGCAAGGCCGGCTCAGCGGCGCACTCCAGGTGCTCGACGCCCATCTCGCGGGCCGCGACTGGATCGAAGGCGACGCCGTCTCGAACGCCGATCTCACCTGCTGCGGCTACCTGCTCTATCCCGAGCCCTTCGGGTTCGACCGGGCCGCGTGGCCGAACATCGACCGCTGGCTCTCGAACATCTCGGCGCTTCCCGGCTGGAAGGCGCCCTACGACCTCATGCCCCGCGCCTTCCCGCCGCGGGCCTGACGAAAGGACGACCATGACCGACGCCTACATCTTCGACGCCGTGCGCACGCCCCGCGGCAAGGGCCGCACCGACGGCAGCCTGCACGAGGTGACCTCGGCCCGCCTTTCAGCCGTCACGCTCAACGCGATCAAGGCGCGCAACGGGTTGGAAGGCCCCGCCGTCGAGGACGTGATCTGGGGCAACGCAACCCAGGTCGGCGAACAGGGCGGCTGCCTCGCACGGACCGCGGTGCTCGCCTCCGACCTCGACGAGCGCATCCCCGGCCTCTCGATCAACCGCTTCTGCGCGAGCGGACTCGAGGCCGTGAACCTGGCAGCGAACCAGGTCAGGGGCGGCGCGGGCGAGGGCTATATCGCGGGCGGCGTCGAGTGCATGAGCCGTGTGCCCATGGGCTCCGACGGCGCGGCGATCGCCGTGGACCCGTCCATCGCGATGAAGAGCTACTTCGTGCCGCAGGGCATCTCTGCCGACATCATCGCGACCGAGCACGGCTTCACCCGAGACGACGCCGACGCGCTGGCCGTGGAAAGCCAGAACCGGGCGGCGCGCGCCTGGGAGGAGGGCCGGTTCGCGAAGACCGTGCTCACCGTGCGCGACCGCAACGGCCTGCCGATCCTCGAGCGCGACGAGCATATGCGCCCCGAAACCGACATGCAGTCGCTTGGGGCTCTCAAGGCCTCGTTCAGGGAGATGGGCGAGGTGATGCCCGGCTTCGACAAGGTCGCGATGATGAAGTACCCGCATCTGGAGCGGATCGAGCACATCCACCACGCCGGCAATTCAAGCGGCATCGTCGACGGCGCGGCGGCGGTGCTGATCGGATCGAAGGCGTTCGGCGAGGCGCACGGGCTCACGCCGCGCGCGCGGATCCGCGCCACCGCCAAGATCGGCACCGATCCGACGATCATGCTCACGGGGCCCGTGCCGGCGACCGAAAAGATCCTCAAGGACAGCGGCATGGCGATCGCGGACATCGACCTCTTCGAGGTGAACGAGGCGTTCTCGTCGGTCGTGCTGCGCTTCATGCAGGCCTTCGACGTGGACGCGGACCGCGTGAACGTCAACGGCGGCGCGATCGCCATGGGACACCCGCTTGGCGCCACCGGGGCGATCATCCTCGGCACGCTGCTCGACGAGCTGGAGCGGTCAGGCAAGGGCACGGGCCTCGCCACGCTCTGCGTCGCCTCCGGGATGGGCGCGGCGACGATCATCGAGCGGATTTGACGGCGCGACAGGAAGGACGACGGACATGACAGACTTCACCTATTCCGTGGACGCCGAGGGCGTCGCGATCATCACCTGGGACGTGCCGGGCAAGTCAATGAACGTGCTCGCGCGCGACGCCTTCTCGGTCGTCGAGGGGTATCTCGACCGGGCGCTCGCGGACGACGCCGTGAAGGGCATCGTGATCACGAGCGGAAAGGACAGCTTCGCCGGCGGCATGGATCTCAACGTGCTGGCCTCGATCAGGGACCAGGCCGGGGAGGCGCCCGCGCAGGCGCTCTTCGACTTCATCATGGAGGGCCACCGGATCCTGCGGAAGATCGAGCGCGCCGGGATGGACCCCAGGACCGGCAAGGGCGGCAAGCCCGTGGCCTGCGCCATCACCGGCACCTGCGCGGGGATCGGCACCGAGATCGCGCTGGCCTGCCACCGCCGGTTCATGGCCGATCGTCCGAAGGCACGGATCGGTCTGCCCGAGATCCTCGTGGGTCTCTTCCCCGGCGCGGGCGGCACGACGCGGTATTCGCGGATGGTGGGGGCGATGGCGGCTTCGCCGGTCCTGCTCGAAGGCAAGATGCTGGAGCCGGCGAAGGCCCGGCAGGCGAGCCTGATCGACGAAGTCGTGGCCCCGGACGAGGTGCTGGCCAGGGCGAAGGACTGGGTCCTGAACGCCACCGACGCCGACATCGTCAAGCCCTGGGACCAGAAGGGCTGGAAGATGCCGGGCGGCACGCCCTATCACCCGGCGGGCTTCATGACCTTCGTCGGCGCCTCCGCCATGGTGAACGCCAAGACCCAAGGGGTCTACCCGGCGGCCAAGGCGCTCCTTTCGGCGGTCTACGAGGGCGCGCTCGTGCCGTTCGACACCGCGCTCAGGATCGAGGCGCGGTGGTTCACGAAGATCCTGATGGACCCGACCTCGTCTGCGATGATCCGGTCGCTTTTCCTCAACAAGGAGGCGCTCGAGAAGGGTGCGAACCGGCCCGACGTGCCGGACCAGAAGGTACGCAAGCTGGGGGTTCTTGGCGCGGGCATGATGGGCGCGGGCATCGCCCATGTCGCCGCCAATGCCGGGATCGAGGTGGTGCTGATCGACCAGGAACAGGAGGCCGCCGACCGCGGCAAGGCCCACTCGGAGGGGCTGCTCGACAAGGGGATGCAACGCAAGAAGGTCACGGCCGAGAAGAAGGCCGAGGTGCTGGGCCGGATCACGGCCACCACGGACTACGCGGCGCTCGAAGGCTGCGACCTGATCGTGGAGGCGGTCTTCGAGGATCCGAAGATCAAGGCCGAGGTGACGGCACGGACCGAGGCCGTCATTCCGGAAGACTGCATCTTCGCCACGAACACCTCGACCCTGCCGATCACCGATCTTGCGAAGGCGACGCAGCGGCCGGAGCAGTTCATCGGCATCCACTTCTTCTCGCCCGTGGACAAGATGATGCTGGTCGAGATCATCCGCGGCCGGGAAACCGGCGACCGCGCCGTGGCCAAGGCGCTCGACTTCGTGCGCCAGATCCGGAAGACACCGATCGTGGTGAACGACGCCCGCTTCTTCTACGCCAACCGCTGCATCATTCCCTACATCAACGAAGGCATCCGGATGGTCGGCGAAGGGGTGGAGCCGGCGCTGGTCGAGAACGCGGCGAAGCTCCTGGGCTTCCCGCTCGGACCGCTGCAGCTCACCGACGAGATCTCGATCGACCTCGGCGTGAAGATCGCGAAGGCCACCAGGACCGCACTGGGCGACGCCTATGGGAACGAGCCGGTGGACGAGGTTCTGTTCTGGATGGCCGACGAGGGCCGGATGGGCCGCAAGGCCGGGGCCGGCTTCTATGCCTACGACGACGCGGGCAAGCGGCAGGGCCTCTGGGAGGGGCTCGCGGCCCGCTGCCCCGTGAAGGACGACCAGCCCGACCTGACGGCCGTCCAGCACCGGCTGATGATGGCGCAGGTGCTGGAAGCCGTCAGGGCCCTCGAGGAGGGCGTTCTCATGGACATCCGCGAAGGCGACGTGGGCGCGATCCTCGGCTGGGGCTTCGCGCCGTGGTCGGGCGGGCCGTTCTCCTGGCTCGACATGATCGGCGCGGACCGGGCCGTGGAGATCTGCGACGGCCTCCGGGGCGCGCACGGCTCCCGGTTCGAAGCTCCGGGACTGCTGCGAAAGATGGCGTCGGAGGGCGGCAGCTTCTATGGCGCGTTGGCGGCAAGGGCCGCCTGATCCGACGGGAGTGCCGTCACGGGTGGACCCGAGACCCTGGCCTCATCGCCCGGCGCAATCGAAGGTCATGTCGACGGTATAGGAATCGCCGCTGTCTTCCCGCCAGCCGATCGCTGAGAAGCGCCGCCTGCTGCGTCGTCAGGGTGGCGATTTCGGCGTCGGTGAGATGCAGGCTCATGCTCGATCTTTAGGGCATTTGCATCACGAATTCAAAGGAGTGACCCG
>Ga0102943_1000850_pt1 | contig 19652 bp, 19 predicted proteins | sample SalPonC_black_MG_FD_78174 | JGI IMG/M metagenome (GOLD analysis project Ga0102943, IMG submission 78174) | Salt pond soil microbial communities from South San Francisco under conditions of wetland restoration - Salt Pond MetaG... | ecosystem: Environmental > Aquatic > Marine > Intertidal zone >...
ACACCGACGCGGCGCATCCCGCCGTCTCGGCCGCTCACGGCGCGCGGATCGCGGAGTTCCCCACGACGCGGGAGGCGGCGGAGGCGAGCCGGGCGCACGGCCTCGAGGTCCTGATAGGGGCGCCGAACCTGCTGAGGGGCGGCTCGCACAGCTGCAACGTGGCGGCGGCGGAGCTGGCCGAGGCCGGGCTGCTCGACATCCTCTCCTCCGACTACGCGCCGTCCTCCTTGTTGATGGGGGCGCTGCGGCTGGGCGATCTCTGGGGCGATGTCGCCCGCGGCTTCGCGACGGTGACGAGCGCGCCGGCGGCGGCGACGGGGCTGGACGACCGAGGACGCCTGGCGCCGGGGCTGCGCGCGGATCTGGTGCGCGTCGCGGACCGTTTCGAGGCGCCGGTGGTGCGCGGCCTCTGGGTCGCGGGCCGGCGCGTCTGACGCCGCGGGCCGGGGGGTCCGGCCGGCCCCTCGCGGCTTGCGCCGCGTCGGCCCCGCCCGAACTCCCCCGGCCCGCGTTCAGACGAAGAGGCGCACCAGCCAGGGCGCGATCAGCGCCGTCGCCACCGCGTTCAGCCCCATGCCGAGGCCCGCCCAGGCGCCGGTCTCGGGGTGCACGTCGTAGGCGCGGGCGGTACCGATGCCGTGGGCGGCGACGCCGAGGGCGAAGCCGCGGGCGCGGCGGTCGGTGACGCCGATCAGGCTCAGGAGGGGCGTCGCCGTCATGGCGCCGAGGACGCCGGTGAGGATCACCAGCACCGCCGCGAGGGTGGGCGAGCCGCCGAGCCGCTCGGCGACGCCCATCGCGACCGGCGCGGTGGCGGATTTCGGGGCGAGGGCGAGCAGCGTCTCCGGCCCCGCGCCGAGGGCGGCGGCGATCGCGAGGGCCGAGAGCCCGCCGACGAGCGCCCCCGCGGCGAGCGCGGCGAGCAGCGGCGCCGCGGCGCGGCGGGCGCGGGGCCATTCGCGGGCCAGCGGCCAGGCGAGCGCGACGGTGGCGGGTCCGAGCAGGAAGTGCACGAACTGCGCCCCCTCGAAATAGGTCTCGTAGGGCGTGCCGGTGAGCCAGAGCAGCAGCGCCAGCGCCCCGACCGCGGGGGGCGCGGGATTGGCGAGCGGGTGGCGGCCCGTCGCCTGCGAGAGCTCGTCGGCGAGGACGAAGGCGATCAGGGTGGCGGCGAGCCAGACCAGCGGGCCTTCGGAGAGATAGGCCCAGATCTCCGCGAAATCGGTCATTCGGCGTCCCCGAGGGCGCGGGCGGTCCAGCGGAAGGCGAGGGCGCCGGCGACGATGGCGGCCGCCGTGGAGACGACGAGGGCGGCGCCGAGGGCGACCGCCTCCTCGCCGAGCCGGCCGAGATGGCCGACGACGCCGACGCCGGCCGGCACGAAGAGCAGGCCGAGGCGCGAGACGACGGCTTCGGCCGCGGGGCGCGCGAGGGCGTCGGCGCGGGCTGCGACGAGGCAGAGCGCGAGGGCGAGGGCCATGCCGACGACCGGGCCGGGGACCGGCAGGGCGAGGGCGCGGGCGGCGGCCTCTCCGGCGAGCTGGAGGGCGAGAAGGAGGGCGAAACCTCGGATCATGGCGCGGGGACCTTTCTTAGCGGCGGTCGGACGAGGGACGGGGTCGGCGCGGGCGGCCGAGTGTCGTTTCGGGGCGCCGCGCTCTCGTCGGCGTCCCGCGGGGCGGCCGCTTGCCAGCCCCGCGGGGCGCGGCTAGCGTCCGGGTCCGCAGCGAACCGAACGACGGCTCTTCCCGCCATGCCCGCCCCCCATCTTTCCGCCCTCGACCACGTCGTGCTCACCGTCGCCTCGATCGACGCCACCTGCGCCTTCTACAGCCGGGCGCTGGGCCTCGAGGTCGAGGTCTTCCACGGGGCCGACGGCGCGCGCCGGCATGCGCTGCGCCTGCCGGACCAGAAGATCAACCTGCACCAGGCGGGCGCCGAGTTCGAGCCGAAGGCGGGGCGGCCGACGCCGGGCTCGGGCGACCTGTGCCTGATCACCGAGGCGCCGATCGAGGCCTGGGTCGAGCATCTGGCGGCCAAGGGCGTTCCGGTGCTGGAGGGGCCGGCGCCGCGGACCGGCGCGCGGGGGCCGATCCTCTCGATCTATCTGCGCGATCCGGACGGCAATCTGATCGAGATCGCCCGCTATTCGGAGCCCTCCGTCTGAGCGGCGCGGCCCCGGGGCTTGGCGCCCCGCGCCGCGCCGCCTAGGCTCCGCTCGATCGCATCGGCGCGAGGGAGGGGCGGCATGCCCGAGGACCAGGCCCCCGGGGCCGGCGAGACCGCGGCGCGCGAGGCGAGGCCCCGCGTCGCCAAGACCACCTGCTACATGTGCGCCTGTCGCTGCGGCATCGACGTGCATCTGGTCGACGGGCCCGAGGGGCGCCCGGCGGTGCGCTATATCGAGGGCAACCGCGACCATCCGGTGAACCGGGGCGTGATCTGCGCCAAGGGCTCGGCCGGGATCATGCAGCACCTGAGCCCGGCGCGGCTGCGGGCGCCGCTGAAGCGGACGGGGCCGCGCGGCTCGGGCGAGTTCGAGGAGATAAGCTGGGAGGAGGCGCTGGAGACGGCGCGGTCCTGGCTGGCGCCCCTGCGGGAACGCGCGCCGGAGAGGCTGGCCTTCTTCACCGGCCGGGATCAGTCGCAGTCCTTCACGGGCTGGTGGGCGCAGATGTTCGGCACGCCGAATTTCGCGGCGCATGGCGGCTTCTGCTCGGTCAACATGGCGGCGGCGGGGATCATGACGCTCGGCGGCGCGTTCTGGGAGTTCGGGACCGCCGACTGGGAGCGCTGCGAGTACTTCATGCTGTTCGGGGTCGCGGAGGACCACGACTCCAATCCGATCAAGATGGGGCTGGGCAAGCTGAAGGCGCGGGGGGCCAAGGTGGTCGGCGTGAACCCGGTGCGGACCGGCTACAACGCGGTGGCGAGCGAGTGGGTCGGGATCACGCCGGGGACGGACGGGCTGTTCGTGCTGTCGCTGGTGCGCGAGCTGATCCGGTCGGGCGAGATCGATCTGACCTACCTGATCGAGCGGACCGACGCGCCCTGGCTGGTGGTGGAGGATCCCGGCGCGGCCGATCACGGCCTGTTCGCGCGGGGCGGGGACGGCGAGGCGCTGGTGGCGGACCGCCGGGACGGGGCGCTGCGGCGCTGGGACGATCCGGAGGCGAAGCCGGCGCTGCGCGGGCGCTTCGAGGCGGGCGGGCGGCCCTGCCGGCCGGTGTTCGAGCTGATGGCGGAGCGGTATCTCTCCGACGCCTACGCGCCCGAGGCCGTGGCGGAGACCTGCGGCGTGCCGGCGGCGACGATCCGCCGGATCGCGGCGGAGCTGGCGCATGTCGCCTTCGAGCGGGCGGAGACGATCCCGTATCGCTGGACGGACTGGAGGGGGGTGGAGCACGACCACGTCGTCTCGCGGCCCGTCGCGTTCCATGCGATGCGCGGGGTCTCGGCGCACGCCAACGGGTTCCAGACCTGCCGGGCGCTGCACATCCTTCAGTGTCTCCTGGGGGCGATCGAGGTTCCGGGCGGGTTCCGGTTCAAGCCGCCCTATCCGAAACCGCTGGAGGCGCATCCGAAGCCGCATGGCGACGCGGCGCCGGGGGCGCCGCTGGCGGGGCCGCATCTGGGCTTTCCGAGGGGGCCGGAGGATCTGCTGCTCGACGCCGAAGGGCGCGCGCAGCGGATCGACAAGGCGTTTTCCTGGGAGGCGCCGATCTCGGCCCATGGGCTGATGCACATGGTCATCAGCAACGCGGTGGCGGGGGATCCGTATCCGATCGACACGCTGTTCCTCTACATGGCGAACATGGCGTGGAACTCCTCGATGAACACGTCGGGCGTGATGGAGATGCTGACGCGCAAGGGCGATGACGGGGAGTACGCGATCCCGCGGATCATCTATTCCGACGCCTACTCGTCGGAGATGGTGGCCTTCGCCGACCTGATCCTGCCCGACACCACCTATCTCGAGCGGCACGACTGCATCTCGCTTCTCGATCGGCCGATCAGCGAGCCGGATGCGGCGGGGGACGCGATCCGATGGCCGGTGATCGAGCCGGAGCGGCCGGGGCATGCCGGCGTGCGGGGGTTCCAGTCGGTGCTGCTGGACCTCGGCGCGCGGCTGGGGCTGCCGGGGATGGTCGACGACGAGGGGCGGGCGAAATACCGCGACTACGCCGACTACATGGTGCGGCACGAGCGGCGGCCTGGGATCGGGCCGCTCGCCGGCTGGCGCGGCGACGGCGAGAGCCAAGGGCGCGGGGCGCCGAACCCGGAGCAGATCGAGCGCTACAAGGCGAACGGCGGCTTCTGGCAGGCGCATGTCCCCGAGGAGGCGCGCTGGATGCGGCCCTGGAACAAGGCCTGGTGGGACTGGGCGGTGGAGATCGGGCTGGTGGATGCGCCGCAGCCCTACGTCTTCCACCTCTGGGCGGAGCCGTTGGCGAAGTTCCGGTTGGCGGCGGAGGGGCACGGCGACCGCGTGCCGCCCGAGGCGTTGCGCGAGCGGCTGCGCGAGGCGATGGATCCGCTGCCCGACGGGCGGCCGCCGGGGGCGGAGGATGCGCGATATCCGCTGCACGCGGTGACGCAGCGTCCGGCTGCGATGTATCACGCCTGGGGCTCGCAGAACGCCTGGCTCAGGCAGATCCACGGTGAGAACCCGATCTACGTGCCCGGCGCGCTCTGGCGCGAGCATGGCCTCGAGGAGGGCGACTGGATCGCGGTCGAGAGCGCGCATGGCCGGATCGAGGCGCCGGCGGTCTTGATGGAGGCCGTCAACGCGCGGACGCTCTGGACCTGGAACGCGATCGGCAAGCGGCCGGGGGCCTGGGCCTTGCGGGAGGACGCGCCGGAGGCGCGGCGGGGGGTGCTGCTGAACCACCTGATCCACGAGCTGCTGCCGCCGAAGGGGGACGGGATGCGCTGGTCGAACTCGGACCCGGTGACGGGGCAGGCGGCGTGGTACGATCTGCGCGTCAGGATCGAGAGGGTTGCGCCGCGCGCGCGGTCCGCGCCGGAGGTGGGGCGGCAGGCTTCGCCGGTCGGCGTCGGGCCGGAGGTCGTGGCCTACGACGGGAAGGGGACGACGTGACCTCGCTTCCGGCCGAGTCCGCGGTGAAGCTGGGGCTGGTGATCGACCTCGACACCTGCGTCGGCTGCCATGCCTGCGTGATCTCCTGCAAGGAATGGAACACCGGGACGGGGGGCGCGCCGCTGTCGGACGTCGACGCCTATGGCGAGGCGGAGGGGACGTTCCTGAACCGGGTGCATTCCTTCGAGGTGGTGCGGGACGACGCGCCGCCGATGGTGGTGCATCTGCCGAAGTCGTGCCTGCATTGCGACGACGCGCCCTGCGTGACGGTCTGCCCGACGGGCGCCTCGTTCAAGCGGGGCGAGGACGGGATCGTGCTGGTGAACGAGGACACCTGCATCGGCTGCGGCCTCTGCGCCTGGGCCTGCCCCTACGGCGCGCGGGAGATGGACCGGACGGCGGGGGTGATGAAGAAGTGCACGCTCTGCGTCGATCGGGTGACCTCGGAGACGCTGCCGGAGGCGGACCGGGTTCCGGCCTGCGTGCGGGCCTGCCCGGCGGGGGCGCGGCATTTCGGGGATCTGAACGATCCCGAGGATCCGGCGGCGCGGCTGAGCGCGGCGCGAGGGGGGATGGACCTGATGCCCGAGCAGGGCACGCGGCCGGTGAACCGGTATCTGCCGCCGCGGGAGCGGGACGAGGGAACCGTCGTCAACCTCGTCGCCCTGGCGGACCCCGCGGAGGACGCGGAGGCCGGGGGCGGCCTCCGCTGGCTCGACCGGGCGCTGGCGAAGCTGGGGTGAGCGCATGCATCCGGCGCCGTCGCTGATCGTCTTCACCACGCTTTCGGGGCTGGGCTTCGGGCTGATCGCCTGGCTCGGCTTCGGGGTTCACGGCGCGGCCCCCGGCTGGGTCGTGCTCAGCTTCTGCGGGCTGGCCTTCGTGCTCGCCTCGGCCGGGCTGCTGGCCTCGCTCGGACATCTGGGCCATCCGGAGCGGGCATGGCGGGCGCTGTCGCAGTGGCGGTCGTCGTGGCTCAGCCGCGAGGGGGTTCTGGCGGTGGCGACGCTGGGCGTGTTCGCGGTCTATTCCGCGCTCTGGGGCTTCGGGGGCGAGCGGGTGGTCTGGCTCGGCCTGCTCGCCTCGGCGCTGGCGCTGGCGACGGTGGCGGCGACGGCGATGATCTACGCCTCGATCCGGGCGGTGCCGCGCTGGCGGCACTGGTCGACGCCGGCGCTCTTCTTGGCGCTGGCGCTGGCGGGCGGGGCGCTTCTGGCGGGGCGCACGAGCGTCGGGGCGGGCCTGCTGCTGGTGGCGCTGGTGGTTCAGGTGCTGCATTGGCGGCGCGGCGACGTGGCCTATGCCGAGGCGGCCTCTGACATGGGCACGGCGACGGGCCTCGGCGCGCGGGGGCGCGTGCGGCTGCTCGAGGGGCCGCACACCGGGGCGAGCTACCTGACCGACGAGATGGTGCACCGGGTCGGGCGCCGGCGGTCGAAGGCGCTGCGGCGGATCGCGATCGTCCTCGGCTTCGTGCTGCCGGCGGTCGTGTTCCTGACGCTGGAGGCGTGGCCGGCCAAGCACACGGTCGCCGGGCTGGCGGTGCTGGCGCATGTGGCGGGCGTCGCGGCCTCGCGCTGGCTGTTCTACGCCGAGGCGGAGCACGTCGTGGGGCTGTATTACGGCCGCGCGGCGGGCTGATCCGCCGCGCGGCGCCCGGGTCACTCGGTCGCGCGGGCGGCGATCGCCTCGAAGATGGCGTCGAGTTCGGCGGCGACTTCGGCGAGTTGGATGCCGCCCTCGGCGAGATAGGGGCCGAAGACGTGGCTCGGCGTCTTCCAGGCGAGGATCGCGCCCTCGCCGGTCTCGCGGACGTGGAAGCGGATCGGCGCCTCGATCATCGACGCGCGCGAGGCGCGGAGGGCGCGCACCGCGAAGTCGTTGCGGAACACGCCGAGGACGCGGTCGCCGGGGATCTCGACCCCGCGGGAGGCGGCGACCTCGGTGGGGCCGGCCTCGGTCACGAGGCCCATCTCCTCGGCCCGGATCGCCTCGCGGAGGCGGGGCAGGAATTCGGCGTAGGGGATTTCGGTCGCGATGACGCGGTGGCCCTCCCGCGTCTCCTGCGCCGTGGCGGGAAGCGCGAGGAGAAGGGCGAGGGCGAAGGCGACGAGACGGATCATGGTGCGGCTCCTGCCGGTTGCGGTGAGAGGGGGACGTCCATGCCGAGACGGGCGCGAAGCGCGGTTCCGGCGAACGAGCCGAGAAAGCCCCAGAGCAGCCACCAGGCGCCGTGCAGGGAGCCCGAGACCAGCCCGCCGAGATAGGCGCCGATGTTGCACCCGTAGGCGAGGCGCGCGCCGTAGCCCATCAGGAGGCCGCCGAGGACGGCGGTGACGAACTGGCGGCCGGTCAGCCGGCGCACGGGCGCGAAGCGTCCGGCGGCCCCGGCGGCGCCGAGGGCGCCGGCGACGATGCCGAAATTCATCACCGAGGTCGCGTCGGCGAACACCGGCCGCGCGAGCGAGGCGGCGCGCCAGCCGGACCAGTAGCTCCAGGTCTCGACCGGCCAGCCGGCGGCGGCGGCGAGCTTGGCGCCCCAGAGCGCGAAGCCGGAGGTCACGCCCCAGGGACGGCCGAGGACGAGAAAGCACGCCCAGCAGACGGCGGCGAGGGCGAGGGCGCCGGCCAGCAGCGACCACGGGCCGCGGAGGAGGCTTTCGGTGCGGCGCGGCGCCTCGAGCGCGCCGTGGGCCCGGCGCTCCCACGCCAGGGTGGCGGCGCCGAGCGTGCCGAGGCCGGCGAAGAGCGCCGCGAGGGCGGGCAGCGGCCCGCCCGTCTCGGCCAGCAGCGAGACGCCGGCGCGGGTGCGGGGCAGCGCGCTCCAGAGGTCCCAGTGGGCGGTGGCGAGGACGCTGCCCCCGACGAAGGCGGCGAGCGTGACGAGCATCCGCGTGGAGCCGCCGCCGACGGTGTAGAGCGTGCCCGAGGCGCAGCCCCCGCCGAGCTGCATGCCGACGCCGAACATCGCCGCGCCGAGGGCGGAGGCGACGCCGATCGGCAGGATCCAGCCGTTCATGGGCATGCCGAGGGCGTCGCCCCACGCCATCATCGGGTAGGAGAGGGCGCAGGCGGCCCCGATCAGGACGAATTGCGCGCGGAGGCCCGCGCCGCGGCGTTCGCGGACGAGGCGGCGCCAGGCGGCGGTGAAGCCGAAGCCCGCGTGGTAGAGCGCGACGCCGGCGACGGCGCCGATCGCGGCGGCGGCGGCGAGACGGGCGCCGCCTTCGGCTCCCGCACGGACGGCGAGGGCGAGCGTCAGGGCGGCGGCGACGGCGAGGACGGCGCGCTGGGGAGGCGGGCGCTCCGACGCGGCGTCGCGCGACGCGGGGGCGGGGTCGGGCATCGGCGGTCCTTCCGCGGGCGGCCTTCGGCGGCGCGAGGCCAGTCTGCTTCGGCGAGGGGCCCCGGGGGAAGCGGATTGGGAATCGCGGGACGTCACGTCCGGGTGAGGCGGCCGAAATCGGGCGGGCGGCGGGCGGGGGCCTGCGCTACACCGGTTCCGGCGCCGCCGGGGCGCCGTTCGGGGAGAGCGCCATGCCGACCCGTCGTGGTCGTCCGATCCCGACGCCGTTCGCGCCGCCGCGGCTGGCCGCGGCGCGGGCGGCGCGGTAGAAGGCGTGGCCATGAGCGATCCCGCCCCCGCGCTGCGCGCGCCCGCCCCGAAGACGCCGCGGGATCCGCGGCTGGACTTCTTTCGCGGCATCGCGATGTTCATCATCCTGCTGGCGCATACGCCGGGGAACCCCTGGACCTTGTGGATCCCGGCGCGGTTCGGCTTCTCCGACGCGACGGAGATCTTCGTGTTCTGCTCGGGCATGGCCTCGGCCCTCGCCTTCGGCGGGGCGTTCGGCAGCCACGGCTTCGGCATCGGCGCGGGGCGCGTCGCCTACCGGGTCTGGCAGGTCTACTGGAGCCATGTCGGCCTCGTGATCGCGGTGATCGCCATGCTGACGGTGGTGCAGGCGCAGGGCTGGGGCGATCCGGAGAAGGACTATCTCAGGACGCTGCCGATCGTGCCGTTCTTCGAGGACACCGGCGCGGCGCTGGTCGGGCTGCTGACGCTGACCTGGGTGCCGAACTACTTCGACATCCTGCCGATGTATCTGGTGATCCTCGCGATGATCCCCGCGGTGATGGCGGCGCATCGGGCCGGGGGCGTCGCCGGGGCGGCGGGGCTGGTGGCGGCGCTGTGGCTCGCGGCGCAGTTCGGTCTGACGGACCTGCCCTCGCGGCCTTGGGCGCCGGAGATCCCCTGGTTCTTCAACCCGTTCGGCTGGCAGCTGGTGTTCTTCACGGGCTTCGCCTTCGGCATGGGCTGGATCGCGCCGCCGCCGGTGCGCCGCTGGCTGGTGCGGCTGGCGGCGGCGGTGGTGCTGCTGACGATCCCATTCGCCTGGTTCCGGATCCACGGCGGGCAGTACCTGCCGGACGGGTGGCTGGTGCAGGACGCGATCGAGGCGGTGCGCGCGGCGACGCGCGAGCTCTGGCGCAAGACCGAGCAGGGGCTGCTGCGCTGGGCGCATTTCCTGGCGCTGGCCTATCTCGCCTGGGTCTGGGCGGGGGAGGGCGGCCGGCGGCTCACCGAGGGGATGGCGCCTTGGGGACCGCCCTCGCGGCTCTGGCTGCGCGGGGCGGGGGCGGTCGCCGTGCTGACGGCGCCCTATGCCTACGTCAACCTGATCCCGGCGGTGTCGCCGGCGCTCGACGCGGGGCTGACCTGGGTTCTGGGCGAGGGGGCGCGGTCGCTGCTGGGGTTCGACCTCTTCGTGCCCTCGGCGCGGATCCAGCTGCTCGGCATCCTGCATCTCGCGGCGCTGGGCGTGCTGGCCTGGGCGGCGCTCGGCCCCCGCGGGCGGGACTGGGCGGCGCGCCGGGCGCTGCCGCTGGCGCAGCCGGTGATCCGCAAGGTCGGCCAGCAGTCGCTGGCGGTGTTCCTCGTCTCGATGGGCCTCGCGCAGGCGATGGGGATCGTGCTGGACGTGATCGGGCGGAGCATGGCGACGGTGGCGGCGGTGAATCTCGCCGGCTTCGCGGGGCTGGTGGCGACGGCCTACGGCGTCGGCTGGTTCCGCTCGCAGCCCTGGCGGCGCAGGCCGGCGCCGCGGGACGAGGCGGGCGCGGCCCGCGCGGCGCCGGCGGAGTAGGGCTGGGCGCGGCGCTTGGCCGCGTTATCCTCCGTCGAAGAGGATGCGGAAGCGACAGGGAGACCCTGATGAGCGCGAGCGAGGAGGCCGAGGGCGCCGCGGCGGAGGCGCCGCGCTACGCCTGGATCCGGCGGATGCTGCACTGGGCCGTGGCCCTTTTCGTGCTGCTCCAGCTCCCGACCGGCTACGTGATCGCCGGCTACGAGAAGGACACCGTCGAGGCGGTGGACGCGACCTTCGGCAAGGGGGCGTTCAATGTCCTCTACGACCTGCACAAGTCGATGGGCCTCACGGTGCTGGGCCTGATGGTGCTGCGCGTCGTGGCCAAGGCCGGGGCCCCGAACCCGGACTACCGTCCGCCGATCAAGGCGTGGGAGCGGACGGCCTCGCACGCCGTGCACGTCGCGCTCTACGGGCTGCTGATCGTCACGCCGATCGTGGGCTGGGTGGGCGTCAGCCTCTATCCGGCGCCGGCGCCGTTCTATTTCCTCGTGGATCTCAGGCTGCCGATCGGGGAGGCGCGCGGTCCCTCGGAGTTCCTGCTGGGGAACGTGCACGGGCCGCTTGCGATCCTGATCGGGATCCTCGCGGCGGTGCACGTCCTGGCGGCGCTGAAGCACCGGCTGCTGAACCGCGACCGGGTCTGGGAGCGGATGATCCCGCCCGGCGACGCCGCCGATCAGGCTGGGAGCGCCAGCAGGTCGAGGTGACCGATCTCGGCCGTGGCGGCGGCGCGTCGCGCGTCGCGCCAGTCCGCGAGGGTCTCGGGGTCGAGCGCGCCGGTCTCGGAGACCGCCTCGGCGCAGCCCTCGGCGAGGGCCTCGATCAGCGGGCGGTCGGCCGCCGTCAGGCGCCAGGGGCTCGGTGCGACAAGGAGGCGTCGGTCGGCGAGGGCGGCGGCGAGGGCCGCCGTGGCCTCGGGGCCGAGCGCGGGGCCGTCGCCGAGGCCCTTCGGCCCGCGCTGATGGGCGTGAAAGGCGGCGAGGGCGGCGGGTTCGGCCGGATGCGCCGGGCGCCAGGTCTCCCGCCCGTCATAGGTGAGGGCGGCGTAGAGCGCCGCGTGCGGCGGCAGCGCGGCGGCGAGGCGCGCGATCCAGTCGCCCGAGGCGAGATCGAAGAGGGCGGAGGCGGTGACGAGGTCGGCCTCCGCCACGGCGTCTTCGGCGTCGCGGGCGAGGTCGAGCCGTCGGATCTCGGCGCCCGTCTCCGCGGCGAGGGCGAGGAGGTCGGGATCGGAATCGACGAGGGTCCAGCGCGCGCCTGGCAGACGCCCGGCGAGAGCGCGGTGCGTCGCGCCCGTGCCGCAGCCGAGATCGACGACGCGGAGCGGACGGCCGGCGGCCCATTCCTCGAGGCGCGCGAGGGGTTCGGGCGCGCGGGCGGCGGCGTCGGCGGGGGCGCGCAGGGCGAGCCAGTCGGGATCGAAGCTCATGCGAGGGGCCTCAGGGCAGCGGCGACCGTCGCGGCCGTCCGGGTCCAGGTCGGGAAGCTCCGGGCGAGGGCGCGGGCGGCGAGGCCGTCGCGCGCCTCGGGGCTTTCGAGAAGGCCGCCGAGCGCGGCCGTCAGCGCCGCGGGGTCGTCGGGCGGGACGAGGATCGCGGCGTCGCCGGCGGCCTCGGGCAGGGCGCCGGCGGTGGTGGTCACGGTCGGCAGGCCGCGGGAGAGGGCTTCCGCGACGACCATGCCGTAGCCTTCGTAGCGCGAGGGCAGCACGAAGAGATCGGCGGCGGCGAAGCGGCGGTCGAGTTCGGCGCGGGGCAGGGCGCCGAGGAGACGGAGTCGGTCTTCGAGGCCGAGGCGCGCGAGGCGGGCTTCGAGGGCGCGGGTCGCTTCGGGCTCGCGGTCCGTGGCGCCGGCGATCTCGGCGCGCCAAGGGAGGCCGGCGAGTGGGGCGAGGGCCTCGGCGAGGACGTCCCAGCCCTTGCGGCGGGAGATCGTGCCGACGCCGAGGACGACCGGCGGCTCTCCCCGGCGCGGGGCCTTCGGTGCGGGGTCGAGGCCGGGGAGCGCGACGGTGATGCGCTCCGGCGGGACGTTCAGGCGATCGTTCAGCGTCGCGGCGGTGGTGCGGGAGGTGCAGATCACCGCGCGGGTCTCGGCCAGCGCGGCGGCCTCGGCGGCGAGGCGGCGGGCGGTCTCGGCCGGGGCGAGGCCGGTCTCGAGACCGAGCGGGTGGTGGTGCAGCGCGGCGAGGCGCGGGCCGAGCGGGCGCAGCCCCTCGGCCGGCAGCGCGCCGTGGGCGAGGCCGTCGACCAGAAGCGGGCCGGGCGTGGCGGCGAGGCGGGCCAGCGTCTCTCTGACGGCGGCTTCTGACGGCTCCGGAAAGCCGTCCGGGAGGGCGAGATGGGTCAGGGTCAGTCCCGCCTCCGGCGCCGCCGCGAGCAGGCGACGGGCGTATTCGTAGCCGCCGGTCGGGGTCGAGAGGTCGCCGGGGACGGCGAGCGTGGCGGCGAGGCTCATGGCGCGGACGGCGGGGCCGGGCGGGAGGCGCGGACGCGCCGACGCGGCCGCCGTGACGACGGCGCGCCTCCGGCGCGACGGGGGCTCGATGCCCCCGAGGCCCGCTCGCCTCCTCGGGTGGCGCTCAGAGGTCCGCCTCGTACCAGGCGCGGGCGACGTGGCTCTCGTTCAGCAGCACCCGGATGCGCTCGATGCCGTCCGAGCCCGGGCCGAGGGCGCCTTCGCGCGCCGCTTCGGCCATGCGCTCCCAGACGTAGCGGCAGAGCCATTCGGTGGTGGTGAGCTCGCCCGGCAGGGTCTCGTCGAGATTGGCGAAGTCGAGCGGCGCGAGAGCGGCCTTCACCGCGTCGTGAGCGCGGCCGATGTCGACCACGATGCGCTCGGGCGGCAGCTCGGAACGGTAGAAGGCGACGTCCACCACGTAGGTCGCGCCGTGCATGTTCTGCGCGGGGCCGAACACCTCGCCCTTCAGCGAATGGGCGAGCATCACGTGGTCGCGGACTTCGACGGCGTACATCTCGGGCCTCCTTCCGGGGTTCGCGGCGGGACGTGCGGCGCCGGGCGGCGGGCGTCAAGCGTAGCGGACGATGGTCGCGACGCCGGGGGCGTCGACGGCGAGAAGTTCGGGCAGGCGGCGGGGCAGGTCCGCGAAGGGCACCTCGACGTCGATCAGGGCGTCGAGCGCGGGGTCCCCGGCGAGGAGGGCGAGCGCGGTCTCGAGCCGGCGGCGATGGTTCCAGCGCGGGGCGCGGGCGGGCGGCAGCGCGCCCACCTGGCTCGAGACGATGGAGAGGCGGCGCGCATGGAACGCGCCGCCGAGCGGCAGCGTGACCGGTCGGTCGCCGTGCCAGGAGAGTTCCACGCAGCGGCCTTCGGGACCGAGCGAGGCGAGCGCGGCGGCGAGGCCGTCGGAGGAGGCGGAGGCGTTGAGGGCCACGTCGCAGTCCTCCGGCAGCGCGCCGGGCTCGCAAAAGCGTGCGCCGAGGTGATGAGCCGTGTCTTTGCGGGACGGGTTTCCATCGGACAGAAAGACGGAGGCGCCCGGCAGCCGGGCGGCGAGGCGGGCGACGAGGCAGCCGAGGAGGCCCGCGCCGACGACCGCGACGCGGTCGCCGGGGGCGAGGCCGGCGTCCCAGACGGCGTTGAGCGCGGTCTCCATGTTGGCGGCGAGGGCGGCGCGCTCGGGCGGCAGGCCCGCGGGCAGCGGCAGGCAGGCCGAGGCGGGAAGGCGGAAGCGGGTGCGATGGGGATGCAGGGCGAAGACGAGGCGGCCGAGCAGTTCCGGCGGGCCGTCGATCACCTCGGCCACGGCGCAGTAGCCGTGCTCCACCGGGAAGGGGAAGTCGCCGCGCTGGAAGGGGGCGCGCATGCGGTCGTGCTCGCTCTCCGGCACGCGGCCCTCGAAGACGAGACGCTCGGTCCCGCGCGAGAGGGCGGACACACGCATCGCGAGGAGGCACTCGCCCTCGCCGAGGGGGACGTCGCGGATCTCGGCCCGACGGGGAGCCGTGTAGACGAGGCCGCGGGCGTCGTCCGCGGATTCGTGACGTTGGGGGGACTTCACGGCGGCCGGTTTCCCTCTATGTGCACGCATCGGCGGATGACGCGGCGCAGCATAACGGGCGGCGCGGCGGCGTCCAGTCGCGGGGCGGGCGCCACGGGAACGGCGCCGCGCCGCTTTCGTTCCGCCCCGGAACCGTCACAGGCGAGGCCCAGGACCGCACCATGACCCATGCCGCCGTCGAGACCCTGCCCGGCCTGCCGGGCGCCGAGGGGCGCCGCACGCCCGCCGGCCTTCAGCCTAGGGCGCTGCTGGCGCGCCGACGGGCCGTCGTCGCCGCGGCGACGCTGGCGACGCTGGCGGGGGTGCTATGGGGCGCGGCGGTGGTGTTCGGGTATGGCGGCTGGACGGTCACGGACGCGGTGATCGTCGCCTGCGTCGCGGTCGGCGCGCCCTGGACGATCATGGGCGTGGTCAACGCGCTGATCGGCCTCTGGCTGCTGCACGGGGCGCGGGACGGGCTGGCGGCGGCGGCGCCGCATCTGGCCGCGGGGGACGCGGCGGCGGCGCTGCGCGCGCGCTACGCGGTGCTGATGACGATCCGCAACGAGGCGCCGGACCGGGCTCTGGCGCGGCTGGCGGAGGTGCGCCGCTCTCTCGACGCGACGGGCGAGGGGGGGCGGTTCGACCTCTTCGTGCTCTCCGACACCGACGATCCGGAGATCGCGGCGGCGGAGGAGGCGGCGATCCAGCGCTGGCGGCCGCGCCTCGGCGGCGCGACCTATCGGCGGCGGGCGCGGAACGACGGGTTCAAGGCCGGCAACGTCCGCGACTGGCTGCGCCGCTGGGGGGCGGGCTACGAGCTGTTCCTGCCGCTCGACTCCGACAGCCTGATGGACGGGCCGACGATCCTGCGCATGGCGCGGATCGCGGAGGCGCATCCGCGCATCGGCATCCTGCAGAGCCTGGTGGTGGGCACGCCGGCGACCTCGGGCTTCGCGCGGCTGTTCCAGTTCGGCATGCGCCACGGGATGCGCAGCTACACCATGGGCGCGGCCTGGTGGCAGGGGGACTGCGGGCCCTACTGGGGCCACAACGCGCTGGTGCGCGTCGCGCCGTTCCGGGCCAAGTGCGGGCTGCCGAAGCTGCCGGGCAAGGGGCCGCTCGGCGGGGCGGTGCTGAGCCACGACCAGATCGAGGCGGCGCTGATGCGCCGGGCGGGCTACGAGGTCCGGGTGATGCCGGTCGAGAGCGGCAGCTACGAGGACAACCCGCCGACGCTGATGGACTTCACCCAGCGCGACCTGCGCTGGTGCCAGGGCAACATGCAGTATTGGCGGCTGATCGGCCTGCAGGGGCTGCTGCCGGCGAGCCGCTTCCAGGTGGTCGCGGCGGTGGCGATGTATTTCGGCGCGCCGGCCTGGATGCTGATGACGGCGGCGGCGGCGTCGAAGATCCCGCTGGGCGAGACGGAGCAGATCGACCTCGCCTTCGGCCTCGCGATGTTCCTGGTGATGTTCGGCATGAGCCTCGTGCCGAAGATCGCGGGCTGGATCGACGTGACGCTGACGCCGGGCGGCGTGGCCCGCTACGGCGGGGGCGCGCGCTTCGCGGCGGGGGCGCTGGGCGAGACGCTGTTCTCGATGCTGCTGGCGCCGGCGGCGGCGCTTCGGGTGACGATCTTCATGGTCGGCCTGGTCTTCGGCAAGGCGATCCGTTGGAGCGGTCAGAACCGCGACGCCTATGCGCTGAGCTGGGGCGACGCGGCGCGGGGGCTGTGGCCGCAGACGCTGTTCGGCGCCTCGCTGACGGGGCTGCTGGCGGCGACCTATCCGGGCGCGCTGCCCTGGGCGGCGCCGGTGCTGGCGGGCCTGACGCTCTCGATCCCCTTCGCGGTCGTGACGGCGAGCCCCGGCTTCGGGCGGCTGCTGACGCGCTGGCGGCTGGCGGCGATACCGGAGGAGTTCGAGACGCCGGAGAGCCTCCGGCGTCTCGGCGAGGGCGGCGACGGGCCGGAGGCGCCGGCGCGGCGCGCGGCCTGAGCCCTCAGGCGGGCGCCCGGTCCGGGCCCGCGCGGGTCTCGGTGATCACGAGGCGGCAGCCCTCGCAGGCGGCGGGGCCGATCTGGACGTGCCAGCGGCAGCGCCGCCGGATGCCGCAGGGGCGGGCGCGGCCGGCCCCGGCGTCCGCCTCGGGGCCGAGGGCGCCCACCACGCGGTCGATCACGCCGCAGCGCCCGCCGGTCTATTGCCGGCACTCGGCCTCGACGCAGGGGGCGGCGAAGCGGAAGCGGCGCTCCGGCTCCCGGCCCCGCCGCGCCTCCGCCAGGAAGGCGGCGGTGGCGGGCAGCGGGCGGCCGAGCAGGGCCACCGTGCCGTCCGCCTGAACCACCCCGATCAGCGCCGCGCCCGGGCGCGCGAGCGCGCTCGGGCAGAGGCGGGGCGGATCCTCGGCCTCCGGCATGGCGCTCAGCCCGGCCGGGGCGCGAAGGCCTGCGCCGGCTTGTCGTCGATGCGCAGGCCGCCCTGCACGTCGATCCAGATGCCGAGCCATTCGCGCGGGAAGCGCGCGACGACGTCGCCCTGGAAGTCGATGCGGGCGAGCTCGGTCAGCACGGCGCTCTGGATCGCCTCCTCGAAGCGGCGTTCCTGCCGGTCGCGCAGCTTCAGTTCGCCGAGATGCACGACGAAGCGGTTGGTCTCGGGCATGACGCGGCCTTCCCTCTCCCCTCCGAGTCGGCCGGCCCGCCCGATGCGAGCCGTCGCCGCGATCGGAAGTCCCAACCTGCCACGCGCCGAGGGAACGCAGGCTGAGGGGCGCGTTCGGCCGGCGGCGAGACTTGCGGCGGAGCGGGCGCGCGCCGGGGGGGCGTCCTTGACTGTCCCGGGAGGCGGTGGTCGGATCGCGCCGCACCGAAACGTGAGGGCCCCCGATGATCGCGCATCCCTATCTCCTCTTCCTCGGCGACGCGCCGGACCCGCTCGCCGCCAAGGTGGCGCAGGGGATTCGGGACTGGAGGCCGGACGCCTCGGTCGGGCAGTTCCGGCTGCCGGGATGCAAGGCGGACATGAAGCTGCCCGACATGACGATCGACGAGGCGGTGGCCGCCGGCGCCAGGACGCTGGTGATCGGTGTCGCGAACCGGGGCGGCGTGATCTCCGACGCCTGGAAGGCGGTGCTGGAGGAGGCGCTGATCAAGGGCCTCGACATCGCCTCGGGCCTGCACAACCTCCTGCGCGACGAGCCGGCGCTGGTGGCGCTGGCGAAGGAGCGCGGGCGGACGCTGCACGACGTGCGGGTGCCGACGGTGAAGTATCCCATCGCGAACGGCGTGCGGCGGACCGGCCGGCGCTGCCTCGCGGTCGGGACGGACTGCTCGGTCGGCAAGATGTACACCGCCCTCGCCATGGAGAAGGCGATGGCGGAGCGGGGCATGAAGGCGAGCTTCCGCGCGACGGGCCAGACCGGGATCCTGATCACGGGCGAGGGCGTGCCGCTCGACGCGGTGATCGCGGACTTCATGGCGGGCTCGATCGAGTGGCTGACGCCGGACGCCGAGGAGGATCACTGGGATCTGATCGAGGGGCAGGGGAGCCTGTTCCACGCCTCCTATTCCGGCGTGACGCTGGCGCTGATCCATGGCGGGCAGCCGGACGCGCTGGTGCTGTGCCACGAGCCGACGCGCGAGCACATGCGCGGTCTGCCGGACTACAGGCTCCCGTCGCTCGACGCGCTGAAGGATCTGGCGGAGATCATGGGGCGGATCGTCAACCCGGCCTGCCGCACCATCGGGATCAGCGTGAACACCGCGGCGATGAGCGAGGAGGAGGCGGTCGACTACCTCGCGAATCTGGAGAAGAAGTTCGGGATGCCGGCGGTCGATCCGTTCCGGCACGGGGCGGAGCGGCTGGTGGATCAGCTCTGGTGAGCGGACTTTCGGTCTCGGCGCGGCGGGAGACGTTCCCGCTGCGCGAGGTGTTCGCGATCTCCCGCGGGGCGCGGACCGAGCAGGTGGTGGTGACGGTCGAGGTCTCCGACGGCGAGCATCGCGGCTGGGGGGAGTGCACGCCCTACGCCCGCTACGACGAGACGGTGGAGGGGGTCATCGCCGACATCGAGGCGCTGTCGACCGACGGGCTGACGCGGGAGACGCTGGCGGCGCGGCTGCCGGCGGGGGCGGCGCGGAACGCGGTGGACTGCGCGCTCTGGGACCTCGAGGCGAAGCGGGCCGGGCGGCGCGTCTGGGAGCTCGCCGGCCTTTCGGCGCCGGGGCCGGTGGCGACGGCCTACACGCTGTCCCTGGGCGAGCCGGAGGCGATGCGGGCGAAGGCGGCGGAGCACGCCTGGCGGCCGCTGCTGAAGGTGAAGCTGGGCGGCGAGGGGGACGTCGCGCGGATCGAGGCGGTGCGGGCCGGGGCGCCCGAGGCGGCGATCGTGGTGGACGCGAACGAGGGCTGGACCGTCGAGACCTATGCCGAGCTCGCGCCGGTTCTGGCGCGGCTGGGGGTGGCGATGGTGGAGCAGCCGTTTCCCGCGGGCGACGACGCGGCGCTGGCCGAGATCGAGCGGACGCTGCCGGTCTGCGCGGACGAGAGCTGCCACGACCGCGACAGCCTGCCGGCTCTCGTCGGGCGCTACGACATGGTCAACGTCAAGCTCGACAAGACCGGGGGCCTGACCGAGGCGCTGGCGCTGCGCGACGCGGCGCGGGCGGCGGGGTTTCAGGTGATGGTCGGCTGCATGATGGGGACCTCGCTGGCGATGGCGCCGGCGGTGCTGGTCGCGCAGGGGGCGGAGGTGGTCGATCTCGACGGGCCGCTGCTGCTCGCCGCGGATCGGGTCCCGGGACTGGTCTACGACGCCGCGGGGGCGCATCCGCCCGAGCCGGCGCTTTGGGGTTGAGAGGAGGCGCGGCATGGGCCGGACGGTCTACGTGAACGGCGACTACGTCGACGAGGCGGAGGCGAAGGTCTCGGTCTTCGACCGGGGGTTCCTGTTCGCCGACGGGGTCTACGAGGTGACCTCGGTGCTGGAGGGCAAGCTCATCGATTTCGACGGGCACTGCCGGCGGCTGGGGCGGAGCCTGGGCGAGCTCTCCATGCCCTCGCCGATCTCGGACGAGGATCTGCTGGAGGTGCATCGGGAGCTGGTGCGGCGCAACGGGGTCGAGGAGGGGGTGATCTACCTTCAGATCACCCGCGGCGCGGAGGACCGGGACTTCGCCTGGTCCGAGGACATCGCGCCGACGGTGGTGCTGTTCACCCAGTCCAAGAGCATCGTCGAGTCGCCCTTGGCGAAGCGCGGGGCCAAGGTGATCTCCATCGACGACAAGCGCTGGGCGCGGCGGGACATCAAGACGGTGCAGCTGCTCTGGCCCTCCCTCGCCAAGATGGAGGCGAAGAAGGCGGGGGCGGACGACGCCTGGATGGTCGAGGACGGGGCG
>Ga0102943_1000855_pt1 | contig 19560 bp, 14 predicted proteins | sample SalPonC_black_MG_FD_78174 | JGI IMG/M metagenome (GOLD analysis project Ga0102943, IMG submission 78174) | Salt pond soil microbial communities from South San Francisco under conditions of wetland restoration - Salt Pond MetaG... | ecosystem: Environmental > Aquatic > Marine > Intertidal zone >...
CAGGGAGATGTCATGCGGGAACCCATTGATCTGAATTGGAAAGAGTTCGGCAGTGCATTGCTCAATGCCACGCCCAATGGAGTGGCGGTGTTTGACAATAGCCTTCAGGCAGTGATTTCCAACCGGCTGGCCAGAGACAGCCTGGACCTTTACCCGGGGGCGTTTTTGTCTGCTACGGTGCCGTCACTCATGGCGGCGGCCCGGCAGGTGCTGTCTGCCAAAACCCTTGAAAGCGGGATGGTGGTGAAAAAAAACAACAGCCGGTATTCGGTACTGCTGGGTCCCATCCGCCATGGGGATGCTGCCATAGGGGTGCTGGCGGTGTTTGAGGACATGACCGCCCTCACCAACATGACCAATAAAATGAAAGGGTTTCAGCAGCTGTCCATCGAGCTGGATACCATCATAGACAGCTCCAATGACGGGTTGTGGATCTGTGACGGCAACGGTGTGGTGGTGCGCGTCAACCCATCATCTGCAAAGATGATCGGTCTTTCTGCAGCGGAAGTTGTGGGCAGACACATGTCGGAACTGGTGGAAAAAAAACTGGTGGACCGGTCTGTGACCCTGGAGGTGCTCAAGACCCGAAAAAAAGTGTCTTTGATTCAAGAAACCCGTATCGGCAGACAATTGTTTTTAACCGCAACCCCGGTGTTTGATAAAAACGGGGAACTTTTCCGGGTGGTGGTCAATGAGCGGGATATTACGGAAATTACCCGGCTTCAGGAACAGTTGAAAGAAAATGCCGCGCTGACCGAACGATATAAACGGGATATCTTAGAAAAACAGATCCAAGAAACCGAATACCGCCAGATTGTCGCCCAGAGCGCCAATTTTCAAAAAATCATCCAAAAGGCCATAAAGCTGGGGGAAGTGGATTCCAGCGTGTTGATTCTGGGTGAATCCGGGACAGGAAAGGGGGTGATTGCTGATTTGATTCACAAATATTCATCCCGGGCCCATCATCCCATGATCAAGATCAACTGCGGGTCCATTCCCGAGACCCTGGTGGAAAGCGAGCTGTTCGGTTATGAAAAAGGGGCATTCACCGGCGCCGGCCACAAAGGCAAATCCGGCAAATTTGAAACCGCAGACAAAGGGATTATTTTTCTGGATGAAATCGCTGAGCTGCCACTGGCATCCCAGGTGAAGCTGTTGAGATTCCTTGAAGACGGGGTGATATCCCGGGTGGGCAGTACAAGGAACCGGCCGGTGGATGTGCGGATTATTGCCGCCACCAACCGGGATCTAAAAGAGATGATAGAAAAAAAACAGTTTCGAAGCGATCTTTACTACCGGCTTAATGTGATTCCTGTAAAAATCCCGCCGCTGCGGGAGCGAAAAGATTGTCTGGTGCCTTTGGTCAACCATTATATGGATTTTTTCAGTGACAAATATGAAAAATCCAGAAAGGTATTATCCAATGAGACCGTGGATGCGCTTTCAGCGTATCCTTTTTTGGGCAATGTCAGGGAATTGATCAATATCTGCGAACGTCTGGTGGTCATGTCCAGAAGCAGCCATGTCCGGTATGAGGATCTTCCCGGCAGCATCAGAAAACATATAGCTGCCAGTCAACCCGCCCTGGATGCCTGGCACCCGGATCAGACCCTTGAACAGATGACGGCCCGGTTTGAAAAAAAGGTCCTGGCTGCAGCGGTGAAAACAGCAAAGACCCAGGTGAATGCGGCAAAGATGCTGGGCATCAATCAGTCCACCATTGCCAGAAAATTGAAAAAATACGGTCTGACCAAACCCGGTGCGGCCCCCGAAGGGGAGGGGCCTTCGGATTGAAGGCCCGGGTTTTTTTTCAGGATCGTTGTTCTACTCTGCGGGTGAATATCGGGCCAGGTGAATTATGGGGCGGTTTCTTCTGCGGGGATGCCGTCTTCATCCCATCCTCTGAGGCGGTAATAATCCTGGACCAGTTGGGTGAGCTCGGTTTCGGTGATGCCGCTGCCATCGGGAAGTTTTTCTGTGAGCAGCCGTTTGGGCAGAAAATCATCTGAGCGGGTCAGGCCCTCCTGGAGATTGAAGCGGCGGGTCAGGTTGGTGACCCGGGAAGCCATTAGCGTCAGCTCTTCTTTGGACAGCTTTCTGCCGGTGGCCATGGACACCAGGGCGGACAATTCTTCCCAGGGGTAGAAATCTCTGTAAAACCGGCACAGAATAAAGGTGTCGAACAGGGTGCACCGGTCCTCAAAATCAAGAAACATCTCAGCCTTGCCTGCAATCTGATCCGGGGCGATCATGCCGGCCAGCTCGGGTTTGTAAAAAGTACTTCTCAGATGACACGCCCCCCGTGGGGAAACCGCATAGGCCAGTCCCATGCCTTTGAGGGTGCGGGGATCATACCCGGCCGGCTCCATTCCCTTGACATGAACGGCCATGTCCGCCATGCCCATTTCAGGGGCCGCAGTTTTGATGCCGTCTGCCAAAAGCCCCCCGATCCCCTCCCGCCGGGCAATTTTGCCAAGCAGGTCTGCCACGGCATCGGCATCCCCGTATGTCAGGTTTTCAGAGATTTTTTTCCGGGTGCATGCTTCAATGGTCAGGGCTGCCAAATTCCCGGCGGTGATGGTATCCATTCCCAGGCGGTCACAGATATCATTGAGCCAGGTGATCTCTTCAATACTTTGAATCATGCACAGCCCGCCAAAGGCATAGATGGTTTCATACTCCGGCCCTTCCAGTTTCAGTCCGGCATGGCGGCCTTGCTTGACCGTGACCAGTTTGCCGCATCCCATAAAGCAGGTCTTGCAGGAGCGGGGCCTGGCATTCATGTCTTCGGTCATGCGGGCGGCATTGATCTGTTCATAGTGATCACAGCTGCCCCGGGACCAGTATTTTGCCGGAAACGCACCGGCCTTGTTCAATCCATCCACCATGACCGGCGTCCCCTGGCTTCGGTAGGTGCGGGTGGCCGGGTGCTGGTTCAGGTCTTTGGCCATGGTTTTGGCGTATTGTTTGATGGCTTCCGGATCATGAAAGGTTTTTTTCTGCTCCCCATGGAACACCAGGGCCTTGATGTTTTTGGATCCCATCACCGCGCCCATGCCGGTGCGGCCGGCAGACCGCCAGTAGTCGTTTTCGATGACGGCAAATTTCACCAGGTTTTCACCGGCAGGGCCGATGACCAGGGCGGCGGCATCTTTTATGCCGCACAATTGCTTGACCGCATCTTCTGTCTCATAGGTATCTTTGCCCCACAAAAGGGTGGCTTCATGAAACACAACGGCTGTGTCGCAAATTTCTATCCACACGGCAGATGCAGCCGTGCCGGTGATCAGGACTGCATCATATCCGGCCCGGCTGATGGCCGGGGCGGCCCGGCCGCCAGAGTAGCTTTCGGCATAAAATCCGGTCAAGGGGGATTTGGAAAAGATGCCGTACCGGCAGCTGCCGTATATCAGGCTGTCGGTCATGGGCCCCAGGCCCACGATAAGGTGGTTTTCCGGTGCCAGGGGGTCCACCCCGGGCGGGTTGTACTGTAACAAAAGGTGGGTGGCCAATCCCTTGCCCCCCATGTATTGTTCCAGGATTTTGTCATCAATGGGTTCAACCCGGGTGGTCCGGCTGCTGCAATCAATGATGAGAATGCGGTTGAAAAATCCTTTCATACTGGCTCCTTAAACCGGTTGCTCCGGTATTTTCCTGCATATGGGTTTCCTTTTTACAAAAGATCTGTCAGGTTATTTTATTACTTGCTGTAACCCGTCTTCCAAGATGGACAGCCCCCTGTCTAGTTGCTCATCAGTAATCACAAAGGGCATCAGAGTCCGGATGACATTGCCGAAATTGCCGCAGGAAAGAATAACCAGCCCTTTTTCATAACAGATCCGGGTCAGTTCTTTGGCTGTCTCGGAAGCGGGCTCCTTTGTGGTTCTGTCCTTGACCAGTTCCATGGCCAGCATGGGGCCCTTGCCCCTGACCTCGCCGATGATCTCATGGCGGGCCGCCAGGTCGGTGAAACGCTGTTGCAGGATCTCCCCCAGCTGCCGGGAACGTTCCAGCAGGTTGTCTTCCAGCAGGATCTCCAGGACTGCCAAAGCTGCCTTGCACGACAGTGGGTTGCCGCTGTAGGTGCCGCCAAGGCCGCCGGCATGCGGGGCATCCATAAGTTCCGCGCGTCCGGTGACAGCACTCAGGGGCATGCCGCCGGCCAGGCTTTTGGCCTGGGTGATAATATCAGGCGCAATATCCCAGTGTTCCGAGGCCAGAAATTTGCCGGTTCTGCCGGCTCCGGACTGGACCTCATCCATGATCAGCAGGATGCCGTATTTTTGGGCTATGGCGGCCAGTTTTGGAAAATATTCCGGGGGCGGGGTGATGAAGCCGCCCTCTCCCTGGATGGGTTCGGCAATGATGGCGGCACAGGATTCCGGATCCACATGGGTGATGAAAACCGATTCCAGCAGGTCGGCACAGGCAATGTCACAGGATGGATAGGTGCATCCGAGGGGGCACCTGTAGCAGTAGGCATAGGGGACCCGGTACACTTCGGGCGCAAACGGACCGAAACCATATTTATAGGGCTTGATCTTGCTGGTCAGGGTCATGGTCATGAGGGTCCGGCCGTGAAATCCGTTTTCAAAGGCGATCACCGCCGGTCGTTTGGTGGCATACCGGGCCACTTTCACTGCATTTTCAACCGCTTCCGCCCCGGAGTTGGCAAACATGGTCTTCTTGGGAAAATTTCCCGGTGCCAGGGTGTTTAATTTTTGGGCCAGCTCGATGTAGGAATCATACATGCCAACGTGAAAGCAGGTATGAATGAATTGGTCTGCCTGGTCCTTGATGGCCTTTACCACCTTGGGATGGGCATGGCCCACATTATTAACGCCGATGCCGCCGGCAAAATCGATGAATTCTTTGCCGTCCACGTCCGTCATGACGGCTCCGCTGGCTTTTTTGATGACCGCCGGTGTGAGATTGGCCGGTCCCTGTGCCACATGTTCCTGCCGGAGTTGGTTGTAATACTGGGTGTTGGTAGAGGTCATTTTTATGTCTCCAAAGATTTGGGTTGATGGTTTCCTTATGTTGAGACCACAGCAAAACATATGCCAGTGACGGATTTTATTTGGAACATGGGCGCAGAAAGCTGGTATCAGGTGTTTTAACGGACTTTTAATCCAGAGGGGATACAAACAGGGATATCTAAACAGTTCAAATCTGCATAAATATGCATATTTGCATATAATGAAGATAGTTATGCTTAAATCCCTGTTTTCATATTAAAAGAATAATTTATTCGCGTTTCGGAACCATGGGGAAATATGCGGATGTGCATATTTCCCCATGGTTCCGGCGGGTGTTTTTTTTAAAATGCGTTGCACACCGGCCGTGTCTGCTGAATGGCACGGTACTTGCTGACAGACTATTTCAGATTGAAGTGAATGCTGTGGGTCAATGCATCTAATGAACTTTTATTCAGGAGGAAATCATGACAAAAAAACGCCAAAACAGCTGGACAAAACTGCTGACAGCGGTCTTGTGTCTCATCTTTTTAATGGGAATGGCTGCCACGGTCCAGGCCAAAACCTTCCGGTTCACCTGTCAGAATGTCAATGCCATGGAGCATCCGGGCTGGAAAGTTATTGCCCAGATGGCAGATGATCTGAAAATCATGAGCCAGGGACAGATCCTCATCGATCAGGTTGGGCCCGGCGGTCTGGTCAAATCTCCCCAGACATTTGAAACAACCGGGTCCGGAGCCATTGACATGGCCATTACCTATGGTGCCTATCACGGGGGGATTGTACCGGTGGCAGCCACCAGTTTTGCACTGCCCGGAGATCCCAGGGACATGTGGGAAACACTCAATTTTTATTATGATGAAGGCGGTCTGGACTTTTTGCGGGAACAATACGCCAAGCATGGTGTGTATTATGCCGGTGCCATGGTATGGCCCGGATATGCCATGTTTTCCAGAAAAAAAGTAGAGAGCCTGGATGACATCCAGAATCTCAAGGTCAGGGCTGCCGGAACCATGGCCACGATGCTTCACCGAATGGGTGTGTCCACAACCTTCATTCCCTTTGCCGAGATCTATGTGGCCATGTCCAGGGGCGCTATTGATGCGACGGTCAGCGGATCCCATGCGGAAAACTACCTCCAGAACCTGCATGAGGTGGGTAAATACATGGTGGTGCCGGATTTTTCCGGGGTGCAGACCCTTGAAGTGCTGGTGAACAAAGCCAAATTTGATTCCATGCCAAAGCATCTCCAGGTCATGTTTGAAACCGCCGTTCGAAAATCATCTTTAGACTTTACCCGGTCTTTTATGCAGATGGAAAAGAGAGCGGAAACCGACATGTTGAATGCCGGTGTTGAAAAGGTGGTGCTGCCCCAGTCCACAGTGGATGAAATTCAAAAGGCGGCGGATGAGATCTGGGATGAGGTGTCTGAAAAAGATGAATTTTCTGCCCGGTATATCCAGATGATCCGAAAGAACCTGAAAGATCTGGGGTACTGAATGTCCGGCATTCCGGGCTGGGAAACCAGCCTGGAAATACCGGTTCTGTTGACGGATGTGAAAAAATAAAAGCAAACCATCGGGGTGAACATGGGAAAACTGGAACAATCCATAGGGGTTATCGGACGCATGAACCGCCAGCTGGGGAAGATATCTTCCTTTGTGCTGATCCTGATCATGCTGTTTTTGTGCTATGAGGTGTTGATGCGCTATTTTTTTAACTCTCCCACCATCTGGGCCCATGAACTTTCCGGGTTCTCCTTTGCGTTTTATCTGGCCCTGACAGGCCCCTGGCTGCTGCAGCGAAAAGAGCATGTCAGTGTGGACATCATCTACGGCAAATTTCCCCGCCGGTTCAGACTGATCGCCGACATTATCGCGTATCTGGTGTGCATCATTTTTTTTGTGGTGCTTTTCTGGGTGGGCGGCAAAGATGTCCTGCACACCTTTAAAATAAACCAGCATTCCTACACGGTGTGGGGGCCGCCCCTGGGTCCGGTAAAGCTCTTTGTCCCCGTTGCTGCCCTGCTCTTTATTCTGCAGGCAGGTGCCGGTATCTGTGAAACCGTGCTCAAATTCAGGGAGGAATCAACCAAATGAGCCCTGTCCTTATCGTTCTTTTGATGTTTCTGGCCCTGGTGGTTCTCTTTGTTCTGGGTACGCCTGTGGCCTTTGCCCTGGGTACTGTGGGGCTGAGTTTTATTGTGATGGTACTGGGTCCTGCCAAGCTCCAGATTCTGCCCCATGCGGTCTTTGCCCAGATGTCGGGAGAGGTGCTCATGGCCATCCCTTTATTTATTCTCATCGGCAGCCTCCTGGATAAGTCCGGGATTGCCGATGACATGTTCGAGCTGATCTATAAATGGCTGGGACCCATGCCCGGCGGGCTGGCTGTGGGCACCGTTCTGGTCTGTGTGGTCATCGCCGCCATCGTGGGCATCGTGGGGGCTGCCACGGTGACCATGGGGCTGATAGCCCTGCCGGCCATGCTCAGCCGAAATTATAAAAAAGAGATCGCCATCGGGTGTATTTCCAGCGGGGGGGCCCTGGGATTTCTCATACCCCCCAGTGTGACCATGATCGTCTATTCTTCGGTTACCGGCGTTTCCATCGGAAAGATGTTTCTGGGAGGGATTCTTCCCGGCCTGCTCCTTGCCGTGCTGTATATCATTTATATCATCATCAGGAGTTTTGCCCAGCCCGGCATCTGTCCAGCCATCCCCAAAGAGGAACGCGCCACCTGGGGAGAAAAATTTCTGGCTCTCAAAGGCCTGTTCCTTCCTTTTCTGCTCATTTTTTCCATCATGGGTACGATTTTCATGGGTCTGGCCACGCCCACAGAGGCATCCGCCGTCGGGGCACTGGCCGCCATCGGGGTGGTGGGCCTTCACGGCAAGCTTTCCTGGAAGGTTTTTTCCTCTTCATTGTACAGAACCTCCCGGCTCGGCAGTATGGTGTTGTGGATCATCATCGGGGCCCTGGCTTTTTCCACGGTCATCAATTCTCTGGCCCTTCCTTCTTTTTTGACCCAGATCATCGAATCTGTGGGCCTTAATCCCTGGACCGTCCTCATTGCCATGATGGCCAGCCTCTTTTTTCTGGGTATGATCATGGACGATCTGCCCATTATCATGATCACCACCCCCATCTATGTGCCCATCATCACCAGCCTGGGTTTTGATCCCCTCTGGTATGGGATCCTGTTTATTTTGAACATGCAGATGGCCTATTTAACCCCGCCGTTCGGGTTTGTGCTGTTTTACATGAAAGGGGTGGTGCCCGAAGGTATTACCATGGGGGATATTTACCGGTCCGTGGGGCCGTTCATCATTCTTCAGGCAGTGGGATTGATCATTGTCATGCTGTTTCCCCAGATCTGTTTGTGGCTGCCTGCTATGATGGGATGATGGTGAATAGCGATATTCACGAAGTATTTTATTTGATTTGAAACCAGGATGGGATTATGAAACCAGAAGACAGCAAGGTGATGCGGCTCCAAGATGCCGTTGAAAAATATGTTACAGACGGGTGCCACCTGACCATCGGCGGGTTTACCCTGAACCGCAACCCCATGGCAGCGGTGTATGAGATCATCCGGCAGAAGACAAAAGACCTGCATGTATATGCCCATTCCAATGGCCAGGGGGTGGATGAGCTGATCGGGGGCGGGTGTGTTTCTCATCTGGAGATCGCCTATGGCGGCACCGGCAAGTTCATGCCCACCTGTATCCGGTTTAAAAATGCGGTCCAGGAAAACACCATTACCGTAGAGGATTATTCCAATTTCCAGATGACCCTGCGGTTTCTGGCCGGGGCCATGGGGATTGCCTTTCTGCCCACACGGTCTTCTCTGGGAACTGACATTATCAACAAGTGGGGGTTTCCCAAAGAATTCAGAAAACAGCATGACCGGATTCCCAACCAGAAACTGGTGGTGATGGACAATCCTTTTGACGGATGGTGTGACACCAAAAAAGTGGTACTGGTGCCGGCCATCACACCGGATGTGACCATTATTCATGTGCAGATGGCGGACTTTCGGGGTAACTGCCGCATTGAGGGACTGACTTTTGCCGATGTGGAGCAGGCCAAGGCGGCAAAGACATTGATAATCACCTGTGAGGAACTGCTGGATGATGATTACCTCAAAACTGATCCGGACAGAAACCAGATCCCGTTCATTCACGCGGATGCTGTGGTTAAGGTCCCGTTCGGGGCCTATCCCACCGCCTGTTTCAAGTATTATGACTATGATGCCGCATACATGAACGCCTATGCCCGGGCCGCAAAAGATGATGATGCATATCAGCAGTATCTTGCAGCGTATATCTTTGACTGTCCCACCCATACACACCTGCTGGACAAGGTGGGCAGAGGCCGCGTGGAATCCATTCTTGCGGACAGAAACAGAGGATATGCCAAGAATCTGGATCGAAAATAAGGAAAAAAACATGGACTATACATTACGGGAATTGATGACCATCTGCGCTGCCCGGGAGATCAAAAACGGGGATATCGTGTTCTGCGGCACCGGTATCTCCATGCTGGCGGCTATGGCTGCCAAAAATATTAATGCCCCGGACAGCGTCATTTTCTTTGAAACCGGGGCTATCGATTCCAAGCTGGAAGATATCCCCCTGGCAGTGGCAGATCCCAGGATCATGTACCATACCTCTGCCAACGGCGGCCTGATGGAGGCATTCTGCACCATGCAGAACCCCATGTCAGGGGCCAGGATCGTAGGCATTCTGGGGGCGGCCCAGATCGATATCTACGGCAACCTTAACTCCACGGTGATCGGGGAGTATACGGTACCAACCGTGCGGTTTTCCGGCAGCGGCGGGGCCTGTGACGTGGCTTCATTCGTCTCCCGCAGCATCATCTTCATGAAGATGGAAAAGCGCAAGTTCAAGAAAAAACTGGACTACCTCACCAGTCCCGGGTTTCTGGATGGACCTGAGGGACGGGAAAAAGCAGGGTTGCCTCCGGGCGGACCGGACAAGGTGATTACAGACATGGGGGTGATGGGGTTTGATCCGGACACAAAACAGATGTTTCTGACCGGCTGTTTTCCAGGGATCACCCCGGATCAGATCCTGGATAACATGGAGTTCGAAATCCGGACCGACCGGGCCGTGGAGATTTCCCTTCCCACCGAGACCGAATTGACCCTTCTGCGGGAAAAATGTGATCCCCACGGCCTGATCCTGTAACCTGGAATTTCATTTGCCGGGGAGGAATGAACTGATAAAAATGGCTGGTTACGGTTCCATGATGTCTGTGTCTTTTATCAGACAATCATGGAGAACCGGGTTTGGAGAGGGTCGGATTATACGGCTTCATTTCCTCTTCGGTAAGCTTTCTCATGTTTTCTCCACAGCAAACCAGGTCGCCGTCTTTGCCTTCAAGTACAAGCACCACGTTGCCGCATACGTCACATTTGTAAATTTCATCTTTTTTTGGCATTTCTTTCTCCTTTCTTTGATAAAGTGGCTGGATTGCCTGTCTTTATATGGTGGGCTTCATCCGTGCTTTATTCGGCCCTGTTCTTAATACTATCTACATGATGCATACAAAATACAATACAGGATTTCCTGTAATTTTTTACAGGTGGATACCCATTCTACTATGGATTCACGCCTCATCCCTGTCGGGCGGGGCCATAAACTCGGGGCCCTTCGGGTCTTTTATATAATCGGCCAAAATACGGTCCACACGCCCTCTGGCACTGTGATCAAGCTCCCAGCCAAACACCTCGGGCAAAGGCCCCATCTGCCGGGGGGTACGCCCTCCCCAAAGGGCGATCTCCACGCTTTGATCCAAAATCCAGCGCACAGCCAGGGGCAAAAGTTCCTTGTTCTTTTTAGCAGCCAGACCTTTGAGTTCATCCGCGGCCTTCAGATACTGGTCAAAACGGGGCTGCTGAAATTTGGGATCAACGTTTCGCAGGTCATCTCCTTCAAATTTCCGGTCACGGTGCATTTTCCCGCTCAAAAGCCCCCTGCACAGTGCGCCGTAAGTCATCAACGCTATGTTATTGACTTTGCAGTACGGAAAGATATCGTTTTCCATGTCACGTTCAAAAATATTATAGGGGGGCTGGCACAGATGAATAGGGGCTTCGGTGCGAAAGTTGTCCATCTGTTCAGGTGAATAATTTGATACCCCGATGGCACGGATTTTTCCCTGCTGCAAAAATTTTTTCATGATCCGGGCAGTTTCTTCAACCGGTACCAGCGGATCCGGCCAGTGCACATAATAGATATCAATATGGTCTACACCAAGGCGGCCCAGAGAATCATCAATTTCCTGCGCAAGTCTCCGGGGGGAAGCATTGCGCAGAACCTGTTCATCAGCATTCCATTCCAGTCCCGCTTTGGTGGCAATATATACCTGTTTGTCTTTCTTGTACTGTTTCAGGGCTTTGCCCACGAGTTCTTCGGATCTTCCAAACCCGTATACCGGAGCAGTGTCCACTAAATTCACCCCCTGATCCAGGGCCGCGTGAATGGTTGCAATTGACTGGTTCTCATCTGTTCCTCCCCACATCCATCCCCCAATGGCCCAGGTTCCCAAAGCCACACGGGAAACTTTGATATCTGTTCGGGAAATCGTCACATATTCCATATTGCGCTCCTTTTTTGTGCATGCCTGCCGATTTGGATTGTTCAGGTGTTTATTTGTTGCCAGATATACCAAATTCCAGTAGAAGCCCATATGCTGGAAAACCACCATTTCCTGATTTTAGAATATGCAACCAACCTGATTTTGCCTTGCGCGGGTATTGGACAAAGATAATCGCTGTACGGTTTTTCCCTTAATTTCTTTTCGTGATAGCGGCCGGCAGCTGACGCAGATCAGATACGATCCCTATCATGACGGGCAGCAGAAAGAGCAGAATAAAACTGGCAAAAAGAAGACCAAAGGCCAGACTGATGGCCATGGGGATAAGGAATCGGGCCTGAATGCTGTTTTCCAGAAGCATGGGCAAAAGCGCCAGGCTGGTTGTCATGGTGGTCAGCAGGATGGGCCGGAAGCGGCGCCGGACAGCACTGATTACCGCTTCTTCCGGTTTCAGCCCGTCATTTTTGCGCAATCTGTTGTAGTAATCTATCAGGACCACTGAATCGTTTATGACCACACCTGTCAGTGCCACCATGCCGAAAATCGAGATAAATGAGATATCAAATCCCAGCAGCAGATGGCCGAGCAGGGCACCGACCATGCCAAAGGGAATGACGGCCATAATTACCATCGGCTGGATATAGCTTCGCAGCTGCGCCCCCAGCATAACAAATATGATGAGCAGAGCGATGAGCATGTTTTTGGCAAGAGAGGCCATATCTTCACGCCGGTCCTCACTTGCCCCGGCGATCCGGGCATAAAGTCCCGGATAATTGTTGCGCAGTTCCGGAATATCCTGCGCCATAATGGCATTGAGCACTTCATTCGGGGTGGTAAGCTGTTCATCTACATCTGCGGTGACATTAGCGACCCGCTGGCCGTCCACCCGCATGATCTGTGCATAGGTCCGCTGCTCGGTGATTTTGGCCATTTCATTGATCGGAGCCTGTCCCCCCTGCGGCAGCATGACCCTGAAGTCATAAATGGCGCTTAACTGTTCACGCGCTTCTTTGGGGTAACGGACCATTACCTTCAATTCTTCGCGTGCTCTTTGTATGCGCTGGACTTCATAGCCGAAAAAGGCATTGCGCAGCTGCCTTCCAATGTCCCCGGGGGTCAGACCTGCGGCATGGCCTTTGGGGGTAAGCGCAAACACATATTCACGTTTGCCGGCCTTGAGGGTGTCGGCGATTTCCGACACCCCTTTCATGTTGGCCATTCTCTGCTGCAGGCTGCTGACTGCGGCATCAAGTACCTCGGTCCTGGAATGGGCCAGCTCGATGGTGATATCTGCTCCTGCACCGACCAGGCTGCTGTTATAGGAAAGTTCATCTGCGTTGGGAATTGTACCCACAGCTTTCTCCAGCCGCAGTTCCACCTCTTTGGCGGTGACCGTCCGCAGGGGAGCATCTATCAACTGTATGCGCAGTTGTGTCTGATTGCTGGTTGTGGCTGCCACCCCCTGGGATGCACCGGGATGCTGTTCCTCAAAAAGGGACCCGATGATGATGGACGTGCTTTTAAAAAGGTTTTTTCCAGTTTCATCATGCAGATTATCACTTACTGTCCGGGCGGCTGCCGTCATGTGTTCGGCATGGGATCTGGTCACCTCAAAAGGTGTGCCCACCGGCATGATCAGGGTGGCGCTCACCTGGTCGCCTTCGATCTGCGGAAAAAAAATAAAACGGATGATGTCACCTTGAATCAGGCCGAAAATGATAAATAGAATGGTGGTAAAAAGGACCAGTACCATATAGCGCAGCCAGATGGCCTTGCGCAGCAGAGGCAAAAAGAACCTGTCCATGAACAAATACAGAACCGTATTGAATTTCCGGCTGGTTTGGGAGATGATACCGCGGCTCCAGCGGCTGGAGGAGGAAAGATGGGCAGGCAGAATGGTAAATGCCTCTGCCAGCGACACCAGAAGGATGCTGATGACAAATACCGGGATAGGCCGCATGATCTGTCCCAGGGTGCCGGTGGTGAATGCCAGGGGAGCAAAAGCGGCCACCGTGGTCAGTACCCCGATGGTGACCGGCATACGCACGGATGATACACCGCTGATGGCGGCGTCGGCATCCTTTCTGCCTGCCTCCTGTTCAGAAAAGATCGATTCCCCTGTAACGATGGCATCATCGACCACGATACCCAGGACAATGATCAGAGCGAACAGGGTGATCATATTGAAGCTCATTCCGAACAGATAGACGATCAGCAGGCCTCCGAGAAAAGAAATGGGGATACCCAGGCTGGTCCAGAATGCCAGCTTCAGATCCAGAAATAAAAGGAGCACGAAAAAAACCAGGACATAGCCCATCAGGCCGTTGCGCAGCAGAAGATTCATCCGCTGTTTGAGGATCACGGTCTGGTCTTCCAGCACATCAAGCCGGATGCCGTCCGGCAGGCGCAGTTCATCGAGAAAATCGATCACAGCCCGCTGCACGGCCAGGGAATCCTGGGACTCACTGCGGGAAACCTCAATAAAAATGGCTGGCTCTCCGTTGTAGCGGGTGACCAGGTTGTCGTCTCTGAAGCCGTCGATGATCTCGGCAATACTTTTTAACCGCAGAAGGGAACCATCCGGAAGACTTCTGACAACAATGTTTTCAAAGGCTTCACCTGTATAGCCCTTTTCCTGGATCCGCAGCAGAATGTCTCCTGCATCCGACTCCACTGTTCCGGCAGGAATATCCAGAGACCAGTTTGCGACTGCTGCGCCTACTTCCTGCAGGGTCAGGTTATAGCGGCGCAGATTTTTTTCTGATATCTCAATGGAAATTTCATAGTCCCGATCCCCCTTGAGACTCACCAGTGAGATGCCGCCGGTTCTCAGCATGTCGTCTTTGATTCTTTCGGCCCAGTGTTTCAAGGTCAGTTCCGGCACAGCGCCATGAAGCACCAGGGTGATGACTGCCGGCTGGGGCTTGACCATGGCTATCATGGTCTGTTCGGCATTTTGCGGTGGGAAATCAATAAGCTGGTCCACTGCGTTCTCGACATCGTCAAGCACCTCAGTGGTATCCACAAATTCTTCCGTTTCCAGGGTGACCACTCCCAGGTTCTCCTGGGCTACACTCCTCACCTGCTTGATGCCTTCCACCCCGATAAGTACCTCTTCAAGGCGCCTGGTAATGCCGTCTTCCACTTCATTCGGCGTGGCCCCGGGATAGGGAACGCGAATGGTAATGGTGCGGGGATCAACAGAGGGAAACAATTCCACGCGCATGTTGAATATTGCCAGAATACCGCCGCAAACAAGAAAAACCATGAGTAGATTGGCAGCCACATGGTTATTGATGAACCAGCCGATAAAACCGGCAGCAGGGGGAGAAGCATTATTTTTGCCGGTCATGGTTTTTTTCTCCGTTTTCCGTATTCCTGCTTGTACGTACCGCCGTTCCCTCGGTTGCTTCAGGCAGGCTGCCGCGCACCACCGCAATTGTTGATCCGTCGCTGCGGGCCACTACCGCTTCTCTGGTAACCTGAATGATGGACAGTTTCAGAAGACGCAGCCTGTTCTCCGGTGTAACTATCCAGATGCGGCCATCCTGCTGCAATGCATCAAGGGGCAGCAGCCAGACATTTTTTCTGACGGGGCCGGTGATCTCTACGCTGACAAACACATCCGGGACAAGGTCTGTATTCGGTTCCTTGAACCCCAGAAAAACACGGGTCATACGGGTCTGCGGATCAAGATTGGCTCCCACCCGTTTAAGAAAGGCGGAAGTGGAGGCACTGCCCAGATACCCGCTGGATACGCTGATATCAGGTTCCTGGCTTTCCAGCAGCCATGCCAGCTGCTGTGCTTCAAGAGGTACAACGACTTCCAGGGCTGCGGGCTGGTAGGCCTGGCCATAGGACTGCCCCGCAACAACATATTGTCCCGCTTCCACATTTAATTTAACAATTCGACCGGAGAAAGGCAGACGATATTCGGTGCGCGACAGATCCAGCCGGGCTTTTTTGAGCCGGGACCCGGCCGCATTTACAGCAAAACGGGCAGCTTTCAGCTGGGGCTCTTGCCCCACCAGCGGGGGTACCGGTTTCCCCGGATTAAGTTCCCGCCATTCCGCTGCTGCTGCTGCAGATTGCGCTTTCTGCAGCCGGAGTTGTGTCTGTGCACGGATAACTTCAGACTGGGCCTGTTCTATAGCCAGTTCATAATCTTTTGCGTCAATGCGGAAAAGCAGGGTGTCAGAGGTGAACATGCCGCCGGCAAAAGCATTGTTGTCAATTGCCACAATACGGCCGCTGACCCTTGGAACAATATCGGTCAGTGCGCGTACCTGCACAGTACCGGTGGTACTGAAGCTGAGACGATGGGACTGCGGCTTTACTTCCACGCTCTCCACCACCATTTCCAGCTTCCCTGCTGCTGTCCTGGTCTCCGGCGCCATATGCAGAGAGGAGAGAAAACGCGACAGCACAAATGTACCAGTGATTAAAATGATGACAGATGCAAGCTGGATCCAGCCCCATGGTTTTTTGGATTTATGTGTACCCTGATCTTCACTCATCTATCCTGATATCTCCTGATAATCAGCCGGTGAAACGGATGGGTTTCTTATGGACCGTCCTCACTCTTTGGTTTGTTGGGGAAGCCTTACGGGTGCAAGCTCCGGCTGTTTTCCAAGCCAGTCTCCGCCAAGGGCCAGATAAAGGGCAATGCGGTTATTCCAGGCCGCCTGTGCAATCAATACATATTCCTGGGCCGCTCCGAAGCGGCGGCGTTCTGCCACAAGCACATCCAGCAGCGGCACCAGCCCACTGCTGTATTTTTCCATTACCTGCTGCGCTGCCCTGCGGGTGTTTTCAAGGCGGTCTTCCAGGTGGTCAAGTTGATCACCCAGATAACGGCCATTGCTCAAGGCTGTCTCCACTTCCTCCAGTGCCGTCAACACGTTTCCGGCATAATCAGCAGCCAGCTCCCTGGCCTCTGCTTCCTGCAGATCAATATTGGCACGCAGTCTGCCTCCCTGGAACAGTTTCACCATGATATCGGCGACAATGGTGCCGAAGAGATTGGCAGTGTCAAAAAATGTGCTGAGCCCATCATCGCGAAGCCCGATTGCGCCGGTCAGGGTCAGGTCCGGATAGAGATCAGCCACTGCAGCGCCGACCTGTTCGACTGACGCTGCCAGGCGGAACTCATTGGCCCGCAGATCCGGCCTGCGGTCAATGAGCTGGGCAGGCAAACCGGGCGGTACGGTTCCGGGCGGCTGTAATTTCGGGAGTCTGATTTTTTGTGCAGACGTGGTTCCAGGGGAACGCCCCAGCAGGACGTCGAGCAGGTGCAGTTGCTTCCTGATCCGGCTCTGCAGGTCCGGTATCCGGGATGTCACCGCTGCCAGGTTCTCCCGGGCCAGATAGACATCAGTTGCGCTGGTGCCGGTAACTCCCCTGCGGTACCGGCGTTCGACGACATTCAGGGTAAGCTTCCGATTTTCAGCGGTCTCCTGTGCCAGATCAAGGCGCTGCTGCAGGGCAGCCAGAGATATGCGGCGCCGGGCCAGTTCCGAGATCAAAGAATGGACAAGGGCTTCGGCATTGGCCAGAGATGCCATATACTGCAGGCGGGCTGCGGTACTGCTCCGCTCAAGGCCCCCAAAAAGATCGACCTGCCAGCTGGTACTTAATCCTGCCTCCAGCTGGGTAAAATAAATTCTCTCATTTTCGTTACCCTGAAAAGAGGCAGTGCCGGCAGCACCTGTGCCATCAAGGGGTTGTTCAGCGCCTGCCCCGGGAGCTCCGAAACCTGAAATGCCCGAATCAATTCCCTGGAAGCCCCTGAGGGCAGAGCTGGAAACGGAAAGAGCCGGAAGCTTACTGCCCCTGGCGATTCCCAGTTGGGCCCAGGCCTGCTGTATCCGGGCAGCAGCTTCCTTGAGCTGAAGGTTGTCGGCAAGAAGATGATCAACTGCATTGTCCAGCCATGGATCATTTATCTGTTGCCACCAGCGGCTGAATTCTTCTCTGGAAATAACCTGCCGCATATCATCGGGCACGCTGTAAAATGCCGCCATTCCGCTGGCAGGGGTTTCCGGCCTTTGATAATCAGGTCCCACTGTGCAGGCCGTGATCAGCAGCAAAAAAAAAAGCAGTGATCCGAAAAGTTTCACCATCTTATCCATATCAGGGCAGGCACTTGTTTGTTTTTGAAAAAAAGTGTGAAAAATCCCTCACTTTCAGGCAGCCGGATAATCATTTTTCAGGCAGCCGGACCGGATAATCATTCTGACGCTTTTGTCAGTGCGTCTTGTTATACAGCGGGGAAATATCCCTGAGGGTGACCACAATATTTTTTAAGGCATCTAAAAATTTGGTGATGTCTTCTTCGGCATTGTCCACACCGTAGCAAATAACCAGGGTGCCCTGGGCATCGGCATGATCCAGTCCGATGGACATCAATACGTGGGAAGCCCGCAAAGACCCGGTGGCACAGGCGGAACGGGTGGATACCGCAATGTCTTCGTCATCGAGCATGAGCATCACACTTTCGCCCTCGATATATTTGACAGACACCGATACCAGGTTGGGCAGGCTGTGATCCAGCGGTGTGTTGATAATATATTCGTCAATATAATTGGGCAATTCCGTGACCAGTTTGTTTTTGAGTTTTTCCAGATGGACCAGCCGTGAATTCATATGCTGCCTGGCCTGGTCCGCTGCTACGCCCATACCGATAATGCCCAGCAGATTTTCCGTGCCGCCGCGTTTGCTGGCTTCCTGAACCCCGCCGTCCAGTAACGGCCATATCATGGTTCCCCGTCTGATGTACAGACCGCCCGCACCGGTGGGTCCGTAAAATGTATTGGCGGCAAAACTCACCAGATCTGCTCCCATTTTCTGTACATCAAAAGGCATAACCCCCACAGAATCAACGGCATCCGTGTGAAAGATTATTTTCTTTTCCCTGGTGATTTTGGCGATTTCTTCAATGGGCTGGAGGGTGCCGGTTTCATTGTTGGCATGCATGACCGAAACCAGGATGGTGTCATCGGTAATGGCTTTGGCAATATCCTGGGGATCAACTCTTCCTTTGTTGTCAACGGAGACAGATGTGATTGTAAATCCCTGGCTTTTTAACCGTTTACAGCTCCGGATCACCGAATTGTGTTCGATGTTGGTAGTGATGATATGTTTGCCCTTTTCCGCGTTGGCCCATGCCACCCCTTTAATGGCGTGGTTGACTGACTCAGTGCCGCCGGAGGTGAAGACAATTTCTTTCGGGGTGTTGGCATGCAGCAGACCGGCTACTGACTCCCGGGCATTTGCCAGGGCCTCGGCTGCCTGCTCTCCTTTCCTGTGCTGGCTGGAAGGGTTGCCGTAATCATTGTTGATGGCATCGATCATTGCCTGTTTTACTTCAGGGATCAACGGCTTGGAAGATATATGGTCCAGATTAATAATTTTCATTTTTGATCCGCCTTTCCATGGGTTCGTATTAATGGTGATCTTCCACCAAATCAGACTGGCATGCCTTGCAGAAAGGAGCCTCCTCTTGAATTTCAATATCACAATACGGGCAATAGCATTTCCCGTCAGGACTGTGCTCATGGGTCTCTTTTCTTTTGATTTCAGCCGGCGCCTTTCCCTCTTTGCGGGCCTCATAATCTTTTATAGCCATCTGCAGTGCGTCCGCACCCAGGTTTGAGCAGTGAAGCTTGTTCTTTGGCAGACCTTCCAGGGCATTGGCCACATCCTTGTTGGTGATATTTTTTGCTTCTGAAACGGGTTTGCCCTTTGCTATCTCAGTGAGCATGCTGGATACAGCAATGGCGGAACCACATCCGAATGTCTGGAATTTGATATCATCAATGGCATCATCTTTTATCTTCAAATAGATGGTCATCATGTCACCGCACAATGGGTTTCCGACTTCCCCAACCCCGTTTGCATCTTCTATAACACCAACATTGCGTGGATTTCTGAAATGGTCCATAACGGTTTTAGAATACATG